>Ga0068862_100000375_pt1 | contig 48427 bp, 35 predicted proteins | sample KBSSwiS52_FD_66598 | JGI IMG/M metagenome (GOLD analysis project Ga0068862, IMG submission 66598) | Switchgrass rhizosphere microbial communities from Kellogg Biological Station, Michigan, USA - KBS Switchgrass S5-2 | ecosystem: Host-associated > Plants > Roots > Rhizosphere > Soil ...
GGCGGGATCTGGATGGTGCCGGCGTTAGGCGGCGTAGCCCGGCCGCTGGTCGCGGCGCTTCCCGTAACCTCGGCGCGTGCGCTGTACCCGGAGTGGTCACCCGATGGCCAAACGCTGGCGTGGGTGCGTCACGACTCCGTGCTGGCACGGTCCGTTGGCGGCGGGTCGGTTCGGCTCCTCGGCACGCTGACCGAGGCGCATTCGCTCGCCTGGTCGCCGGATGGCCGGTGGGTCGCGGCGGTGTCCGGCAACGAAGGGTTCGTGTACGGCGCCGCCGCGTCCCAGATGGACGTGGGGTTCATCAGCATCGGGAACCTGGCGCCGAGCAGCGTGTGGGTCATCCCGAGCAAGGGCGGCGAAGCCGTGGAGGTCGCCGACGGCGACAACCTGAACACGAGCCCGGCGTGGCTCGGTGCCGATCGTCTCCTGTTCGTCTCCGACCGCGACGGGAGCCGCGATCTGTTCCTGGCCAAACTCAATCGTAACGGGCAGCCGATCGGTTCGCCGAGCCGCCTCACGACGGGGCTCAATGCGCACACGGCGTCGGTCCAGCGTGACGGCCACGCCATCGTGTATTCCGTGTTCACGCAGAGCTCCAACGTGTGGGCCGTGCCGATCCCGTCGGGGGCAGCGATTGGTACGACCGGTGCGACGCCGATCACGAGCGGTTCGCAGACCATCGAAGCGATGGAGGTCTCGCCGGACGGCAAGTGGCTGGCGTTCGACTCCGACGGCGCCGGCGGTGAGGACATCTACCGCCTCCCGTTAGGCGGCGGCGACGTCGAGCGAATCGTCGACAGCCCGACCGACGATCATCGTCCATCGTGGGCACCCGACGGACAGTCGATCCTGTTCTATGCGTTCGTGAACGGTGCACGGCGCGCGTTCGTCGCCCCGGTGGACGGCGGGCAGCCGCGGATCCTGCAGCCCGGCGGGCGCGATGAGCAGCACACGCCCGTCTGGTCGCCGGACATGCGTCACGTGCTGTTCCACCGCGCGGTGAGCGGCGTCGATCAGCTTTTCGAGCTCACGCGCTCGGCGGATTCGACGTGGGGCGTCGCGCGACAGCTCACGAAGCGCGGCGGCTTCGGTGGGCGCTGGTCGCCCGACGGGGCCAACCTGGCGTACGTGGCGCCGCCGAGCCAGGTGCGAATCATGGGCCTGGGTGAAAGCGGCGAGGCGACGTCGCGAATCCTGTACGGCGGCAACGACACGAACTCGGTGAGGCCAGTCGCGATTCGCTGGTCACCTGATGGCCGAACGGTCTACATGAAGACGTTCGACGCTCGCGGCGAGGCGGCGCTGTGGGCGCTGGGCGTGGATGGCGGTGCGCCGCGATTGCTGGTGCGGTTCGATGAGCCGCTCCGGCCGACGCGCCGGCCCGAGTTTGCGGCCGACGCGAAGCGGCTCTACTTCACGCTCGCGCAGAGCGAGAGCGACGTCTGGGTAATGGGAGTACGTTAGGCACCGTCAGGCGGCGTCACGGCGGAGCCCGACGAACGCTGACCGTGCCGGGCGGACCAAGAAACGTCGCGAGCATCGCGATGCGGTGCTCTCATACGGTCGCCGACTCCGCGAGCCGGCACAGCCTGGTCGTTAGGTGCGACGTGCGGGCCCACCGGTACGCGGACACCCAGGAACCGATCGCTCGAGCCTTACCGACCGGGGCTGATTTTGAAAAAACCGTTGACGGAAGACCGCATCGTCGGCGTCCGCCTCGGCGCGAGGATCGCGACGAACCGCGGCGATCTGGCGTGCGCTCACGCCGCCCGTTGTTGCGTTCTCCGCAGGCTCGCGAGCAACGCTGCACCGTAGACGGCCCCGGCGAGCAAATACAGGGCCTTGATCCCCATTGCAAGGGAGGTGTACTCGAGGGCGCCGCCCACGATGGCGCCGAGGAGGTTGTACGCGAGCGCGCGTGCGGGGTCGATCCGCTGCGCGAGCAGGGTGGAGAAGATGAGCGACGCGAACAGCACCGGCAGTGCGACGAGCAGCCCGCCAAGCACCCACTGGCCTAACGTACCGAGCCAGAGCAAGTCGCTCACCGGGATCACGTAGGCGATGCCGAGCGATGCGAGAAGCGCGGCGAACAGCGGCGTCGTGTTGAACGGCTTCGTGCGCTGCACCGCCAGGTTCGCGAGGAGCACCATCACGAGAATGGACGTGAACACCATGAGGTTCACCATCCACGTGGATCCGAACAAGAGCGACATCTCCGTCACGCTCTTCGTCTCGACGAGCAGGAACCCTGCGCCCATGAGGAACATCGTGCCGTCCAGACCGCCGCGCAGAGTGCGACCGGCGCCGACGCCGACGAACAGGGCCGTCACGAGCAGCATCGCGCCGAGCGCCACGATGTAGTGCGCGGGTACCCGGCGCCCCTTGAGGTACAGGTACGGCCAGTCGTCGTGCGGCCGCTCCACCGGCTGGCTCAACAGCGCTGCCACGTCGGCCCTGGGCGCGGGGACCGCCGCGGCACCGGCGCCGGCGACGAACGTGTAGTTGAACAGGTAATGGAAGTCGGAGAACACGCCCGGGGGTGCCTCGAACGCCTCACCGAGCATCTGGTAGATCTTCGCCGCGATGTACGGGAAACCCGACATATGGTAGGCGATGAGGGTGCCGTCGGGCTTCAGCGCTTCGCGGGCCGAGCGGAACGACTCCACCGTGTACACGTAGTTGTCGAGACGGACGGAGCTCATGCCAGAGAGGAGCGTCTGGCTGTCCAGTGTGCCAAAGACAATGACGTCGTACTTCCGAGCCGCCGTGCGCAAATAGGCACGCGCGTCGTTGACGTGCAGATGCACGCGCGGGTCCGCGTATGGCTGCTGCGGATGCCCCAGGCGGCCAATCCCGGCAATGACCGGGTCGATCTCGACGGCGTCGATATGCTTCGCGCCGAAGCCGAGGAGAATGGCGAGGTCGTTGCCGGTGCCAGCGCCCACGACGAGCGCGGTGTCCAGCCGCTTGACGAAGTGGTACGGGCGCTCGTAGCCGCTCGCGGCGATGCTCGTGTAAGGGTCCTTCTCCACGTGTGTCGGACTCAGATCCATCATGAATTGGTGGAGCGAGCCGTTCACGTCCACCTGGAACCCGCGCGGCTCGGCCTGCCTCGCGGCGATGTTGATGCGATAGTAGGGCGACCAGTATTCGGGCTTCACGCCCTCGGTCTTGCCGACGAGGAACAACGCGATGACGCCTGCGCCTGCCAGAGCCGCAGCGAACTTCTTGTCGTGGATCACGGTCACGCACCAGGCGGTGATGCCGAGCGCGAACCACACCATCGGCGGCTGCCGCGTGGCGCTCAGCAGACCGAAGAGCGCGATACCGGTAAGACTGCCGAGAATGTCGGCCGAGTAGGCGCGAAGCGCGGGAAGCTTGCGGAACTGGGCGCCTAACGACGCACCCAGTGGCACGAAGAAGAGCGCGGCAAGCGCGAACAGCGCGGCGACGACCGGCAAGAGCGGAATGCGGTGTGCGCCCTCGCGGTCCTCGAAGATCGCCCACACGTACTCGTCCGGCGTGGCCGGGACGGCGATGGCCGCGCGGCTGAAATAGTAAATCGCGCAGACCATGGCCAGGAGCGCCGGCACGGCGAGCCACTTGAGCGCGCCCGCCGAGCGCGCCCGCATGAGCCCTACGCCCATGCCGAGGAACGTCGCGAGCAACACGAAGTTCTGATAGAACCCAAACACCCGGACGTACGCCGACGAGTAGCGGATGAACGCGAGCTCGAAGAAGAGAATCAGCCCGGAGAACGCGGCGACGCGAAGGGCGATGGTCTTCGGGTTCTCCGTCGCCGACGGATCGGCCACAAGGGCGGGCCCCGACGGAGTGGAGCGTTCGGGGAGGGGAGCTACGGCGGCCGACATGGGTCGGGGCTGGCGGTCTAGGGTGAACGGGACGGCTTGGTCGGCCGCGTGGCCGTAATATCCGGATACGGCCTGTCCAAGGACGAAGACGTAGGGGGCTGGTCACAGTCGTTTGGTGAGCGCCGAAACGTCGCCGCTCACCTTCGCGACGACGTTCGACGATCTGAACTTCTTCTTGGACAGCCCGGGATCGCCCGCTGAGATCTTCGAGAACACCGGGAAGCATCGCGCGACGAGCGGGGTCGCCAACGCGAAGCTACAATACAGTGGCGTCTTCGACGCGACGACTGGAATCGTAGACAATGAATTACTGGGGCGTGGTCTGCCCTCTAGCGCTCAAGGCCCCTTCCGTGTCCAATCGACCTGTTATGAACTCTCGGTTCGCCCTAGCCGTTCGGCTCGTCGCCATGCTGGCGCTATCGTTCGCGCCGACGGCACCGCTCGTTGCACAGCGCGGGGCACGTCCGGATGGTGCCATCGCACCGGCCACACTCGACTCCCTCCGCGCTCACATCCGGCGTGTGTTGGACTCGACCAGGACGCCCTCTGTCGCCGTCGCCGTGGCGAAAAATGGGCGTATCATCTGGGAGGAAGGCTTCGGCTTCGCCGATGTCGAGCGCCGCACCCCGGCGACTCCGACCACGCTCTACTCGATGGCGTCCATCTCGAAGCCCATGACTGCAACGGCGGTGATGAAGCTCGCGGAGCAGGGCAAGATTGACCTCGACCGTCCCGCCAACGACTACCTGGGATCGGCGAAGATCAGCGGGCTCGCCGGACCGGCTTCGGGCGCCACCGTTAGGCGCGTGCTGTCCCACACGGCGGGACTCCCACTGCACTATCGCTTCTTCTACGAGGGCGGATCGGTCACGCGCCCGTCGATGGACGAGGCGATCACACGCTACGCGGTCACAGTCTTCCCGCCCGGCGCCGTCTACAGCTACTCCAACCTCGGCTACGGGGTGCTGGAGGAAATCATTGCGCGGGCATCGGGCCAGCCATACGAGACGTACATGCGGGACGAAGTGTTCCGCCCGTTAGGCATGACGACCACGACCATCTCGACCGGCGCGGGGCTCGTCAACTCCGCCGTCCGATACACCGCGCAGGGAAAGCCGATCGCCTTCTACGACTTCGATCATCGCGGCGCGTCGGCCGTGTACGCGAGCGCGCACGAGCTCGTTCGCTTCGGGATGTTCAACCTCGAGAATCACCTGCGTGACCAGCGCCCGGTGCTGAAGGACTCGACGCTCGACGCCATGCACCGGCTCGCAACCCCGGGCGATACGGCGAATGGCTACGGGCTCGGTTGGTTGATTGGCAACGAGCAGGGCATGCGCGTGGTGTCACACACGGGCGGGATGCCGGGCGTGGCGACGTCGCTCAAGCTCTACCCTCAGCACAATGTCGTCATTGTGGCCCTCGCCAATACGGGCGGCGCGACGCCGCATCGCATCGCGCTGGACATCGCCGCCGCAGTGATTCCCGGGTACAAGGCGCCAACGCCGGGGCGGACGCCGCCTGTTCCCGCGGTCGCGTTTGCCAGTCCGGCGGAGCTGATCGGGGAGTGGACCGGGACCGTCCGGAGCTACGACGGCACCACGACGCCGATCGCCCTCGTCGTCAAGTCCGACGACGTCCACGTTAGGCTCGGCGGACCGGATTCGCTCTGGACCGTGCTCAACGCGCCGACGTTCCGCGACAGGGTGCTGAGCGGGCGATTCGCCGGAACGATTCCGAGTGAGGAGGCGCGACGCTTTCCGCACGCCGTGGGCGTCGCGCTCCTCGTGCAAGGCGACAGCCTGCGTGGTTGGGCGGCGGCGATGACGACGGACGATCCGCTCACCGGTGCGATGTCGTCGTACGCCGAGCTGACGAGGAAGGGGGCGGCGCCAGAGCGCTGATCGAGGCGTCCGGCTCGCACGGGAGAATTCAAGGCGCTGCGTCGATTGGGTGATGCGGCGCCTTGAACGCCTCCTACCGAAACAGATCCAGCGACCTCCGCACCACCTGCCACACGCCCCACGCGAGCGGGATCCCGACCAACGCCCACGCGGCCACGAGCCGGAGCACTGGTCTCATGCGGTAGCAGCCGACGACGACGGCTCCTCGGCGACAGCGTTGCGCGCGTCGACGGGACGCACCAGCAGGTTGCAGATGAACCCGACGATCAACAGCCCCGCCATGATGTGCATCGTCGTCGTGTAGGCATCCGCCTTGGCGACGCCATGGCCGATCTCGTATTCGCGGATGTAGTTGACGAGCACCGGACCGAGGATGCCGGCCGTCGACCAGGCCGTGAGCAATCGACCGTGGATCGCGCCGACCTGCAGGGTGCCGAACATGTCGCGGAGGTACGCGGGAATCGTCGCGAAGCCGCCGCCGTACATGCTCATGATCACGGCGTACCCCGCGACGAACAGGACGACGCTGCCGATCTTGCCGGTCGACGGCACCGCGGCGTACAGCGCCGCGCCCAACAGGAAGAACGTCGCGTACACGGCCTTTCGACCGATGTAGTCGGACAGCGACGACCAGATGAATCGGCCGGCCATGTTCGCGAGACTCAGCAGTCCGACGAAGCCCGCGGCGGCCGTCGCCGTGATCGCGCCGGGAAACATCTCCTGAATCATCGGCGATGCCTGGCCGAGCACTCCGATCCCGGCCGTGACGTTCACGCACAGGACGACCCAGAGCAACCAGAACTGCGGCGTCCTGATCGCGCGATTGGCAGTCACGCCGGCCGGCGCCAGCAGCGCGCCAGGATGCTCTGCTGTCATCCAGCCGATTGGCCGCCGCTCGGGGCGCGGAATGCGGATGGTGAACACGCCGAACATCATGAAGCAGAAGTAGAGCAGGCCTAACGTCACGAACGTCTGCACGACGCCCGGGCCTGTCGCGGATCGGAAATGGGCCATGAGGGTCGTCGAGAGCGGCGACGCGATCATGGCCCCGCCGCCAAATCCCATGATCGCCATGCCGGTGGCCATTCCCGGCCGGTCCGGAAACCACCGAATCAATGTCGTCACCGGCGAGATGTACCCCAGCCCGAGTCCGACCCCGCCAAGCACGCCGTAGCCGAGCAGGAGCAGCCAGAATTGGTGCGTGGCTACGCCGAGCGCCGCGACCTCGAAGCCACCGCCGAAACAGAGCGCTGAGACGAACATCGCCTTGCGGGGTCCCGCGCGCTCGAGCCAGGGACCAAACAGCGCCGCCGAAAGGCCGAGGAACACGATGGCGATGCTGAAGACCCAGCCGATCGTGCTGAGCTTCCAATCGGCGGGCGCCGAGTGCGTGACGCCGATGCGCTGCGACAGCGGAAGATTGAAGACGCTGAACGCGTATGCTTGCCCGATCGACAGGTGGATCGCCAGCGCCGCCGGCGGGACGAGCCAGCGGGAATAGTGCTCGTCGGCGATCGAGCGTTCGCGGTCGAGAATCGAGAGAAGGGACATGACGGGAGATTCTGTCGTCGGATCCGCCGCCTGGGCAAGCGGCATGACGAAAGCGCCGTCACCGAGAATTCGGCGTGCTACCCGTTACCGTCGCTGGGCGCGGCTGACCGACCCTGGCATGTCCATCGCGTTAGGCGTCAGAACTCCCAGATAGATCCATCTCAGGTCTTCCTGTAAGCGTTCCTCTAAGCGTTTCCTTTAAGCCACCACGATAAGGCTCATGTCGACAACCAGTTACGTCATTCGCTTCGCGCGGACCATGAGCTGGTCGGATAGTCGGCGAAAACCGGGCCCTCGATAGGGCCGTTACAGATAGCGCAGTAGTACCAGGTCTTTCCGCCGCGCTTTGACGCCCGCGTACCACCGGCAGGGGAAGTAGAGCACGATGGCCCCCAGGAACCAGCAGACGTACACGTCGCGTAGCGTGCCGCCAAACACCGGCGGCGGGGTCCCCATGAATGTCTCGGCTCGCGATTGGAAGTGCGCGGCGATCGGCATCCCGTTAGTAGCCGAGAAGATCAAGCCACACCCGTGCGCCCACATCCACTGAAGGAGATAGAAGAACATGGGCACGCGACCGTAGGTGATGAGGGCGCGGGTCAGTGGATTGCTGAACGTGCGCCCTTGGAGAAAGGACAGGAACAGCAGGCAGGGAGCGAGTGTGGCCAGCAGATAGAGCAGCGACGGCGGATACTTCTGCACGTTCATGAAGCTGGCGATGCTCTTGAAGAGTGTGTCCTGCGGCTGCCAGCGCAGCGGGTCGCCGTACAGGTTGGGAATGCGAAGCGCGACGAACGCCACGACCATCGCCAATCCCAACTGCCAGAGCACTCGGCGACGCTGTTCCGTGGGCAACAGCCAGAGGTCGGCAAACACGTAGCCTAACGCGAGCACGCCAATCCACGGCAGCAGCGGGTAGTTCACGCGCACCATTGGAACGGGGAAGCCAAACAGCGGGAACAAACCGTTCTGGTGCATCACCATCCACAGCTTGCCCAGGGCCGAAGGCGCCGGCATGGCAGGGCTGGTCCAGGCCGGAACGTTGAAGGCGTCGAGCAGATTGTGTCCGCACACAATGAGGAGGCCGATGGCCAGAATGGCGCGCTGCGGCAGGCGAACCAGCGCGGCCAACACGACCATTGAACCGCCAATAGCCCAGATGACCTGCAGATTGGCCAGGTAATTGGGGTCCACATTAAAGGAGCCCAGCAGGCGTATGATCGTGAGCTCCATCACCATGAGGCTCAAGCCTCGGGTCCACAGAAAGCGCGACAGCGCGGGAACCGATGCACCGCGGTGACGCTGAAAGCCAGCGCTGGCGCCGGCCAGGAAGGCAAAGCCCGGTGCGCAGAGGTGGGTGATCCAGCGTGTGAAGTAGAGGAGGGGGGTGGTCGTGGCCAAGGCGAGCGGGTCGACCGACATTCCGTCCCGGTGCACGTAGTCGCGGGTGTGGTCAATCAGCATGATGACCATGATCAGGCCACGAAACAGGTCCACCGAATCGAGGCGCTGTACCGCCTGCGCAACGCCGGCGACCGTTTGGCGAACGGTGGCTCTCAATGTGGCGGTGGCGGGGCCTGGATCGAGAGTGGACGTGGGAGTGGCTGTGATCGAATCCATTGGTCCGCGCGAGAGAGTGGTGCGACGCCATCGTCGCCGGCTCGGGTGATCGCTTCGGTTCATGGTTGTCCGGCATCTGAGGAAACGGAGTGGGTTGGTTCTGCCGGACATTTGAAACCGTGCGCGGTGCCACGGTCCCGATCGAATCGGAACCCTGAACGTCGAACGCCGACACCGCATTCCATTGTGCGGGTCGGCGTTTGTGCGTTAGGCAAGGTGGCATCGAGACGACGGGTCTGCCGGACTCCGTGCCTTATGTCTTTCTCTAAGCGACGACCGTAATGCCCTATTCGGTCAATAGTTACGCGACATCATTCGTGCGGCACATGAGCGCGCCCAGATCAAGCAAGAAGAGCCTTGGTCAGCTTCGAGCGCACGATGGACTCAAAGAGGGAGTCCGGGATCGTCGGCGAAAACCGCTGTAAAGTGCAAGCGCTGACGGCCACGCTCCTCTACCTTCACGCGTCCGCCAATCGAGGAACGCAAGCAATGAAGGTCGTCGCAGTCGCACTCGCACTCGTTAGCGCCACACTCCCGCTCTCCGCGCAAGTCGCCCCAAGCGTCGCCACCACGCTCCCTGCCGCCGAGCTCACCACGCTCGAAGCGGTCCGGAAAGCCGTCTGGGTCGATTGGTTCTCCGGCGACACCGCTGCGCTGCGTCGCTCACTCGCCCCCGAGCTCGTAGCCATCAGCCCCGGCGCGACGCACTGGCAGTCACTTCAGGAATCGATCGCCGGCTCGGCCAAGTTCAGGGCAGACGGCGGAAGGCTTGTCTCCGTCGCGTTCGACTCGTCGATGGTTCATCGTTTCGGCGACGCCGTCGTGATGTTCTCGCACTACATCGTCGTCACCGCCGGTAGCCAGGGCCAGCGCACGCAGAAGGGACGCGCGACCGAAGTCTTCGTCCGCTCGAACGGCCGCTGGGTGCACACGTCGTGGCACCTCGACGTCGACCCGGCGCTACCCGCGCCCTAGACCAGACGCCCGGTCAGATCGTCGACTCGTCGGCGCCGCTCGCGGAGCGCGAGCGCGCGCCAGGCCGACGCACGCACGCCGAACGTGCGCTGAAAGGTGCGGCAAAAATGACTCAGGTTCTCGAACCCCGCGCGGTAGCAGGTCTCGCTCACGCCGACTCCGGAATCGATGAGCTCCGCTGCCACCGCCAGTCGCCATCGCAGCACGTACTCGTGCGGTGACGCGCCGACGTACCGCCTGAACGCTCGCGTGAGCGTCGTGCTCGTTAGGCCGACGTCACGCGCGCGATCAGCGATGCTCCGGCGCATCTCCGGATGCGCCTCGACGGCACGACAGGCGGTGATCGCGGCGTCGAGGTCCTTGTCCCGCGCGGCGTAGCGTCCACGTACGGTCCGGTCACAGGCGTCGACCTCGAGCGAAGTCAGGGCCGCGAGCGCCCACCGCTCCATCTGGAATGCGTCCGCGCTCGCGATGGCGCCTCCCATTCGGCGCTCCACGTACGCCAGTCGTGGCGTCGCCGACTCTCGCGCTGGCCGTTCCCACACATGCTCGATCCCCGATACGGCGTCGGGCCCGAACGCGATCGAGAGACACACGTCCGTTGGACATTGCTCGGCGTGTCGGAACCGAAACGCCAGTCCGGGCCGCGTGAGGAGGACGCTGCCTCGTCGCAGGCGACGACGCTTGCCCTTCACCTCGATGTCGAACGACCCGGCCAGAACGAACGCGATCGCCCACCGGCTCGCCAACTCCTCCTCGGGGTCTTCGTGCGCCTCGTGAGGAGGATGGTCGAATCGGTTGACCGAGACGTCGGCCGTTTCGAGAAGGAGCTGGTAACGATTCAAGGGCGGGGAAGCGTCACAAGGTGGTGCAGGAATCTACTAACGCGGTAACCGTCCGCAGCAACCCGGCCGTTGTCCCGCACTCGGCACCAGGCCCGGTGGCTGGTCGCTGTTGTCGTCGTTCTGGCACCTCACAACCGATGGCCAGAGCCCAGGCGCCGCGAGAGGCGCCTGGGCTCGGCCGTGCTCATGCGGTCGGCCGATCAGGGCTGTCAGGCAGCCGGCACCACGAGCTTGATCGACCGCGAGGTCTCGTCAGGCACCACCCAGCTTGGCGTCTGCTGCGTCGCCGCCGTCGCCGACGCGCCGCCGCTTTTGAACACGCCTGCCGACGGAGCGACGGCCGCGCTCCATGGCTGCGCAAGAGTGGAGCAGGTCACGCTCGCCGTCGCGGTTCCCTGGACGACCGTCTTGTCCTGTGCCCGCTGGCTGACCTGCACCAGCACGTTGAACTGGTCACCAGCGCGATTGCACTTCACCGTCCCGGTGACGATGGCGTACGCACCCAGCGTCGCGGTGCGGTCGATGGTGACCGTGGCCACCGTGGAGTCGGTGGACTCGAACGACCCGATGTCGCAGTAGGTGTCGCGCTGCTTGTACCGCTGGTCGACGCTGACTCCCTCGCAACCGGTGGGCAGTCCGTTGAACGCCGGGCTCGACGGGTCGACCGCGAGCGTCATCGTCGGCCCACCGTTGTCCTTCAGGGGAGCGAGCATCGGGTCGGCGATCGTGACATACGTAGAGTCGCCGCAGCTCAGGTCGGTCGAGACATTCATCCCGCCATGCCTAACGTCTTCGGCGTTCAGGCAGTTGTTGAGGAAGCCGCCGTTGTTCGCGACGATGGAGTTCGCCAGCGAGCTCCCGTACATCTCCGAGAAGCGGATACCGCCCTGCGAGTTGAACGCGATCGTGCTGTTCGTGATCGTGGCGATGTCGGCGGCGAAGACCGCGTGGTACAGGTAGCCGGTCGCCGTGTTGTTGGTGACGGTGCTGTTGTAGATGACCAGCGGGCCGAGGGCGAGGATAGCTGGCGGGCCCACGGCCACGTTCCCGTGCACCGTGGAGTGCTCGAGGTAGAGCGGCCCGGTGCTCCGGATGCCCGCGCCAGCGGGTCCATCCCCGAGCTTCCCGCCGGTGACCGTCACGTTGCGGAGCGTCGTCGGCCGCCAGTTGCCGTAGACCGTGATGTCGATGACGCGGCCCCTGCCACCGCCGTTCAAGGTGATGCCGTGGAAGCGGTCGCCCTCGATGGTAACCTCGTTGGCGATGACCAGCGTCGAGTCGAGGGTGATCGTGGCTCCGGCGAGACGGGAGTCGAACCTGATGATCTCACCGCCGGTTGCCTGTCCGACTGCCCAGCGCAGGGATCCGACTTCCTTTCCGCCGCGGGTGTTCGTGACGGTGATGACGTCACCGATGGAGAGGTTCGGTCCGCTCGGTGTGGCGGCGGGCGCGGTGACAGGGTGATCGCTCTCGGCGCAGGCGCCGAGTACGGCAGCCGTGGCGAGCGCGGTGACGGCGTACGTGACGCGCGCGAGAGGCCCGCAAGCGGCGCGCGAGGCTGAACGGAGCATTGTGCTGTCCTCGTGATGGTCTCGATGGGTTCTGGGAGCGGCATCCCTCTAGGCGGAACTCACCTCCGAATCGAGCCACCGCGCGCGGCCCCCTCGCCTTCGAGGTCCGTCATGCCATTGCGAGACTGCACCGTTCTCGCGCGTCGCGACGTGCGCCGAGTGCCGTGCCCGCGGCCCCCTGCGGGCCCGGCGGGGGAGCATGGCCACCTTCCTACAGCAGCCGGGTGTGACCCGAGCGCAGCTCCAGCGGGGGTGGACGACGCGCGTGGAGGCGATCGTCCAGCAGATGTTCGTCGACCAGTTCGCGGGAATCCCTTCCTCGCGTGCGGCGCCTAACGCCGGCGATTATGCTGGATCGACCGGGGTCGGAAGCTCGTACCAGATCTCGACGAGGTACCCATCGCGGTCGCGCGCGAATAGGTAAGGCTCGCCGGGACAGAACTCGCCCTGTTCCTCGATCGAGCCGCCTGCGGCCGTCACCGCCTTCGCCGCCGCGTCGATGTCGCCGGGGTCGGTGAGTCGGAACCCGAAATGCGCGACGGACCCAGTCCTTCCGGTCTGTCCTTCCGCCCGTTCGAACACGAGCACATCGCGAGCGCCGGGTGTCTGCGCCTGCACGAACTCCTCACTTCGGTAGACGGCGACCATGCCGAACACCGACTCGTAAAAGCCGAACGACCGCTCGACATTGGGGACGCGCAGCGCGAGATGCGTGAGCCCGAAGGTGCGGAGCATCGAGGCGCCCTCGTGCCAAGGAGCAGTCACGATACGATGGGTCGAACCCTGCGGCGAGGTCGGCCTGGCGACAGGAGCTGGCCCAAGCGCGACGTATTTGTGCGCGCCTTAGCCGCAGCGCTCTAGCAGCTCGACTTCCGGAATTCGGCCGGACCGAAACCTCGTGATCCGGCCTGCTTCCGATTCAAACACAATGCGCAATGTCGAGTCCGCCGGCGAGACTGCGCGAACGGTGAGGTATCGTCCGCCCGCCACGTACTTATGAGGCGTGACCGTGATGCGACCCGCGTACGCCTGGTTCACGGCCTCGCTGCTGTCGCCCACGGCCACGCCGGCATCGGACTGAACCCCAGCGCTGTCGACGTCGATGCGCACGACGCGCCCGTTCGCGAGCATGACGGACACGCCGCGGGGGGCGCCGGCCGGGCGCACGTACGTGCACTCCGCTCCGGTCGGCGGCGTCGGGACGTCGCCGGCCGCTCGCTGCAACTCGTCGACTGGCATGCCCACGCGAATCCGACCGATGCCTGACGGCGTGACCACCCACTCGCCGCCAGCGGACCTCGGCGTCGCGGATACGGAGTCCGCTGGAGGCGGGGCGGCGCTACCGGTGGCGCTGCTGTCTGCCGTGTTCGTCCTGCTTTCGGCTGTGCAGGCACTTAGGATGACGGCGGCGAGCGTGAATGGCGGGATCGTACGCACCTTGGATCTCTCGGGTTGGAACGGTCCGAGCATTCGCGAGGACCGTGCCCGATGGATTCTTCCCCTATCTGGCCGTCATCCGCCGTTACCGGATTGATCCGCCGACGTGAGCCGGGGCTGACGCGCACTGGGCCAGACTCGGTATAGTCCGGTCCACCCACTTCGGCGGCGGTGCGGAGTCGCCGATGCTGCCCTATCCCGCGCATTCCCTGGAGGCGATCTGACTCGCATTCGAATCACCGGCGTCCCTATGGACCTTGGCGCGAGCCGTCGCGGGGTCGACATGGGCCCCTCGGCGCTTCGAGTCGCCGACCTCGCCCGTCGGCTCGAGGCGTTAGGTCACATCGTCGAGATGGACGATGACGTGTCCGCTCCGTTGCCTGAGGTCCTGCTGCATGCATCGGCCTCCGAGCCCGGACCTATTGGGGCATTCCTCCCCTCGATCACCGCCACGTGCACGGAGCTCGCGCGAGTGACGGCGACCGCGGTGGCGGATGGGGCGGTGCCTGTGACGGTTGGTGGCGATCATTCGATTGCGGCGGGATCCATCGCTGGCGTAGCGGCCGCGCTGGCGCAGCGGAACGAGCGACTCGGTGTCATCTGGCTCGACGCCCACGGCGACGCCAACACGCCGGAGACGTCCGGGAGCGGCAACGTGCACGGCATGCCGCTGGCTCACCTGCTCGGGCATGGAGATCGGAACTTCTCGGGGATCTCGGCGGCGCTCGGCGGGCCGTCGCCCGCGATTCTGCCCGAGCATGTCGCGCTCGTGGGCGTTCGCGAGCTGGACGAGCCGGAGCGGCGCCATCTTCGCGAGTGGGGGGTCGCGACGTTCACGATGCGCACGATCGACGAGCGGGGACTGCGGTCGGTGATGCAGGAAGCGCTGGCGATTGCCGGCAACGGCACGGGTGGCATCCACGTCTCCATGGACCTCGACTGGCTCGACCCCGTGCACGCCCCCGGCGTAGGGACGCCGGTCGCGGGCGGCGCGACATACCGCGAAGGCCATCTCGCGATGGAGACGATTGCCGACAGTGGTCGCCTAACGTCGCTCGACGTCGTCGAGGTGAACCCGGTGCTCGATTCGCAGAACCGGACAGCCGAACTGGCGGTGGGCCTGGTCCTCAGTGCCTTTGGCCTCCGGATCATCTAGCGGGGTGCGGACTTCGCATTCACGACGCGCGTGAGCGCCATCGACGCGCCGCGTCCGCTTGGGCGCACGTCGCTTCGCGTATCGCCCGTTGGGCTGGGACTCGCTGCACTCGGTCGACCCGGGTACATCAACGTCGGCCACGGTGAGGACCTCGGGGCGAATCGCTCACGCGACGCGATGGAGCGAGGTGCGCATGAAGTGCTGGATGCTGCATATGCCGCCGGCATTCGGTACTTCGACGCCGCGCGCTCCTACGGACTGGCCGAGACGTTCCTCTCGTCGTGGCTCGGTGCGCGTGGTATTCCGCCCGATGCCGTGGTCGTGGGCTCCAAGTGGGGCTACACGTACACCGCCAACTGGCAAGTGGACGCGCCCGCACACGAGATCAAGGAGCATTCGCTCGGGGTGCTCACACGCCAGTTGGCGGAGTCGCGCGCGATCCTCGGCTCGAATCTGCGCGTGTACCAGATCCACTCTGCTACACTGGACAGCGGCGCGCTGACCGACACCTCGATCATCGATGCGCTGGCGCGTGAGCAATCGCGTGGCCTCACCATCGGACTCAGCGTCAGCGGCGAGCGGCAAGCGGAGACGATCTGGCGCGCGCTCGAGATCTCTCGCGACGGTGAGCCTGTGTTCGATACGGTTCAGGCCACCTGGAACCTTCTCGAGCGTGGGGCCGAGGGCGCGCTGGCGGCGGCGACGGACGCTGGCCGCGGTGTCATCGTCAAGGAAGTGCTGGCGAACGGCAGGCTCACGAATCGCGCGTCGCGTGATCGACCGAGCCAGGCCACGATCCTCGCACGCGAGGCCGAACGCCTCGGTGCGTCGATGGACGCCGTCGCGATCGCGTCCGTACTGGCGCAGCCGTGGGCGACGGTGGTGCTCAGTGGGGCGACGACCGTGGCGCAGCTCGAGTCGAACATCCGAGCGCGCGCCGTCGTCCTTCCGCCGGATTCGCTCGACCGTCTGTCGGCCATGGCAATGAAGTCCTCGGAGTACTGGCGGGAACGCAGCGCATTGCCGTGGAATTAGGTGCAGCTCACGTGCGATATTGTCGATTGCGCAATGGACCTCCCGATCTATATTCGCCGCCGGCTGAGCTGCGAGGCGTGTGATGCAATCCGACGAACGAAGGCTCGATACGGGACCGGCGAACGGCGTCGCTGACGCGCCATCGGACGATGGCGCGCCGGTCGCTGGCTCGGGCGTGACTCGTCGCGGACTGCTCGCCGCCGCAGCGGTGTCGGCCGGTGGGGTCGTGCTCGCGCGACTTCCGGCAGGCGCTCAGGCGCCAGCCGCGAAGGCCGCGGCCGGGGCTGCTGCCACGCAGGCGACGCCGGCCCCAGTGGCCACGGCCTACGAGCTCTCCGCCGTCCCCGCGGACCCGACGCGGGCGCCGGGACCGCCGACGTCGGCGTTAGGCGCCCGCTCGCCGTTCGAGACGCCATCGCGAGCCCCCGTGGGGATCGTCGCCGGCTCCTCGCTGACGCCGTTGCACCAGCTCACCGGGACCGTGACGCCGAGCGATCTCGTGTTCGAGCGTCACCACGCCGGCGTGGCCCTCGTCGACCCGGCGCGCTACGAGCTGATGATTCACGGTCTCGTGGATCGGCCGACGGTGTTCTCGCTCGACGACCTGAAGCGACTCCCGAGCGTGTCACGGACCATGTTTCTGGAGTGCTCGGGAAATGGCCGGGGTGCCTTCCGAGCGCCGAAGCGGGAGATGTCCCCGCAGGCGGTCGATGGCTTGACGAGCAGTGGCGAGTGGACGGGCGTGCCGCTCTCCACGCTGTTCCGGGAAGTGGGCGTGCGCCGTGGCGGAACGTGGTTCCGCGCGGAAGGCGGGGATGCGGCGCGGTTGTCGCGCAGCGTACCCATGGAGAAGGGCATGGAGGACGCGTTGATCGCCTATGCGTTCAACGGTGAGCCGTTGCGTCCGTCGAACGGGTACCCGGCGCGCCTGATGCTTCCGGGGTACGAAGGCAACGCCTGCATAAAATGGGTGCGCCGAATCGAGGTCGCGAACGAACCGGGGATGTTCCGCGACGAGACGTCGAAGTACACGGATCCGCTGGCGAACGGCACCGCGCGCCAGTTCAGCTTCGTGATGGATGCGAAGTCGATCATCACGGCGCCGGCCCATCCGGCGCGAGTCGCGCCTAACGTCTGGACGCAGATCACCGGACTCGCCTGGAGCGGACGCGGCAGGATCGTGCGCGTCGACGTGAGCGTGGATGGCGGGAAGACGTGGGTCGTCGCCGAGCTTCAGGAGCCGGTGCTCCCCCTCGCGCACACGCGTTTTCGCGTGCCGTGGCGGTGGGACGGCACGCGCACGGTGCTCATGAGCCGAGCGGTCGATGAGACCGGGTACACGCAGCCGACACTCGCGGAGTTCCGTGACAAACGCGGCCCGGGTACCGATTACCACTACAACTACATCCGGAGCTGGGTCGTGGAGCCAGACGGGCAGATGTTCTTCGGAGCGGACCTGTGAGGCCGGGGCGTGTCGTCCCGTTCCTGGCGGCCTTCGCCGTGTGGGCGATCTCCGAGGGATGCGATCGGGGCCCATTGGCCGACCGCGCCGAGAAGGCGCAGCGCACGTTAGGCAGCGAGCGCCTGCCGCCGGATGTCCGGCCCGCGCCCGAGCCGCCGGCTCGCTTCGATGTCGGCCGCCCGGCAACTGCGGCGGAGATCGCCGCGTGGGACGTCGACGTTTCGCCGTCCGGTGTCGGGTTGCCGCAAGGCCGTGGCACACCGATGCAGGGCGCGGCGGTCTACGCCGCGAAGTGCGCCGCGTGCCATGGCGGCACCGGTGAGGGCCAGGTCGGCACGCCTCCGCTCGGCGTGCCGGCGGCACCGAAGCTCGTCGGCCGCGAGCCGAGCGATAGCTTTGCGTTCGGCCGGGACCCGAAGCGCGTCAAAACGGTCGGCAACTACTGGCCATATGCGACGACGCTCTTCGACTATGTGCGCCGCACGATGCCGCTCAGCGCGCCCGGCTCGCTCACGAACAGTGAGGTGTACGCCGTCGTCGCGTTTCTGCTGGCGGCGAACGGCGTGATCGAGCAGACGGCGGTGATGGACAGCCTGACGCTGGCGGCGGTGAAGATGCCCGCGCGGGACAAGTTCGTCGTCGACGACCGCAAGGGGGGGCCGGGGTTCAAGTAAGGCGCCGCCGCGCGCAACCGGACGCCGAGGTTACCAGAAGACCTTCTTGAGTCCCTTGGCGCCCGGGCGGTACAGCTTGAAATAGATGAGCAGTCCGGTCACGGTCAGGACGATCAGCGTGAGCCCCCACATCATCGCGACCACGAGCCCGCCGTCGCCAAACACCTCACCGCTATGGAGGCGGTAGAGGAAGGGCTTGTCGGCGTACGTCTCGTCGGACAGCAACAGTCCGGTTCGCGCGTCGAATACCAGCTTGCGATCCTCGCCGCCGGTCGGCTTTCCGGTGAACAGCGTGACCGTCGGGTTCGGTCCCTTGAACTGCAGCTCCAAACGATCGATCGGTGCGTTGCTCGATCGCGCTGCCGCGGTGGCAATCGCGCGGCCGATCGGCTCGGACCACTCGGTTGGCGCCGACGCCACCCTGACAGGGCTCACCATGTCGCGCGTGCGCTCGCGCAGCGCTTCCTCCTCGCCGAAGAACTCCGTGAACGCGACGAGCACACCGGTCGTTGCGGCGAACAGGAGGAAGATCGCTGCCGGAAAGCCGATCCAACGGTGCCATTTCCGCCAGAATCCCAGGTTGATCGCCACGGGTAATCGGGTGCGCGGGTCGGGTCGACGTGCAGGAGCGCGAATGGTATGGACCACACACCCGGGCGACAACCGCGCGATCATCCGACCAGCGGTCTCGGCGACGTCGGCACCGATCTCAGGGTCCCGGTGAACCAGAAGCCGCTCCGACGAGAACTGCAACAGCGCTGGTTCCTGTTAACTGGAACTGGTTACTGCAGTGTGATGCCTCGACTGTCAGCCCGAGGAGCGACAGCGATGAGGGATCTCGTGTGCGGTGCTCGTAGCCGGCCCACGAGTGACGCTGGCAAGATCCCTCGTCGCCTGCGGCTCCTCGGGATGACACGCAGCTTGCGGAACGTCCCGAGGGTGTCACCTGCAGCAACCAGTTCCAGTTAACAGCAACCAATGTTTTGCCTGTCGTTCGCCTAGCGTCTTCCTGCCCTCGTGCGTATGAGATTGGGTGCAAGGACACCCAGCCGGGCTGACCGGCCGATCGCCCAATCTCATTTAGGAGGAAGGACATGTCGCGTCGGATGCGACCCGTGCGCCGGCTCGCGTGGCCCATCGCCGCTCTCGCCCTGATCCTGACCGCGTCGGCACCCGCCGCTCGTGCGCAGAACGCCAGCGGTGCCAGTGCGACCCGGACCCCGCAGCCGAACGACGAGGAGTACACGCGGAAGATCAAGGAGTATCTCCAGGATCCGCGGATCTCCACGGAGCTCGTCGATCACCTCCCCGCGTCCAGTACCGTCCCGACGCCACTCAAATTCCTCGGGCGGATCGTTGGAACGCCCGGCGAGCTGACGTACGCGAAGGACATCTATCGCTACTTCGACGCGCTCGATGCCGCGTCCGATCGCATCAAGGTCTGGCGCATCGGAAAGAGCGAGGAGGGCCGAGACATGGTCATTCTCGCCGTGGCGGACGAGGCGACCATTCGCGATCTCGATCGCTACAAGGACATGCTCCGGAAGCTGACCGATCCTCGCACGACCACCGAGGAGCAGGCGCGTCAGCTCATCACCACCGCGAAGCCGATCTACTGGTACACGAGCGGCATGCACTCGCCGGAGACGGGCGGGCCCGAGATGCTCATGGAGTTGGCGTATCGTCTCGCGGTCGAGGAGACGCCGTTCATCCAGAACATCCGCAACAACGTGATCACCTTCATCACGCCGGTCATCGAGGTCGACGGACGTGAGAAGCAGGTCGACACGTACTACTTCAACAAGAAGCTCGCCCAGGGGGCGCAGCGGCTACCGCTCATGTATTGGGGCAAGTATGTCGCGCATGACAACAACCGCGACGGCATGGGGCAGTTCCTCCAGCTCACGCGCGCGGTCACGCGCGTGCAGAACGACTGGAAGCCCACGGTCATGCACGACCTGCACGAGGCGCAGACGTATCTCTACTCCTCGACCGGCACGGGACCCTACAACGAAGCGCTCGATCCCATCACCGTCGACGAGTGGTGGATGCTCGCGAAGTACGACGTCATGGAGATGACGAAGCGCGGCGTGCCCGGCGTGTGGACCTACGGGTTCTACGACGGCTGGGTGCCGAACTACATGTTCTTCATCGCGCACTCACATAACGCGATCGGCCGGTTCTACGAAGTCCAGAGCTACGGCCCGGACAACTACGAGGTGCGTCCCGGCGCGACGACGACGAGCAAGGAATGGTTCCGTCCGAATCCGCCGCTGCCGTACATCAAGTGGGGCCCGCGGAACAACACCAACATCCAGCAGTCGGCGGCGCTGTTCTCGCTCTTCAACGTCGCGAAGAACAAGGAGCTGTATCTCGAGAACTACTGGCTCAAGAACAAGCGCTCGGTGGAGAAGGGGAAATCGGGCGCGATTGCCGCGTGGGTGATTCCGGCGACGCAGCGTCGCAAGGCAGACGCAGCCGACGCCGTGAACGAGATGCGTCGTCAGGGTCTCGAAGTGCACACGGCGAACAGCGCGTTCAAGGCCGGGAACCTCGACGTGAAGGCGGGCGACTACATCGTGCGCGCGGACCAACCGTACCGCACGCTCGCCGACATGTACTTCTCGCTGCAGAACTACTCGCCGCAGAACCCGTCGCCGTACGACGACACGGGCTGGACGTTCCCGCTCATGCGCAACGTCAAGATCGTCGTCGTCGCGGACAAGGGCATTCAGTCACAGCCGATGACGATGCTCGCGTCGGACGCAAAGGCGCCGGGTGGGGTCGAGGGCTCGGGCAGCGTGATCGTGGTCGAGCACACGACCGACAACAATCTCATGAAGTTCCGCTTCGCGAATGCCGCGGTGAAGATGCAGGCGGCCGAAGAGGACTTCGACCTGGGTGGTCGCAAGGTTCGCGCGGGCGCGTTCATCATTCCTAACGCGGATCGCGCGAAGCTCGAGCCGCAGCTCAAGGAGCTTGGGCTGTCCGGCTGGGCTGTCGCCGCCGCGCCGTCGGTCAAAGCGCACGATCTCGACATTCCGCGCATCGGATACGTGCACAGCTGGCAGCGCACGCAGGACGAAGGGTGGGTTCGCGCCGCGCTCGACACGTACGGCGTGCCGTACACCTACTTCTCCGATCAGAAGCTGAAGGACGGCAACCTGCGCGCGAAGTACGACGTCATCATCTATCCGCACGTGGGTGGAAACGCGACGTCCCAGGTGAACGGTATTCCGAAGACGAACGCGACGCCGCTGCCGTACAAGAAGACCGCGGCGACACCAAATCTCGGAGCGCTCGATCAGGCGGACGACATTCGCGGCGGCATGGGCATGGAAGGCCTGCTCGAGCTGGCGAAGTTCGTTCAGGCGGGAGGCACGCTCCTCACCGAAGGCTCGACAGCCACGATCTTCCCGGAATTCGGGATCACGACCGGCGTCACCGTCGAGGAGCCACGCGGCCTCTTCGTGCGCGGGTCGATCCTCCGTGGCCTCATCAGCGACCCGAAAAGCCCCATCGCGTACGGCTACGACGGCACCCAGCTGCCGGTGTACTTCAGTCAGGCGCCGGTGCTGGCCGTGGGCGGCGCTGGTGGACTTGGCGGGTTCGGTGGCGGTGGTGGCGAGGGAGGCGTCAACGCCGGTCTCGGCCAGAACACGACGCCCATGGCTACACCGCTCCGGCTGTCGCCGTGGGAAGAAGACTCGTCAGCGGCGGGCCGCGGTGGTCGCGCGGGCGCCGGCGGCGACTCGGCGCGCTTCCAGAACTTCGCTGGCGGTCGTGGCGGATTGGGCGGGGCCAACGCGGATCCGTCCGCGCGGCCGCGGGTCGTGATGTCGTTCCCGCAGAACCCAAACGACATGCTCCTGTCCGGCACGCTCGCCGGCGGTCAGGCGCTGTCGGGTCGCGCGCAGGTCGTCGACACGAAGCTGGGCAACGGCCATGTCGTGATGTTCGGCATTCGGCCGTTCTGGCGCTGGCAGACACAGGGCACGTTCTTCCTCGGATTCAACACGATCCTGAACTGGAACGATCTCGACGCGGGGAAGGCCGAGCCCCCGCGGCAGCAACCGGCGACGCAGGGCAATCAATGATGGTCGACGAGGCCCGCACGCTGGTGCGGGCCTCGTTTGTTTCGTCGGCGCGGTGAATGGGTTCTGGACGAATCGGGGACACGCATTAGGATCCTGCTCCATAGTCGCCGTCCCCCGCTTCGCCGCCGACCCATGCCAATCCGCGTCGTTCGTCGTACGTCGTTCGTGGCGTCACTGCTCGTCGCGTTACCCGCAGCCGCGTTAGGCGCACAGGGCGGGCGCACGTCCACGCTGGTCGCGGGCGTCGCGGATGCGGAAACAGGCCAGCCACTCGAGGGTGCCGAGGTCATCCTCCTTGGCGTCCATCGCCTTGCCCGGGCGAACGTCATGGGCGAGGCCGTTGTCGCCGGCGTGCCACAGGGGCCCCAGCGTGTGCGCGTTCGGCGGCTCGGGTACGCCCCCGCCGAAATCGATCTGGCGATGAGCGGTGACACGACGGGCGCCGTGTTTCGCCTACAGCGGTCCGTGACGCAGCTCAGCGCGCGCGTCGAGGCCGACTGGATGCCGCCGAAAATGAAGGAGGTAGGGACGCCAACCTGATTCGAACCTGGGATCTCGCCGCCGTCGAGATTTACAGCAGTACCGAAGTGCCCGTATGATACCGAACCAACGCCTACGGATGCGGAGTGTTGCTGCTATGGTCGAAATGGTATTGAGGCGAATGTCTCGGATGGTTCCCGTAGCCGCCGCGCTCGTTGCCATGCTGCCGGTGTTGGGCGGCGCACAGGCCCGGTCGACGCTGTCCGTCGGCGTGTCCGACGCCGAGACCGGTGCGCCGATCGCCGGCGCAGAGGTCGTGCTGCCCGAGCTCAAGCTCCTCGCGCTCAGCGACGCGAACGGCCAGGCCCGCGTACCGGGAATTCCGCTCGGAACGCACCGCGTGCGCGTCAGGTCCTTCGGCTACACGGCGGGCGACGTGCAGCTCAGATTCGAAGGCGACACGACGGTCGCGGTGTTCCGGCTCGCGAAGTCTGCCGCGACGCTCACCAGCGTCGACGTGACCGCCTCGCAGGTACCGTCGCAGCTCAAGGATTTCGAGACGCGCCGAAAACAGGGGATCGGCCGCTTTCTCACCGAGGCGGATCTCGTCCCTGTAGCGGACCGGGACTTCATGCTCGTGGCGAGCATGAAGTTTCCGGGAGTGACCGTCCAGACCGATGACGACAAGCAGCCCCACCTCGCGGGCTCGCGGTCCGGGTGCGGAGCGGCGGGCGTGCAGGCGGCGAACCGCGGTGTGGACCGTATCGGTGCGAAGGCCGGCGCCAAAGCAAAGATGGGCATGCGCGACGGCTATGAGGACGGTGACGTGCATGGCTCGTGTGAGTCATCGCGCGCGTGCCTCATGCAGGTCTGGCTCGACAACATCAACCTTGGCGAGTCGGATCCGGGACTTATTCGCACGTGGGACCTGAGCGGCGTCGAGTACTACACGGGCAACTCGGTGCCGGCGCGATATCGCACGTCGGGATCGGCCTGCGGCGTCGTGCTGCTTTGGTCGAAGTGGAGTTAGGCGAAATCGATTGACCACGAAAGCACGCGGGGCACGAAGCAATCCAATGCTTCCTGCCCCGCGTGCTTCGAGAGTGTTCTACTCGTCAATCGCCGGCCGTGGCCTCGGGCTCCACATCCGCTGGACGGGCCTTTCGCCCCACCAGGAAGTGCTTGAGCTTGTCGCCGGCGCCGTGCAGCACGAGGTAGCCGCAGGGCACGACGACCAGTGTGAGGATCGACGACAGCGCGAGGCCGCCAACCGTCGCGATCGCCAGCGGTTGCATGAGCTCCGAGCCGGCCCCGATACCTAACGCGATCGGAATCATCGCGACGAGCGAGCACACGGTCGTCATGACGATGGGCCGCATGCGGACCGCGCCGGCTTCCACGACCGCCACTACGGCCGGCACGCCGGACTCTCGGCGATAATGTTCCACGAACTCCACCAGCAGGATGGAGTTGTTCACCACGATACCGGCAAGCAGGATCATTCCCAACAACACCGGCGCACTGAACGGCGTGCTCGTGATCCAGAGGATCCCGATGACGCCGACCATCGCGAGTGGGATCGCCAGCAGAATCACGAGCGGATCGATCACGCTCTCGTACTGCACGGCCAGCACGACGAACACGAGGAAGATCGCCAGGAAGACGACGAGCTTCATCTGTGCGTTGCTCTGCTGCACGGCCTCGAAGTCGCCGCCGATCACGACGCCGTAGCCGTCGGGCATCTGGAAGCTCGTGAGCCGCGCCCGCACCGAGTCGACGACCTCACCGATCGGCGCGATTTCCGAGAGCACGTCACCGGACAGCCGCAGCACACGGTTCTGATTCTCGCGATTGATGTTCGTCGGACCGATGGCCGGCCGCACATCAGCGAGGTCTCGCAGGAATATCGGCGCCGTACCCCGACCGCCCGGAAAGAGCATGACTTCGCCAAGCTCGGACGCGCTCGTGAACCGGTTGCGCGGGAATAGCACGCGGACGTCGTACTCGAAGTTGCCCTGGGTGTACTTGGTCGCGATGGTGCCGTCGAGCGCGGTGCGAACGGTCTGACCGACCGTCGCCACGTCGAGGTTCATCGCGCGCGCGCGCTCGCGATCGAGCACGATCGCGAGCTGCGGGCTGCCTTCATCGGTCTGTACATCGAAGTTGGCCAGCCCCGGGATCCCGCGAAGACGCTGCGACAGCTCGCGGCCGAGCTGCTCGAGCTGGACGAGATCGTCGCCGAGCACATTGAGGGAGATCGCGTCACCGGAGCTCGACGTGCGGAGACCGCGAATGCGTGGCGGACGCACGAACACGCGCGCCGACGCGAATCCCTTCTCGTCGACGCGGCGCTGCAGCTCCTGGACCCACGTTTCCGCGCTCATGCCGCGCTCGCGCACCGGCTTGAGGAGAATGTCGAGGTTCCCGCCGCGCCCGAAGCCCGCGTTCGCGTAGACGTGCAGGACGCCCGGCATCTGCTTGGTCAGCTCCTCGACAGCCAGGGTGACCTGGTTGCTCACGTTCGGCGGTGTGCCAGGCGGCAGGCGCAGGTTCGCCGTCACGATGCCGTCGTCGACCATCGGCAGGAACTGCGAGTCGAACGTGCGCGCCACGAACCCCGCGCCGATGCAGAGCGCAACCGCGCCGCCGAGCACGAGGTACGGACGCTTGACGGCGCCACCGGCGATCTTGCGATAGCGGCCGATCATCCGGTTGAACCCGCGATCGAACGCGACGAGCGGTTTGAAGCGCTCGAGCCCACTCGTGAACTTGATCTTCCCGAGCTGCGCGGCGAGCATCGGTACGAGCGTGAGCGCGACCGGCAGCGACGCGAGGTGTGAGATCGACACCGTGAGAATGAGCTCGCGGAAGACGAGCGCCGACAGTCCGGTGATCAGCAGGAACGGGACGACCGACGCGAGACTCGTCACCGTGGCGGCCACGATCGGGCTCGTCACCTCGGCCGCGCCGACGTGCGCGCCCTCCTCGGGGTCGAGGCCATCCTTCATGCGTCGCCGATAGATGTTCTCCAGCATGACGATCGCGTTGTCGAGCAGCACGCCCATGCCTAACGCAATGCCGCCGAGCGACATGACGTTGAGCGTCAGGTCACCCATGCCCATCGCGATGAACGTCGCGAGCACGGCGAGCGGGATCGAGAGCGCGACAATGAGCGTCTTGCGCAGCGAGCGGAGGAACAGGAGCACGACGAGCGCAGCGAGGAAGGCGCCAATCAGTGCCGCCTCCTTCACCGAGTTGAGCGAGTCGCGGATGAAGCCGGACTGATCGTACGTGACGACGTAGCGCACGTCCTTCGGGACGAACGAGCTCGTCTGCAGCTGGGCCAGCTTCGCGCGCACGCCGTCGGCGACTTCGACCGTATTTGCCTCCGGTTGCTTTCGGATCTGAATACGGACGGCGGGGATGCCGTCGAGGCGGCCCCAGCTTCGCTGCTGCGCGCTCGTGTCGCGCACGACCGCGACCTCGGACATCGGAACACGCGCGCCGCCCGATGTCGGCAGCAGGATCCCGCGAATGTCGTCGAGGCTGTGGAACTTGCCGGCCGTCTTGCCGACCATCTCGCGATCCGTTGCCGTGATGCGCCCCGCGGACACGTCCTGATTCTCGTTGCGCAGCGCGTTGATGACCTGCGCGACGGACAGTCCGTAGCCGCGGAGTCGCGTCGGCTCGAGTTCGACCTGGATCTCCCTAACGAGTCCGCCGTTGAGGTCGAGCGCGGCGACACCGGGCACCGACAGCAGCTGTGGACGCAGGCGCTGGTCGACCCACTCGCGCAGCGCGACCTGGTCCCGCTGCTGGGACGAGAAGGCGACTGCGAAGATGGGCTGCTGGGTCGGATCGTCCTTCGATGTGGTCGGCGGGTCGGCCTCCTCGGGAAGACGCCCGCGCACGCGCTCGACGTTCTTCGCCGCGTCCTGCACGGCGAAGTCGACGTTCGTGCCGTACTTGAACTCCATGCGGACGTTGACGAACCCCTCGGAGATGTCCGTGCTGATCTTCTCGAGGTTCTCGGTGCTCGCCAGCGCGGACTCCAGGGGCTTGGCGATCGTCTCCTCGAGCACCGCCGGCTCAACGCCCGGATTCCCGACGCGCACGTTCACATTCGGGTAGACGATGCGCGGCAGCATGTCGACCGGAATTCGGCCGACGTACACGAGACCGAGCACGAGCAGCGTCGATGTGAGCATCACCGTCCCGATCGGACGGTTGATCGCCCAGCTCGAAAGCCCCCGCCGCTGGCGGTTCGACTTCATTCGGATTTCCTCGACGGCGTGCGGGAAACGGGCGTGACGGCGGGCGTGGAGGTGTCGACACGCGGCGACGACGGCGTCTCACCGGGTGACAGCGGCGGCACGATCCGCACCGCGGAACCGTCGCGAAGCAGCGCCTGGCCGGCCACGACCACGGTGTCGCCGATGGCGAGCCCTTCGAGGACTTCCGTCCGCCCGTCAATGTCGGGACCGACGCGGACGATGCGACGCTCGCTCTTGCCCTGGCGTACGACGACGACGGACCGCGCGCCGACCGGACCCATCACGGCCCGTGTCGGAATCAGCATGGCGTCGTCGCGAGAGCCGAGACGAAACATCGCGCGAATGGTGTAGCCGGGCCGAAGCTGGTTGAGCGCACTGCCGCTGAGCGCCACTTCGACCGGAACCAGCCGCGTGATGGAGTCCGCTGACGGAAACACCCGCCGGATGCGTGCGGGCAGGCGCGCGCCGGCGAGCGCGTCGACGCTGACATCCACGGTTGCACCCTGCTTGAGCAGCGGCACCTCGAGCTCGGAGACCATGACCCGTGATACGAGCATGGACATGTCGGCGACCGAAAAAAGGCGTGTCTGGGGCGAGACGATGTCACCGGTCTCGAGGCGTTTCTCGGTCACGACCCCGTTGATCGGTGCCTTCACGACCGCGTAGCCGATTCGTGTCTTGAGCTGGTCGAGCGTCGCCTGGGCGGACGCGAGGTTCGCGCGATCGCGCTCGTACTCCTGTGCGGTAACGATCCGCTGCTTCCACAGGTCGTCGGATCGCTTGGCGGTCGACTCGGCCAGCTCCAGCGATGCCACCGCACTCTTCAGCTGCGCTTCGAGCTCTCGCGCGTCGATCTGCGCGAGCGTCTGACCGGCGCGGACGTAGTTGCCCTCCTCGACGTTCACCGCGAGCAGGGCACCGGACATCTGCGCGTTGACCCCGACCGTTCGGAGTGGCTCGAGGATTCCGGCAACCGTCGTGGTGCGAGCGAGGGTCCCCCGGTTGACCGTGACGATCTCGACCGGGGATGGGCGATTCCCGGGTCGAGTGAGATTTCCGCCGCCTCCGCCCGGACCGAAGCCGCCGCCCGGACCGCCGCCACCGGGATTGCCGCCTCCGGTTCGTGCGCGGTTGTTGCCAGCTTCTCCTCGCGCATCACCGCCGCAGGCGGTGACGAGCACGAAGAGCGGGAGCACCATAACAAAGCGAAGAAGTGGATGTCGCGACATCACGCCTCTTAGGGGTTGTCTTCAGGAGGGCGCCAGATGTTTGTGGCGCCAGGGCAGGACTGCCCACCGGGATACGCGCAGGTAGGCCGAAACGCTCGCCGCCAATCGGGGGCGTTGTCTTTCCGAGCGGAACACCGAAGGTGCGGAGGCGAGGAATCGCCGGGCATTGTCATTCCAGGCGGAGCACCGAAGGTGCGGAGGCCAGGAATCGCCGGGCATTGTCATTCCAGGCGGAGCACCGAAGGTGCGGAGGCCAGGAATCGCCGGGCATTGTCATTCCGAGCGGAGGCCCGAAGGGCCGGAGGCGAGGAATCGCCATCCTCCCGATAGAGGGGCCTCCCGACCGGGACGAGTGCGATTCCTCGCCTCCGCCGCTACGCGGCTCCGCTCGGAATGACAGTCCCTCGGCGATTCCTCGCCTCGGCGCCTTCGGCGCTCCGGCTCGGAATGACGAAGGGCTGCTACCGCCCCCGACGCGGTTCCAGAATGTCGTCCGCGCGGTCGACGATATCCTGCCAGTGCGCCCGAACGACGCCTGCCGGCGCGGTCGTGGAGGCCCGCCGCGCCTCCTCCCGGATTGCCCGAACCTGACTGCGGGCCAGTGCCGGAAGATCCGACCGCGGAACGTTAGGCGCCGCCAGCAGCGGGCCGGGGTTCTGCGGGGGACCGCCACCACCCGGGCCCTGTCCGCCCGCACCACCTGCGGGCGGCGCCGGCGGGGAAATCAACGCATCCAGCCGCTCGAGATAGACCCGTTGAATCGTCCGACGGCTCGCGTCCGGCGCGGCGCCGGAACCGGGCGCCCCCCACACGGCCCGGCGGAGATCGCCGAGATACTCCGTCAGCGAGTACGCGTTCGCCGCATCCAGCGTCTCGGAGTCGACCAGCCGCGACAAGCGCCGCGCGTCGAGCAGCTGCGCCACGATGTTCCCCTGGCGCGTGGCCAGCGAGGCCGTGCCCGTCGGCGGGCCAATGCGCGACAGAATGTCATCGGGCGCGAGCCAGTCCGGCGTGCGAACGACGTTGTCTGCGAGGAACTGCAGCGCCGCCTTCTGCTTCGCCTTCGGCACCGGGTGGTAGACGGGGCCCGTCTGCTCCGCCGTCTTGTAGTCGACGTTCACGCCGCCGATGACCGTGACGACGTGGCCCATGTACTGCGACCACATCCCGATCGCCTCGCCGTACAGCTCCTCGAGGTCCTCGTAGTCCTGTCCCGGCTTCGTGATCCACTCGACCAGGCTGGGCACGACGCGCTTCAGGTTGGCGACGGCGTAGCCGCTCGCCCGCACGGGATCATCGCCCAGGTCTTCCGTCTGCGCCCGGGGATCCACGCTGCCGAGCTGCTGGGGCACGTAGCGATACGGCATCGGCCCCTTCTGGTTCACGTACCATCCGTTCAGGATGGGACGCTCGGCCTCCGGCGTCGCGGCCTGCGGCAGGACGCGGTACCCCCAGTTGATGATGTAGTCATCGAAGGGTCCGAGGCGCCGGATGAAATCCTTCGGCTGGAGGCCGTCCCCGGGCTGAGCGACGTAATTCTGGCGGGCGTAGTCCATGATGGTCGCGGACACGCCGTACTTGCTCGTGAACGACGCCTTCCTCAGCGAGTCGACCGGGAACGACGCCGACGCGACCATGTTGTGCGGCAGGCCTAACGCGTGCCCGACCTCGTGCGTGATCACCTTCCGCATCGTCTCGCCCATCAGGGCTTCGGGGATCTCGAGCGTGCGCGCGGCCGGATTCGCCGCGCCCGTCTCGATCATCAGGCGATTGCGGTACGACCGCATGTGGTTGTGATACCACGTGATGTCGCTCTCGATGATCTCGCCCGTCCGGGGATCCGCGGTGCTCGGCCCGACGGCGTTGCGCACGAGGCTCGCCGCCCACCGAACGACCGAGTAGCGAATGTCCTCCGGGTCCCAGTCCGGGTCCTGCTCGGGCGTCGGCGGATCCTTGGCCTGGATGGCGTTCTTGAAGCCCGCGACCTCGAAGGGCTTCTGCCAGTCCTCGATGCCCTGCCTAACGTATGAACGCCATTTTGCGGGCGTCGCGGGATCGAGGTAGTAGACGATGGGCTTCACCGGCTCGACCAGCTCGCCGCGCGCGTACGCCGCGGGATCCTTCGGCTCGAGGCGCCACCGGCGAACGAACTTCTGCGTGGCCGCCTTCTGCTCGTCGAGGCCGTAGTTGACGCGCTCCACGCTCATGAAGCCAATCCGCTCATCCGCGTAGCGCGGACGCATGGGCTGTGTCGGCAGCAGCACGATGGACTGGCGCATCTCGAGCGAGATCGTCCCGCCCGTGCGGTCGGATGGCGGCTCCGCGGCGTCGAACGTCTGCGTGTGCCGAACCTCGATGTTGAGCGGGAACGACTTCACCGTGCTGATGTAGCTGCGTGCCGGGTCGAAGCGGCGGACCTGGTACTGCCGCCGTTGCGCGGCGTTCAGGCCGCTGATGCCGGGTGTGTCGCCAGCGAAGAACTCCGTCACATCCACGACGTACGAGGCGCTGTCGCGTCCGAATGCCTGGATCGGGAAGGCGGCGAGAATGGGACCGTAGTTGTTCTCGGCGACAGACCGCGCGATGGGAAGGGAATCGTCGGCGTACGCGCCGACCTCCAGACTTCGCAACACGACACGGTCGCCGTCGCGCTCGAACCGCACGAGACGATCCTCGAGCGACGTCCCGGCGGACGTGAAGCCGCCGAAGTTCGCCGGAACACCCGCGACACGGGTCACGAAGAGGAAGTCGCGGCGGGCAAGCGAGTCGGGCACCTCGAAGAACCACCGGTCGTCGACGCGATGGACCGTAATCCCGCCCGCGTCGGTGATCGCGCGATTGGTGATCACCTGCGCGTATGGGCGCGGCCGGCGTGGCTGCTGTCCCTGGCCCTGCGCGCCTTGCTGGGCACCCGGCTGTGCACCGGGTTGAGCGCCGGCCGGAGCAGCTGGCGGTTGGGGCTGCGGCTGCTGTGTCGCGCCGGCGACGGGTGTCGCGAGGACGACCGACACGCCGGCGAGAACCGAACGGACGAAGGAATTCGGCATCAGGAAAAGGGAAGATGTGAAACGCGAAGCACGCGATGGTGCATACGCAGACCGGCGCGGGGTCGCTGACTCGCGCGCCGGTCAAACGATTGGCGTTGCCTAACGTAGGGCCGGCGTCGAGCGACGCCCCTACGCCGTCAGGGCATGGCGGCGCCCGGGGCGCGAGCTGGCGCCGGCGCCAGCGCCTCGGCGGCTTCGCGACGCGCAGCGCGGATCAGACCGATCGCCGTGTACAGGACGACGACGAGCACCAGCCACCGGACGATCGTGAGATCGAGCTGCTTGACGATGAACGCCGCGATCAACACCGCCGGGACGCCGCCAACCAGAAGGCCGAGCGACCCGCGGAGGTCGAACCCTCGCTCCCGAACGAACCGTGCGCTCGCCACCGGCATGAGGAACGCGCACGAGCCCATCATGATCGGGAACGCCGCCGTGGGGTTCATGCCGAGCATGTAGATCATGATCATGCACGGCGCGTACAGGCCGATGCCGAGCGTCATCAACGCACCGAGCGCCAGGTTGCCAGCGAAGCCGACGATCAGCTTCGTGCCCGTGAGCTCGAGCAGCGTGCCACCCGTCGGGTTGCGGCTCGCGAGGGTCATGATCAGGAAGCCGGCGAAGATCAGGAGCGCGACGCCCATGCCCAGTTGGATGCGGCGCCGCGGCCACTTCGCGACGACTCCGGCGCCGACCCACGCGCCGAGTACCGCCGCGACGATCAGAAGAATGAGCGTTTTCGGGTCGACGGGCACGAGCTTCGTGAAGATGAACGCCTGCACGATGGTGGGCAGCGTGTGACCAACGTTGAGCGTGCCCGGGATCTTCTCATCGCGCACCATCCCGAACCGGCGAAAGATCGCGGTCGTGGTGGCGAACGATCCGATCCCCAGCGTGTCGAAGAAGTTCGTGACGAATCCGGTGCCGAGGCCCAGGGGCGTGGGTGCTGCACGATCCCCCTCCTGCTTGTCTCGCATGGTCGCGCGAACGACGAGCGTGAGGTACAGCAGTGCCACGATGGCCAGCACCGTCAGGAGCGCGTTACGCGGATCGAGGATCGAGGCAGCACTCATCAGAGCTCCCGGGCGTTGGGCGGGGATTGTGCGGATGATCAGCCTCGGATATTGTATCCGAGCACTTCCCCCCGCAACCAGAATCTGGCCGATGTCGCGCTCCGACCAGCCTCGCTCGCCGCAGCCCGCCCATTCCACTGCCCGGCGAGGCGGCGCGCAACCGTCCGCGCGGCACGACGGACCCAACATCGGTGTCGTTCCGCTCGCGCGCCAGACTGTCGCGAGCATGACGCTCGAGGCAATTCGCGACGGCATCCTGCACGGCCACTACGCCGAAGGCGAGCCGCTCCGGCAGGACGCGCTGGCCGACGAGCTTGGCGTCAGTCGTATTCCGATTCGTGAGGCATTGCGGCAGCTCGAGGCGGAAGGGTTGGTCACCTTCAGCCCGCACCGCGGCGCGATCGTGTCGAGCCTCTCGCTCGGTGAGATCGAGGAAGTGTTCGAAATTCGCAGCACCGTCGAGCCGGACCTGTTGCGTCGCGCGCTGCCACGCCTCACGGAGTACCAGCTCGATCTGGCCGACGATGTGCTCGACCGCTACGCGCAGGCGCTTCGCTCCGGTGATGTTGCCATGTGGGGCGAGTTGAACTGGCAATTCCATTCCACGCTCTACGCGCCTGCCGAACGCCCCGTGACGATGGGCATCGTGCAGCGGCTGCACCAGCAATCCGACCGCTACCTGCGAATGCAGCTCGCACTGACGCATGGCGAGACGCGCGCGAACGATGAGCACCGCGCGATCGCGGCGGCCGCTCGCGCCGGCGACGTGAAGCGCGCCTGCGCCCTCATGCGCGATCACATCGCCGGCGCCGGCAGATCGCTGCTTGTCTTCCTCGATAATCGCGGTGATGAGGCAGGCGGGAAACTCCGTCAGCCACGCTCGCGGCTGGGCCGCAGCGGAGGTGGCTCGTGACCGCGCACGCCGGCGTTGGAGTCGAACCGCCGCGCCTGCGCCGCTACGTCGGAGGCGAATGGGCCGCGAGTCAGAGTGACGCGTGGATCACCGACGTGAACCCGTCCGATGCGACGGACATCGTCGCGTATGTGCCCGACGGTACGACCGATGACGCGCAGCACGCCGCGCGGGCCGCGGCCGAGGCCTTCGCGTCGTGGCAAGCGCTCACGGGGCCGGCGCGAGCCGACCATCTCCACCGATGGGGCGTCGCCATCGCCGACCGCCAGGAAGCGCTGGCACAGGCGGTGGCGCGTGAAGTCGGCAAGCCGATCGGCGAGGCGCGCGGAGAGGTCGCCCGCTGCGTTGCCATCCTGCGCTACTACGCCGGCGAAGCCGTGCGCGAGGCCGGTGAGGTCATTCCGGCGCAGGTGCCGGGCGCGCTGCAGTTCACGCTCCGTGAACCGTTAGGCGTCGTGGCGCTCATCACGCCGTGGAACTTTCCGCTCGCGATCCCGGTCTGGAAGGCGGCACCGGCGTTGGCGTTCGGCAACACCGTCGTGCTCAAGCCGGCCGAGATGTCCTCTTACGTGGCGACGCTACTGGCGGAGACGGCCGCGGCGGCGTCACTGCCGCCCGGCGTGTTCAACGTTGTCCCGGGATCCGGCGCGGCGGTCGGGGAATCGCTCCTGCGCACCAGCGAGGTCGCGGCCGTCAGCTTCACAGGATCGGGCCGCGTCGGCGCGCGCGTTGCGGCCATCGCCGCCGAACGAAACATCCGCTATCAGACGGAAATGGGCGGCAAGAACGTCGCGATCGTCATGCCCGACGCGGACGTGGTGCAGGCCGCCTCGCTCACCGCAGCAGGCGCCATGCGGTATGCCGGGCAGAAATGCACGGCCACGAGCCGGGTCGTCGTTGCGCACGACATCGAAGGCCCGTTCCTCGCGGAGCTCCGTCGGCAGATCGAAGGCCTCGTACTCGGTCCGGTGACGGCACCTAACGCCGCGGTCGGGCCCGTGATCAGCGAGCAGGCTCGTGATGCGATCCGGCGCACGCTCGATGCGAGCGACGCCGAGCGTGTGTACGAGGGCAGCGTTCCGGACACCGCGGATTTCGCGAACGGCTGGTTCCTGCCGCCCACCGTGCTGCGCGGCGCGGCGACCGACTCCGAGCTCGCGCAGCGCGAGCTGTTCGGTCCCGTGCTCGCGACGTTCGCCGCGGACGATCTCGATCACGCGGTCGCGCTCGCGAACGATACGCCCTACGGGCTCAGCGCGTCGCTGTTCACTCGCGACGTGCGAAGTGCGCTGCGCTATATCCGTGATATCAAGGCCGGCCTCGTGCGCGTCAACGGCGACACCACGGGTGTCGATCCGCATGCGCCGTTCGGTGGCATGAAGGGATCGAGCTCGGGGACGCGCGAGCAGGGGAGCGCCGCTCGCGAGTTCTACACGGAGATCAAGACCGTCCAGATCAACCCCTGAGCATGTTTCCCGCCGCCATCCGCGTTGTGGATTCGCACACCGAGGGAGAGCCGACCCGCGTCGTCATCGACGGGTGGCCGCAGCCCGTGGGCGCGACGATGGCGGAGCGGCGCGATGACCTCCGCGCGCGATACGATGATCTGCGTCGTGCCGTGGTCCGCGAGCCTCGCGGGCACGACGCGATCGTGGGCGCGCTGCTCACGCCGCCGGTCACACCCGACGCCATCGCCGGAATCATCTTCTTCAACAACGGCACATACCTCGGCATGTGCGGGCACGGGCTCATCGGCGTCGTGCGCACGCTCGAGTACCTCGGCCGCGTCGCGCCGGGTGTCTCTCGCTATGACACGCCCGTGGGCACCGTGAGCGCGGAACTCTCGGCTGACGGAACGGTCACGATTCAGAACGTGGCGTCCCACTGCTTCGCGACCGATGTCGCGGTGGATGTTCCCGGACTCGGCCGCGTCGTCGGCGATATCGCATACGGCGGCAACTGGTTCTTCCTCGCGCATGTCGACGGCGTGGGGATCGACCTCGCGGGGGCCCGCGATCTGACGACCCTGACGCAGTCCATACAGGACGCGCTGCGCGGCGCGCGAATCACGGGAGCAAACGGCGCCGACATCGATCACATCGAGATCTCCGTCGCGCCGTCGCGCCCTGACGCCGACAGCCGCAACTTCGTCCTGTGCAGTGGTGGCGACTACGACCGGTCGCCGTGCGGCACCGGCACGTCGGCGGTGATGGTCGCCCGTCACTACCGCGGGCAGCTCCCGTTAGGCTCGCGGTGGCGGCAGGAGGGGATCTCCGGCGGGGTGTTCACCGGATGGCTGACCGCCGGCCCGGATGGCGCATTGATCCCGCACGTGCGCGGTACGGCGTTCGTGACCGGCGAGGCCACGCTGCGGTTCGACCCCAACGATCCGTTCCGAGCGGGCCTCGGCGGCGCGTGACCGGCAGGCGAACCGATGCGATCGTCGTCGGCGCCGGTATCGTCGGTGCCGCGTGCGCGGCCGCGCTGGCGCGCGACGGCATGCGCGTGCTCGTGCTGGAGTCGGGAGTCGCCGCGCTCGGCACGACCGCCGCAGGCATGGGCCACCTCGTCGTGATGGACGACTCGCCCGCGCAGATCGCGCTCACCGGGCACTCGGCCGCGCTCTGGGCTGCGCAGGACGAGACCATGCGGACCGCGTCGGAGCTCGAGTGGTGCGGAACGATATGGGTCGCCGAAGACGATGCGCAGATGGACGCGGTGCGCGAGAAACAGCGGCTCTATGCGCAGCACGGCATCACGAGCGAAGTGCTCGACGAGCGGTCGGTTCGGGAGGCGGAGCCGAACCTGAGACCCGGGCTCGCGGGCGGGCTCCGCGTTCCATCGGACGGTGTCATCTATCCACCCGCGGCGGCGATTGCGTTGCTTCAGGAGGCGCGTCGTCTCGGCTCGGTGGTGCGAGAAGGCGCGCGTGTCGACGAGATCGTCGCGAACGGAGTGCGCTGCGCCGGCGAGACGCTTTCCGCCGATGTCGTCGTGAATGCCGCTGGCGCCGCGGCAGCGACCCTCACCGTGGGCTTGCCCGTCGTTCCGCGCAAAGGCCACCTCGTCATCACGGAACGACACCCCGGCTTCTGTCAGCATCAGATCGTGGAGCTCGGCTACCTGACGAGCGCGCACGTGATGACTGGCGAGTCGGTGGCGTTCAACGTGCAGCCGCGCATCACGGGACAGGTGCTGATCGGCTCGTCGCGTGAGCTCGTCGGATGGGACGCCGCCGTGAATCGCCGCGTCGTCGGGCGGATGATCGAGCGGGCGTGCGCGTTCATGCCGGCGCTCGCCCACCTGACCGCGGTTCGGACCTGGACGGGTTTCCGGCCGGCCACACCCGACAAGCTGCCGCTCATCGGGCGCTGGCCCGAGGTGCCGGGCCTCTGGATCGCCGCAGGCCACGAGGGGCTGGGGATCACGACCTCGTTAGGTACCGCGGCGGTGCTCGCGGATCTCATTGCGGGGCGTGAGCCGGCCGTCGACGCTGGCGCCTTTGCGCCCGATCGCGCCGTGGAGGTGGCGGCGCATTGACCTTGCGGACCACGCTTCCGCCGGCAACAGTGACCATCCACGCGGACGGGCGGTCCGTCCGCGTTCCTGCCGGCATCAGCGTTGCGGCGGCGCTGCTCGAACTGCGTGTCGTGGCGTTTCGGCGCAGTGTCGCTGGCGAGTCGCGCGGCCCGCTCTGCGGCATGGGCACGTGCTACGAGTGCCGGGTCACCATCAATGGCGCTCCGCACCGCCGCGCGTGTCTCGTTCCTGTCGCCGAGGGCATGGAGATCGGGACAGCGGAAGCGCACGGGGCGCGACCGTGACGTCGCCGCCGGAGTCCTTCGCATGGCGGTCCACGCCCACCGACAGCGTTCCAGCGTCGCTTGCCGCAGACGTCGTCGTCGTTGGCGCCGGGCCGGCGGGTATTGCCGCGGCGGTACGCGCGGCCGATGCCGGCCAGCGGGTCATTCTGCTGGACGAATCACCTAACGCCGGGGGACAGATCTGGCGGCACCGCACGCGCGAGACGCTCGATGCCGACGCCCGCCGCTGGGTCGATCGGCTCGCGCGATCACGGACCGAGGTGCATCACGGCGTGGCCGTGGTCGACGCGATGCGTGACGCGGGCGGCGCGTTCGCGATCGTCGCCGAACGGCACGGCGGCGGCGCGGTGGTCGTGCGCGCGCGCGCTGTGGTGATGGCGACGGGCGCCCGCGAACGGTTCCTTCCGTTCCCCGGCTGGACGCTGCCGGGCGTCGTCGGGATCGGCGGTGCGCAGGCGCTGCTGAAGCAGGGCGTATCGTTCTCAGGAAAGCGCGTCGTGATCGCGGGCACGGGACCGCTCATGCTGCCAGTGGCGGCATCGCTCTCCACGGCGGGCGCCCGCGTGGAGCTGGTCGCCGAGCAGGCATCGTTCGCGGCCGTGCGCGAGTTCACGTTCTCACTGATCCTGCACCCCGAAACGCTCGTACACGCGGCGCTGTATCGGCTCGCCTTCGCTCGCACCCCATACGCCCTGAGCACGTGGGTGTCCGCGGCCGCCGGGACCGACCGGGTTACCAGCGTCACGGTGACGAATGGCCGGTCGCGCCGGTCGGTCGCCTGTGACGTCCTGTGCACCGGCTACGGCCTCGTGCCTAACGTCGAGCTGGCGCGCCTGCTCGGCTGCGATGTCGCCGCGGAGCGGACGGTCGTGAACGAGCGTCAGGAGACGACCGTCTCCGGCGTATTCGCGGCGGGCGAAATGACCGGTGTCGGCGGTGTTGGACTGTCGCTCGTCGAGGGTGAGATCGCCGGCGCGTGCGCCGCTGGTGCCGGACGACCCGACACATCGCTCGCGCGACGCCGCACGTCGCTGCAGCACGTGGCGAGGCGCCTCGAGCGAACCTTCGTCGTCCGCCCGGAGATTCGGTCGCTCGCCCGACATGATACGATCGTGTGCCGCTGCGAAGACGTGCGACATGACGCGGTCGCGTCGCTCGGTGGCTCGCGTCAGGCGAAGCTTTACACGAGGGCGGGCATGGGCGCGTGTCAGGGACGCGTCTGCGGACCAGCCCTCGAGCTCTTGTTCGGCTGGTCGCTCGGAACGACGCGGTCTCCGCTCGAGCCGGTGCGGGTCTCGACGCTGCGCGCTGCGGCGTCCGTGCTCACGAGCTCACCTGCGCCGTCGGCGACGGCGGCGCCTCCTTCCACGGAGTCCTGACCATGCAACAGCGAGACTGGATCGGTGTCTTCTCCGCGATCACGACGCCGTTCACGACCGATCTTGCGGTCGATCACGCCTTCCTCCGCGAGCACACGTCCTGGCTGGTGGACCAGGGGTGCACGGGCATCGTCGCCCTCGGGTCGCTTGGCGAGTCCGCGACGCTGACCTTCGATGAGAAGGTGGCGATACTGGAAAGCTGTCGAGCGGCCGTCGGTGGCCGCGTGCCCGTCATCGCCGGCATTGCCGGCTTGAGCACGGCGGAGTGCGTGGCGCTGGCACGGCGCGCCGCCTCCGTGGGATGCGACGGACTCATGGTGCTGCCGGTGTACGTGTATCGCGGGGATTGGCGCGAGACGGAGGCGCACTTCAGCGCCGTGATCGAGGCAACGTCGTTGTCGTGCATGCTGTACAACAACCCGATCGCGTACGGGACGGACGTGACGGCGGACCAGCTGGCGGAGCTTGCGCAGCACGACAACCTGCACGCCGTCAAGGAATCGAGCGGGGACGTGCGACGGGTGACGGCGGTGCTCGAGCGGCTGGGTGACCGGCTGAACGTGTTCGCGGGGCTGGATGATATGATCGTCGAGAGCGCGGCAATGGGCGCGTCAGGGTGGATCGCCGGGCTGGTGAACGCGTTGCCCGCGGAGTCCGTGCGCGTGTTCGAGCTCGCGAAGACCGGTCAGTGGCAGGAGGCGCGAGCGCTCTACGACTGGTTCCTGCCGTTACTTCGTCTCGACACGCTGCCGAAGTTCGTACAGCTCATCAAGCTGGTGCAGGCGGAGGTCGGGAAGGGGTCGGCGCGTGTGCGTCCGCCGCGCCTGGAGCTGACGGGCCAGGAATATGACGCTGCGATGGCGCTGATCCGGGGTCGCCTGGCGGCGCGACCCGCCGCCGCGAGGGCGGCCCACACGGTCGCGACCGTAGCCTAGCCCGCGAGACGCGAGCCGCGACTTGGCGGCTCGCCTGCGCGGTTCGTCCCCGAAATCCCGCGGTCGACCCACGAAACGCAGCGATGCGGGGACGAACCGATATTGTGCGCGGGCGAAACGTCTCTATCTTATCCGCCGCGTCGCATATTGTATCCCATTGTCGCGTTCGCTCGCGACACGCCGCGCTGTTAGGCGGGTGGAGGGAACCTGAGGCACTCACGCGTGCGGGACCATCGGACGTCGAGCGACCGCGCCCCCAGGCGGTCGGGCGATGCGTGTGCCCTGCCGTCGACGATCGGTTCCCTCGTCGCTGGCGTGAGCAACGGCGCTTTCCACCACGCCGGGAGTGACGCGCCCGCACGCGAACGTCCGCCACCCACTGCACCCGGGTGATGCGAGCCGACCGGACACGCCGTGCGCGGCTACCGGTTTCGCTCGCCGTTCCGCCTCGAGGTCCCCAGACGCGGGCCCGAGCGCGTCCCAGCGGCGCGGCGCCAATCCCCGCATGATGCGACGGTGGCGCGCGATTCACTCCCAAGCCGCTCCACTCGGAGCACCTCTGCGGAGGAATAATGGCACGACGAATCACGTATGTCCTCGCGAGCGCAGTCTTCGTGCTCGCCGCGTCAACGCACGCTGCCCGCGCGCAGGAGCCGACGCGCGTTCAAGGGCTCGTCACCAATGACAACCGCCAGCCGCTTTCTGGCGTTTCGGTCGGCATAGCCGCGTTAGGCGTCGGCGCCTTCACTGGCGACGACGGACGGTACTCGTTCACGATTCCCGCGGGCCGCGGCACGGGCCAGCCGGCCACGCTCACCGCGCGCCGGATCGGGTTCCAGCCGGTAAACGCGACGATCAACCTGAGCGCCACCACGATCACCAAGGACTTCATTCTCGGCTCGTCCCCGACCCAGCTCGAAGGCGTTGTCGTCACGGCGCTTGGGATCACGCGCGAGAAGAGCCAGCTGGGTACGGCCATGCAGCAGGTGGACGCTGCCGAGCTCAATCGCACGAAGGATCAGAGCATCGTCAATCAGCTCGCCGGAAAGGTGTCGGGACTGAACGTCACCGGCTCGGGTACCCAGGGCGGCTCGACGAAGCTCACGATTCGCGGCACCAACTCGATCCTCGGCAACAACAATCCGTTGTTCGTCGTGGACGGCGTGCCGGTGTCGAACGCGGCTCGCAGCGGCAGCCCGAACGGCGGCAACGCCACGACCGGCGGGATGGATTTCGGCAGCGCCGTGAACGACATCAACCCTGACGACGTCGAGTCGATCTCGGTGCTCAAGGGACCGAACGCGGCCGCGCTCTACGGCGCGCGCGCGTCGAACGGGGTCATCGTCATCACGACCAAGAAGGGCCGGGCGACGCAGGGTCGCGTGGGGACGGAGTTCTCCGCGAACTACTCGTGGGATTCGCCGTCCATTCTCCCGGAGTACCAGAATGCGTACGGCCAGGGCTTCGGTGGTGATTTCAAGTTCGTCGACGGCGCTGGCGGCGGCGTCAACGACGGTGCGGACGAGAGTTGGGGGCCGAAGCTCGACGGACGACTCATCGACCAGTTCTCGGGCGCGGCACAGCCGTGGGTCGCGAATCCGGATAACGTGAAGGACTTCTTCGACGGCGGACATACGATGTCCGGCAACCTGGCGTTCCGCGGCGGCACCGATCGCGCGAACGCTCGTCTGTCGTTAGGCGCCGAGAATGTGCAGGGCTACATTCCGAACAACAAGTTCCAGAAGATCTCGGGATTGTTGAGCGGAACCATGCAGGTGACGCCGAAGTTCTCCGCCGACGCGACGCTGCAGTACATCAACAACGACGCGCGGAATCGGCCGGGCGTCGGCTACAACACCGGTATCCTCGAGCAGTTCATCTGGTTCGGCCGCCAGGTCAACATGGATCAGCTCAAGGCGAAGCGCTTCGATGAAAACGGCGACCTGTACAACTGGAACTACAACTACCACAACAATCCGTACTGGATTCAGTTCGAGAATCCCGAGGCTGACGAGCGGGACCGGTTCATCGGCGTCGCGTCGGCGCGCTACAGCATCCTTCCCTGGCTCGACGCAACGGTGCGGGGCGGGAGTGACATCTACGCGCTCGACATCAGTCAGCAGTTCGCGAAGGGCAACCTCAACTGGAGTGTCGACCCGTCCTACGCCGGCGGTTTCGCCTATACGACCGACAGCCGCAGCGAGACGAACATCGACTTCCTGCTCACGGCGAACCGCCAGGTGACGTCGAAGCTCGATATGAACGGCACGTTCGGGTTGAACCGGCGATCGGAAACGTTCAGCTCCAAGATCCAGCAGACGAACGGCATCTCGGTTCCCCTCATCTACAACGTCTCCAATGCGGCCATCACGCCAACGTTGGCCCAGAACGACACCCGCCGACGCGTCAACAGTGTGTTCGGCTCGGCCTCCGGGACGTACGGTGGCTGGGTTACGCTCGAAGGCACCATCCGCAACGACATCTCGTCGACGCTTCCGATTGGCGAGAACTCGTATGTCTATCCGTCCGGCAACCTCTCGTTCGTGTTGACCGAGGCGTTTCCGTCGTTACGGTCGAACACGCTGTCGTTCGCAAAGCTGCGTGGCTCCGTCGCCCGTGTCGGAACGGACGCCGATCCGTACTCGCTGCAGACGACGTACGCGGGTGACTCGCGCAAGTTCGGCGCGTTACCGCTGTTCGGACTCGGCAACACGATTGCGAACGCGGATCTCAAGCCCGAGCTCACGACCTCGACCGAAGCAGGGTTCGAGCTGGGCTTCTTCAACGGCCGCCTGAGCGTCGACGCGACCTACTACCAGAAGACGACGGACAACCAGATCCTGAACCTCACGGTGTCCCCGACGTCGGGGTTCACGTCGGTCGCCATCAACGCGGGCGAGATCGAGAACAAGGGATGGGAAGTACTGCTCGGTGCCACGCCCGTTCGCCTCGGCAACGGGTTCGAGTGGACCACGAGCGTCACGTGGGCGCGAAACCGCGGCCGCGTGAACGAGCTCTCCGGCTCACTGCAGACGGTCACCCTCGGCAGCGCGTGGGGCGCCACGGTCGAAGCGCGGCTGAACGAGCCCTACGGCGTCATTCGCGGACTTCCGTACGCTCGCGATTCGGCCTCCGGCCAGATCCTGACCGACGACGATGGCTACCCGGCGTTCGGCGCCCGCCGCGTGTTAGGCAACATCCAGCCCGATTGGACCGGCGGCTGGAGCAATACGTTCTCGTACAAGCGGTTCGTCGTGAGCGCGCTGCTCGATGTGCGCCAGGGCGGCGACATCTTCTCGATCAGCAACATGTTCGGCCAATACGCCGGCGTGTTCAAGGAGTCGATGTACGGGCGTGAGGTCGACTTCGACGACCCGGGGGTCACGTTCCGTGGACTCAATGAGAACACCGGCCAGCCGAACACGGCGACGCTCACGTCCGAGGAGTTCCACCACGGCCTGTTCCAGCTCCATGAGGCGTTCGTCTACGACAACAGCTACGTGAAGCTCCGCGAGCTTCGCGTGGGCTACGACCTGCCGGCGAATTGGGCGGCGCGGCTGAATTCGCGTGCGGTCAATCTCGCGTTCGTCGGTCGCAACCTGTTCACGAGCGCCAACATTCCGAACATCGACCCCGAGTTCTCGTACACCACCGGGAACTTCCAGGGCATGGAGTTCGCCCCCCTCCCGAACGCGCGCAGCTTCGGGTTCAACCTGCGCATCACGCCGTAAACGCTACCGGGAGACCTAACGAAAATGACTGCTCAGACTACCTTGCGGTACCTGTCTGGCCTCGGGCTCGTTGCGGCCATCGCCGGTTGCGATGCCGATGCGATCACGAAGGTCAACGAGAACCCCAACAGCCCGACGAACGCGCCGGCGGGCGCCGTGTTCACGAACGCGGTGCAGAGCGGCATCGGTCGGTACCTTGGATGGAACTACAACGGACGCGGCGCGGCGCTGGTCATCCAGCACCTCGCGGAGACTCAGTATCCGGATGACGATCAGTACAAGCTCTTCGACGCCAACTCGACATCTGGCTACTTCAACACCCCCTACACCAGCGAGCTCGAAGACCTGCAGAAGGTCATTGAGTCCGGCACCGAGGATGAGCGGCCGGCCGTCGCGGCACCGGCCCTCGCGCTGCAAACGCTGATCTTCCAGTACATCACCGACACGTTCGGCGACATCCCGTATTCCGAGGCGCTGAAAGGCGACGGCGAAGAGGCCATCCTGCAGCCCAAGTACGATCTGCAGAAGGACGTCTACGCCGGCCTGCTAGCGTCACTGACGAAGGCCGCGGCGGACCTCGCGAACCCGGGCGCCGTCACGCTTGGGAGCGCCGATCCGATCTACTCGGGCTCGCCGGCATCGTGGCAGCGGTTCGCCAACACGCTGCATGCTCGCCTGGCCCTTCGCCTCATCAACGTCGATCCCACGACCGCCGCGACCGAGCTGCAGAAGGCGCTGACCGGTCCGGGTGGCGTGTTCCGGTCCAACGCCGACAACGCCACGATGCGCTGGCCAGGCGACGGCGCGTTCAACAACCCCTGGGCGGACAACTTCAAGTCGCGCGATGACCATCGTCTCTCGCAGTCGCTCATGAACGCGATGCTGGCGAACAGTGATCCGCGCATTCCGATCTACGCGCAGCCCACCGTCTCCGACCCGACGAAGTACGCCGGCATGCCTAACGGGTTGTCGGCAACCGCTGCCGCGACGTGGTTCAACACGTCGTCGCGGCCGGGTGCAGTGTTCTATCCGGGTGCAACCGCCTATGGGTTCTACGGCGGCACCGGCGCCTCGTTCCCGCAGCAGATCCTGACCTACGCCGAGCTGCAGTTCATCCGCGCCGAAGTGGCGAACCGCGGCATCGCGGGCCTGACGGCCGGCCAGGCGCAGGGGTTCTACAACGATGCCATCACCGCGTCGCTCAATCAGTGGGGCGTGACGAACGCTGGTGCGATCGCCGCATTCCTGGCGCAGCCGGGCGTGGCGTACAAGGGTGGTCTCGACGGATTGAAGCAGATCGCCACGCAGAAGTGGATCGCGCTGTACACGGACGGCGGAAACGCCTGGGCCGAGTGGCGTCGCACGTGCCAGCCGGCCGGTCTGGTGCCGGGTCCGGCGGCGGTCGTGAACTACATTCCACGCCGATTCCGCTACTCGACCACGGAGACCTCGGCAAACACCGAGAACCTGGCGGCCGCGGTCGCCCGTCAGGGGCCGGACAACCTCGGGACCCGCATGTATTGGGATACGAAGCCCACGGCGGCGCCGACCTGCTCGTAACGATGGACGCTCGACCCGCCGATCGTTAGGCGGGAACAATGCGGCGGCCCGGCGGACACAATGTCCGCCGGGCCGCTTCACGTTCGGGCGTTTCGCCCGACGCCGACCTGCGGGCGCGCCCGTCGTGATGCACGGCGTGCGACGCGCGTGCGCTCACGCACAGTCGTCCGCCGGTGCAGGGCACCGCGACGTGATGGCCGGAATGGTATCGAGTACGCTCGCGCTGTTCGACGGTGCGCTGTTCCCATCCATCGAACGTGCTCGTCCTGTACGTGGGTTCCTCAGCCGCGCGTGTCCGGACCGCCATTGTTGGCCGTGGCGTGGCCCGGGTCGTGTCGTGCCGCCAACACGCGTGATCACGTTTCGTCTCGTGTCTCTATGCCACTTCGGACTTCGATGCTGCCTTCGCCCGGCCTAACGAGACGCGTCCCGCGGCGCGGTTTCTCGTTGCCCGAGATCCTGATCGTCATCGTGATGATCTCACTGCTGGCGCTCGTGGCCATCCCGCGGTTCGCGACCGTGAACGCTCGCCGTCACATGGAGTCGGCGCGCATGCGCGTGGCGGCAGGTCTTGCCACCGCCCGCCAGGGAGCGATCCAGAAAGGACAGACGGTGAAGTTCCGGATGAATGCCCATCGCGTGACCGTGTTCGTGGTCACAGGCACGGGCCCGAACGATACGCTCAACCTCATGTCGCCGGTGCCGCTCGACACGCTGTACGGCATCAGGACGAAGGTCAACGACACGAACGGCACCGTCGATGACCTGGTCGTCGACTTCACCTCGCGCGGATATGCGAGCATCAACCCCACGACCATCGCGCTGAGCCGGGCGGGGGTCCGCAACGATACAATCACGGTCACGAAATTCGGAACGGTGCAGCAATGGTAACAATGCGAAGGTTCTCGCGGCCGCGCCGCCCACGGCGGGGCTTCACGCTGATCGAGATGATCATCGCGATCGTGGTGATGTCGATCGGCGTCATGGGGCTGGCCGGGACGGCCACGTACGTGGCGACCCAGATGGGGGGTGGCAAGGCCCAGACGCTTGCTGCCACCCTGGCCACGAAAGTCGCCGATTCGCTCGCGGCGCGGCGCTGCTCGGCGCTCGTGAGCGGCTCTCAGACGAAGCGCGACGTCACGGTGACGTGGACGGTCGCCGACAGCTCGCGCACGAGGTGGGTGACGGAGTCGGTGCAGTACCGAGTGAAGCGCGGCCCCACGAAGACGGTGACCTACACGACGGTGATCCAATGCCCCGAGTGAGGAGAATGCCCCCGGCGCGCACGCGACACGGCATGACGCTCGTCGAGATCATGATCTCGCTGGTGCTGCTCGGGATCGTCTCCGGCGTGATCATGCGAGTGATCATGCGCCAGCAGCGGTTCTATCAGGGTGTCAATCAGATCCTGACGCAACGCGGCCAGCTTCGGCAGGCCACGGGCGTTGTGCCGAGCGATCTGCGCAGCCTGTCGTCCGTCGGCGGCGACATCCTCATAGCCTCGGACTCCTCGATGGAGTTCATGATGAACGTCGGCACGGGCGTGGTGTGCGCGCTGGTCCCCGGCGGCACGAAGGTGGTGATGCCGCCGGAGGTCCTGTTTAACGGGCAAAGCCTCACGAGCTGGTACGGCTACGGATGGCCGGACCCGAAGAACAAACCGAAGTCCGCCTATACCGTCTACATCTACAACCCCGGTAGCAAAACCGGCAACGACGATGACACCTGGCAGAAGTTCACGCTGACCGATGTCACGAGCAGCACGACAGCCTGCCTGGCGTGGTCCACGACGATCACAGTCGCGGATGCGGGACAGAAGCGACCCATTCTGGAATTGTCGAGCACCGGGCCTAACGACCCGGTCACGGGCGGACCAGTGAGCCAGTACATCGCCGTCGGTGCGCCCGTGCGGATCATGAAACAGGTGCGTTACAAGCTGTACCAGGCCGCCGACGGCAAGTGGTATCTCGGGTACTCCGACTACGACGCGACCACCTCGAAGTACGACGAGCTGACGCCCGTGAGTGGGCCGTACGAGGCCTACGCGAGCGGCACCGGTTCGGCGACGGGGCTCGGCTTCCGGTACTACGACGTCGATGGCATCGAGATCGCCTCCGGCGCGAACGCGACGGATCGGGCACGGATTGCACGCGTCGATCTCATCGCGCGCGCGCGCACCGCAACGAACGTCCGTGCCGCCGGCATCCAGGCTGGCCTGAACCAGCAGTACAAGGACTCGCTCGCCGTGTCCGTGATGCTGCGCAATCGCCAGTGATCACCTCACGCACCTTTTCCACGATGGAGCCTTCCATGTCGTCCACTTCAAAGCGCCGCGAGGGGTTCGCGATGGTGATCGCGATGGTCGCCATCGTCGTGATCGGCGCCCTCATCGCAGGCGCGTTCTTCACCTCGACGCAGGAATACCGCATCGGCCGAAACTCGCTCGTTGCGCAGCGGGCCTATTCGGCCGCGGAGGCGGGTGTGACCCAACCCATCCAGGGATGGATCAAGGCCCTCAACCTGTCCGTGAACAAGGGCGTTACGAGAGCCCCAGATACGCTAAAGCTCCCGGGAGGCGACATCGCGGTTCGCCGATTAACGCGGCTCGACGACTATACGTTCTGGGTGACGTCTGATGGCTACGCCGGCGGCACAGGCGGCCAGCTCGCGTCGCACGCGCGCGTGAACACCATCTATCGGCTCGCGATTCCGTCGTTCAACATCCAGGGCGCCCTGACGGTGAAGAGCAAGGTCGAGATCAAGGGGTCCTCCCTCGTGGACGGCACCGACCTTGTACCGCCCGACTGGGTTGCGGGGGGTGTTTGCCCCGCCCCGGGCCCGGCGGTCGCGGGTGTCGCCGGGGCTGATACCTCGATCGTCTGCAGCGGCAATTGCCCGGACAACGGGAAAGCACGCATGTTCGGGGATCCTCCGAAGCTCGAGAGCACGACGGCCGGCGACCCCAACACCTACATCAAGTTCGGAGACATCACGTGGACGAACCTGGCAGCGAACGCCGACATCAAACTGCCCGGCGGCACCTACGACCCAGAGCCAACGCCCAGCGGCGCCTGCGACCTGAAGAATACGAGCAACTGGGGTGATCCTGCGCGAACGACTCAGTGTGCCGACTATTTCCCGATCATTTACGTCAAAGGGGACCTGAAAGTGGCCGCCAATGCGATGGGTCAGGGTATCCTGCTGGTGGAAGGCAGCCTGGAAATGTCGGGCGGCTTCGTGTTCAACGGAATCGTCATCGCGCAAGGCGACGTCAAGTCGACCGGTAACGGAAACAAAGTGGTCGGCTCTGTGTTCGCCGGGAACACCTATGACACCGACTCGAACAACGTCAATGGTAACGCAGAGGTCCACTATTCTTCTTGTGCGATCGACCGCGCACAAAAGGGTTCAGCAACGGTCGTCCGCGCCAAACAACGAGGATTCGCTCAGATCGTGCAATAGCCGCGAATCGGGAAGGTACAACGCTCCGGATGCTTCGCCTGACGAGAAGCATCCGGAGCGTTTTCCATTCCCCATTCGCGCTACTTCAATGAGTCCAGCTTCGCCTTCACGCGGACGTTGGCAGGAAACTGTGTCGCGAGGGCCTGAAGCACCGCGCGCGCACTATCCGGCTGACCTGCCTGACGCAGCGCGTCCGCAGCGAGCATATCGTGCCGAGGACGAAGGCGCGCGTCGTCTGCGCGGACGGCGATGGAATCGAGCGTGGCGAGCGCGCCAGCGGGATTTTTCACGTCGAGCAGCAGCGATTCCGCCCACATCAGC
>Ga0068862_100000376_pt1 | contig 48418 bp, 45 predicted proteins | sample KBSSwiS52_FD_66598 | JGI IMG/M metagenome (GOLD analysis project Ga0068862, IMG submission 66598) | Switchgrass rhizosphere microbial communities from Kellogg Biological Station, Michigan, USA - KBS Switchgrass S5-2 | ecosystem: Host-associated > Plants > Roots > Rhizosphere > Soil ...
GAGCTTGGCGCGACCAGTTGGCGCCCGGTCATGTATGCACGCTCCCGCAGCGTGTCGCCCCGTGGCGAAGGCGAGTCGTTCGCGGTGCGTACACGGGGACGTATGACGTCTGCGCTCATCCAGGCGCATGCACCGTGGGCCCCCGAGGTCCATCGCGAAACGGCCCTCGCGGATGCTGTCGCACTTGCACCGGCGGGCGGGCTTCGGCTCATGCTCGATGTGTCCGGCGCACCGATCACCAATGAGCGCTTCATGGCACCCGTCACGATCGCGGTAGGACCTGAAGGCGGAATGGAAGAGAGTGAGCGGGCGCTTTTACGTCAGGCGAGCTTCCGCCCCGTCTCGCTCGGCGCGAACGTTCTGCGCTTCGAGACCGCCGTCGTTGCCGCGCTCGCGATCGTGCGCGCTACGCTGACGGCTTCACCCGGAGAATGACCGTGGCCGACGACTGTCTGTTCTGTCGCATTGTTCGGAAGGAGATTCCGGCAAAGCTGGTGGCCGAGGACGAGCACTGCGTGGCGTTCCGCGACATCAATCCGCAGGCACCCGTGCACGTGCTCGTCATTCCGCGCGCGCACGTACCGTCGTTGAATCAGGCGACGGACGCGGCGATGATCGGCCGCCTCTCGCTCATGGCCGCGGACATTGCGCGAAGCGAAGGCGTCGCCGAGAGTGGCTACCGGACGGTGATCAATACGAACGCCGGCGCGGGCCAGACGGTATTCCACGTCCACCTGCACCTGCTCGGCGGTCGCGCGCTGCACTGGCCGCCTGGCTGAAGCGACCCTAGGTTTACGGCTAGATGAGCTCTCTCCTCGCGCGTCTCCAGCAGGACCTCAACACTGCGCGAAAAGCCGGCGACAAGGCCGCGGTAACCGTCCTCGGCACGACGATCGCGGACGTGAAGAACCGCCAGATCGAGCTGCGTCGCGACGCCATCGACGATGACGTGGTCGAGGTGCTGCGGAAATCGATCAAGCGTCGGCGCGAAGCGATCGACCTCTATGTTTCGGCGAAGCGCGACGATCTCGCCGGCACCGAGCGCGCGGAGATGACGACGCTCGAGGGTTATCTTCCGGCACAGGTCGACGACGAGGAGATCCGCGCCGCGGTGCGCGTCGCGATCGACGGCGGCGAGGCGAACATCGGCGCGGTGATGGGACGCGTGGTCCCGCAGTTCAAGGGACGTGCGGAAGGCAGCACGATCAACAGGATTGCACGCGAGGAGCTGAGCAGGCAGGGGTGAGTCCGCTACTGGTGGTCCATCGAGCCCGAACGTGCGGTCTCAGCCGCACGATCGGGCTTTTCGTTTTTCACGGATGGTGGGGCAGGTGAACGCGCACGCGCTCGCAGTTCTGGAGTTCCAACGCACGATGGAGGTCGTGGCGGGGCACGCGTCCTCGTCGGCGGGCGCCGCGCACGTGCGCGAGCTGCGACCGGCAGACGACGTCGCGGTGATCGAGCGCGAGCATGCCCGCGTGACGGCAATGCGGGCGCTCGTGACGGCGGACGCGCCCTGGTCGCCGGAGATCGTTCCCGACGTAGCGCGCGCGCTGACCCGACTGCGCGTTGCCGACACAGCCCTTCCTGGCCCGGAACTCCTCGCAGCGCTCGTGCTGTTGCGGTCGTCGCGTCGCACTGCCGAAAGTTTGCGTGACTCGCGGAGGCCCGCTGTGGCGACAGCGGTCCTCGCGCCCATCGCAGCCACTCTCGTCTCCGCGAAAAACGAAGAAGCGGCGCTGGAGCGCATCCTGGCGGACGACGGCACCGTGCGAGACGATGCATCGCCGCAGCTGCGTCGGTTGCGCCGCGAGCTGCGTGGGGCGGAGGCGGAGCTCGTTCGGCTGCTCGAGCGCATCATGGCAAAGCTCGAGTCGCATCAGCAGGTGTCCGACATGTCGGTGACCGTTCGGAACGGGCGGTATGTGATCCCGGTCCGCCGCGAAGCGCGGGGGGCCGTTGGTGGGATCGTGCATGACACGTCGGGGTCGGGTGCCACCTTGTTCGTCGAACCGCCCGCGGCGGTCGAGGAAGGGAATCGCATCCGCGAGCTTGAGATCGAAGAGGTCCGGGAGGTCGACCGCATCCTGCTGGAGGCGACTGACCGTATTCGTCCGTTGCACGACGATCTCGTCGCATCGCTCGACGCGCTCGTGATGCTCGACTCGCTGTACGGCCGCGCGCGTTATGCGATCGCCTATCAGTGCGCGCACGCCGAGCTGTCGACTCCTGCCGAGGGGTTTGCGCTGCGGAACGGCCGTCATCCGCTGCTGCTCGCGCAGGGCATGAACGTCGTGCCGTTCGACCTCGAGATGCTCCCGGACGAACGGACGCTGCTGGTGTCGGGTCCCAATACCGGCGGCAAGACGGTGCTGCTCAAGTCGATCGCCCTCATCTCCGCGCTCGTGCAGTCCGGAGTCCCGGCGCCCGTCGCCGTGGGAAGTCGGGTCGCCGTGTTCGACGATCTCTTCGCCGACATCGGTGACGAGCAGTCGATCGAGGCGAGTCTCTCCACGTTCAGTGCGCACCTCAAGAACCTCGGTGAGATCCTCGTCGCGGCTACGCCGCAGTCGCTCGTATTGATCGACGAGCTTGGGTCCGGCACTGATCCCGTCGAAGGGGCGGCACTCGGAGGCGCCATTCTCGAGGAGCTCACGCGCCGCGGTGCGGTGACCATCGCCACCACGCACCTCGGCGCGCTGAAGGAGTTGGCCACTGAGGTCCCTGGCGTCGTGAACGCATCGCTGCAGTTCGACGCGGCCGCGCTCGCACCCACGTACCGCCTCATCAAGGGCATCCCCGGTCGGTCGTACGGCATCAGCATTGCGCGTCGCCTCGGATTGCGCGAGGACGTCCTCGATCGTGCCGAGGAGCGAGTGCCACAGGGGGAGCGCGATGTGAATCGGCTGCTCGCAGACCTCGAGGTTCGCGAGGCGGAGCTCACCGCGCGCGAGCGCGACTTGGCGTTCGGCCAGGAGTCGGTGCAGGCGCGTGCGCATCGCGTGGCCGAGCGCGAGCAGCGCATCAAGCAACGCGAGCGTGAGATCGAGCGCGAATCGCGCGCTGGTGCACGGCGATACCTGCTCGACGCCCGCGCGGAGATCGAGCGGACGATCAGGGAACTGCGAGAGGCCGGCGCCGCGGAGCTCGATGAGCAGGCGCGCCAGGCGCGTCAGGGTGCGGAGCGGATGGCGGCCGAGCACGGGGAGGCGCTTTCCGCGCTGGACCAGCAGAATTCCAGCCACCGCAACGACGAGGCGCCCGCCGATGCGGATGACGCCGAGCCTAACGAGGGAGACCTCGTCGAGATCGAAACGCTGGGCGGTCGGCTCGGACGCATCATCGAGCGCCGTGACGGCGACGCCGTCGTGGCAGTGGGCGGGGTGAAGATGACGCTCCCGCAGACGGCATTGCGCCGTTCGCTCAAGCAGGAGCCCAGGGTTCGCGAGACCGTTCCGATCATGGGCGACCTCCCCGAAGAGTACGTGGCGCGCGAGATCGACCTCCGCGGGCAGCGTGTCGGCGACATCGATGACGTGGTGATGCAGGCGCTCGATGCGGCGGTGCGCGCGGATCTCAAGGCGATCCGCATCATTCACGGCAAGGGTACCGGGGCGTTGCGTGCGCGCGTGGCCGAGATGCTGCGCAAGGACACGCGCGTGAAGTCCTTTCGCCTCGGCGCGTGGAATGAAGGCGGCACCGGCGTGACCGTCGCGGAGTTCGGCTGACCATGACGCTCGGCCGCACATGATCCCGGACGAGGACGTCGAACGGGTTCGCGATGCTGCCGACATCGTGCAGATCATCGGCGAGCACGTGAATCTCCGACGCGTCGGTGCGGACTGGCGCGGGCCGTGCCCGTTCCATCAGGGCACGCACCGCAACTTCTCGGTATCGCCGAAGAAGCGGATGTACTACTGCTTCGTGTGCCATGCCGGCGGCGATGTCTTCAACTTCCTCCAGAAGCGGCTTGGGATGGATTGGCCGTCGGCCGTTCGTGCGGTGGCCGACAAGTCGGGCGTCGAGATTCGCGAGACCGATACGCGCCGCGAAGGGCCGGACCCCCGCGAGCCCGTGTGGGAGCTGAACGCGACCGCTGCGGAATACTTCCAGCGCACCCTGTGGGAAGACGACCTCGGGCAGCCGGCGCGCGAGTATCTGGCCAAGCGAAACATCACCCGCGAAGCGGGGCAGCGGTTCGGGATCGGCTTCGCGCCGCGCGAGATCGGATTGCTTCGGAGCTACCTCAACACGCTCGGGTTCGACGACGACCGACTCTTGAGTGGCGGCCTCCTAGTGAAGCGCGAAGAGGCCGAGGAGCCGAGGCCACGGTTTCGCGGGCGGCTGATGTTTCCGATCTACGACGTGTCCGGACGACTGTCCGGATTCGGCGGTCGTCTGATCGGTCCGGGCGAGCCGAAGTATCTCAATTCCTCGGATTCGCCGACGTTCACCAAGGGTCGGCTGCTCTACGGCCTCAACTGGGCGCGCCACGCGATTCGGCGCGACGAGCGCTTGCTGCTCGTCGAGGGGTATTTCGACGTGGCTCGCCTGGTGCTCGCGGGCATCGAATCGGTCGTCGCGCCGCTCGGAACCGCGTTGACGGACGATCAGGCCGCGATGATCGCGCGCCAGACGAAGAACGTTTTCCTGCTCTACGACAGCGATATCGCGGGCCAGAAGGCGACGTTCCGCGCGGGTGACCTGCTGCTCGCGCAGGGTGTCTCTGTGCGTGTGGTGACCCTGCCGGAAGGCGAAGACCCGGACACGTTCGTCGACACGCATGGTCGCGCGGCGCTCGAGTCCCACATCGATGCCGCCGTCGACGTCTTCGACCGAAAGGTGCAGATTCTCGAGCGTCAGGGCTGGTTCGCCGATCTGCATCGCCGTCGCCTCGCCATCGACCGCCTCCTTCCCACCATCCGGAACACCGCCGATCCGCTCACACGCGACATGTACATCGCGCGCGCGAGCGAGGCGTCGGGTGTCGATCGCGTCGTTCTGGCGCGGGAGGCGGATGCGACGCCTCGGGGCTCCCGTCCGCGTACCGGGGGACAGCCCGCTGTGGCGGCGCCGGAGGCGGAGCAGGAACAGATCCGCATGTCCGACCGGCGTGTCGGCGATCGTCGCGAGATGCGTGACCCGCGCCTGGCGCCTCGCACCGCGACGTCCGTTCGGCTCCAGAGTGCGGAACGCGCGCTCGTGCGCGCCATGATCATCGCGCCGAGCCGGATCGAGTCCGTCGGCGAGCGGCTTGGCGCCGATAGCTTCCGCGCCCCGGCCTATCGAGAGATCTTCGAAGCACTCGTGCGGTTGGGAGAATCGGCAACTCCGGAGTCGCTCGCCAACGAGATGAGCGAGGACGCCGTCGTGGTACTGCAGACGCTGCTCGAAGCAGATCCGGCTGAAATGCAAGCACTCGACACGATTGTCGTGGACAGCCTCGCGGCGTTGCGGCGTCGTGATCTCGAGGATCGAAATGCGGAGATCGACCGCGAACTGTCGGTCGCGCGCTCGGACGATGAGAAGAATGCCCTGACGCGCGAGAAGTGGGCGAATGCGAACGAGCTGAGCGCGCTACCCAGCAAAGGCTGGAAAGTCGGACGATCGAATCGATGACGAACCCCGTTGTCACTACTCGGAGGGCGTGAGTGCACCAGGATCTCGAGGCTCTGCTCGCACTGCAGGCCGATGATGATGTGATCGAAGGATTGGACGGCAAGCTCCGGGCGCTCGGTCCGCGGATCTCCGAGCTCGAGCGACGACGGAAGGCCATCGCGGACAATCTCGCGGCGGCCGAGGCGTCCACCGCTGCCGACGAACGCAAGCACCGTGAGCTCGAGGGACGACTCTCGGATCACAAGCAGCGCCAGGAACGGAACATCGCGCATCTCGACACGGTGAAGAAGATGCGCGAAGCGACAGCCGCGATGGCGCAGGTCGAGCAGGCGCGCAAGATCCTGATCGAGGAGGAGTCGGAGCTCAATTCGCTCGCGCGTCGCGTTTCCGACGGGCACAAGGCGATCGCCGCTCACCGCGAAGCGCTCGCCGCGCAGGACGCGGAGCAGGCCGCGGAGCGCGAGACGATCGCGCGTGAGCGCGCAGATATCGAAGGCGCCCTGGCCGAGGCGCGCGCGAAGCGGATGCAGGCGGCGTCGCACGTGCCGAAATCCATTCTCATGAAGTACGACCGCATTCGCGGTCGTAGAGGCGAGCAGGCCATCTTCCCGTTGCGCGGCCCGTCGTGCGGGCACTGCGATACCGCCATCCCGCTCCAGCGGCGCAACCAGATGGCGAACACCGGGCAGATCGAAGTGTGCGAGGCGTGTGGAGTGCTTCTGTATGCAACAGGATGATGCTTGTTGCCCCTGTGGGTCCCCAATAGCTTGACCGGGTGACCGCACCACCCGCACGACCTCGTCTCAAACCGCGCTGGGTTCTACCGCCCGAGCCTGATTCCGCTGCGGTGCAAGCACTGGCTGCGGAATTGCGACTTCCGCCGCTCATCTGTCGTCTCCTGCTCGTCCGCGGACACGCGACGGTCGAGCCCGCGAAGGAGTTCCTTCGGCCGCGCCTGGAGCGGCTACACTCCCCCCATTCGCTGCCTGACGCGGCCGTTGCCGTCGAACGGCTCGTGCGCGCCGTGCGGGATGCGGAGACGGTGCTCATCCACGGCGACTATGACGTCGACGGGATCTGCGCGACGACGCTGCTCACGCGCTCGCTTCGCTACTTCGGCGCACGTCCGGTCCCGTTCATCCCGCGACGACTCCAGGATGGGTACGACCTGAGTGAGGCCGGCGTGCGCGCGGCACGTGAAGCCGGAGCAGGGCTCGTCGTCACGTGCGACTGCGGAACCAGCGCGCTGAAACCGATTCGTGCACTGTGCGATTCCGGCATCGACGTGATCGTTACCGATCACCACCTGCCCGGTGGTCCGCTACCCGAGTGTCTCGCGGTGCTCAACCCGAAGCGTGCGGGGTCGGAGTACCCGGATCGCGATCTCGCCGCAGTCGGCGTCGCATTCAAGTTGATGCTCGCGCTCGCGGAGAAGCTCGGGGCGAACGCGAATTTCGTCTACAACATGTTGGACCTCGTCGCCCTCGCGACGATCGCCGACGTTGCGCCGCTCCGCGGCGAGAACCGCATTTTCGCGCGCTACGGTCTCCGGCTCATGGCAGAGACACCGCACCAGGGGCTGCGCGCGCTGATGCGCGCCTCGGGTGTCGACGGGAAGACGCTGACCGCGGGCCGCATCGGGTTCATCCTCGCGCCGCGACTGAACGCCGCGGGTCGCATCGGACATGCGATGCAAGGCGTCGAGCTGCTGCTGTCGGATTCCGAGCCGCAGTCCAACCGCATCGCGCGCGAGCTCGAGGAGATGAACCGTCGGCGGCAGGACATCGATCGCGCGACCCTCGAGGAAGCGCGCCGTCGCATTGACACCATCGATCTCGACAACACGTTCGGCATCGTGCTGGCGGAGCAGGGCTGGCACCCGGGCGTGATCGGTATCGTCGCGTCTCGTATCGTCGAGGAGACCGGGCGGCCGGCTGTGCTCATCGCGCTGGATGGCAACGAAGGGAAGGGATCGGGTCGCGCGCCGGGGCCGTTCGATCTGCACGCGGGGCTGAGCGAGTGCAAGGATCTCCTGATTCGGTTCGGCGGCCACAAGGCGGCCGCCGGCGTGACGATCGATGCGTCGCGCGTCGCGGAGTTCGCGCAGCGCTTCAACGACGTCGCGCGCTCGAAGCTGAGTCGCGAGGACCTGCAACCGGAGCTCCGCATCGACGCGGAGATTTCGATCGATGACGTCACCGACGAGCTCGAAGGCGTGCTGCGGCACTTCGAGCCGTTCGGCGTGGGCAATCCCACGCCCGTCTTCGTGTCCCGCGGCGTACGCCTGTCGATGGCGCCGCGCATCGTCGGCACGGATGGCCTCAAGCTCCGCATCGCGACGGCGAATGGTGACCGCGATGCCCTGGGGTGGGGAATGGGCGACCTGGCGCTGGAGATCAGGCCGGAGACCGTCATCGACCTCGCCTACCGTCTCGAGCGGGACACGTATCAGGGGGTGAGCCGGCTGCAGCTACGAATCGCCGACCTGCGGTTGTCGGGCCCGGCCTCCGCGGAGCCACGTTAGGCATGCGCATCGTCGCCGGGCGCTGGCGTGGTCGCCGCATCCGCCCTCCCGCCGACGCCCGCGTCCGTCCCACCGCCGATCGGGTGCGCGAGGCCTGGATGAGCATCGTCAACCGTCATCTCGTGGACGCGCGGGTGCTCGACCTCTTTGCGGGCTCCGGCGCGTTAGGTCTCGAGGCCCTGTCGCGCGGCGCCGCGTCGGCCGACCTCGTCGAGGTCAGCGCCGCCGGCGTCCGCGCCATCCGGGACAACGCGGAGCTCCTCGGCGCGGGTGACGCGCTCACGATTCATCGAGCCGATGCCATGCGGTTCATCGACCGGCTCGAGCCAGGCGCCTACGACGTGGCGTTCGCGGATCCGCCGTACGGGCACGGCCTCTCTACCGCGGTCGCGAACCGGTGGCGCGCCGTGCCGTTCGCGAGGCTGATCGGGATCGAGCACGAATCGAAGGAGACGCTGCCCGACGGTGACACACGGCGGTATGGTACGACGTCGATCACCTTCTATCACTCCGAGTCCGGGGTTCGGGAGTCGTCGGTCCCGTAGTCGTCGGTCCTGTAATGTCGCGCCCGAACCGCTCCGATTCCCTATTCCCGATTCCCGATGCGCACCGCCGTGTATGCCGGCAGCTTCGACCCGATCACCCGCGGGCACGAAGATCTGATCAAGCGCAGCCTGCAGTTCGTCGATCGCATCATCGTCGCCGTCGCCACGAACGTCTCGAAACAGGCGCTGTTCACACTGGACGAGCGCGTGGCGTTCATCCGGGCGGCCGTCGGCGATGACGCCCGTGTGGACGTCCGGCAGTTCAACGGGTTGCTCGTCGACTTCGCACGAGAAGTCGGCGCGAGTCTGATCATCCGGGGACTGCGCGCTGTTGCGGACTTCGAGTACGAGTTCCAGATGGCACTCATGAACCGTCACCTGGCGCCGGGCCTCGAAACGGTCTTCATGGTGCCGTCGCTCGACACGACGTACATCAGCTCGAGCCTCGTGCGCGAGGTGGCGCGGTTTCACGGTGACATCAGCGGGCTCGTACACCCGGTCGTCGCGGACGCGCTGCGCGCCAAATCGCAGGGTTAGCCTGCGGGTAGGGAAAAATGATTAGCGCACCCGAGCCGCCTTCGCCGAAGTTCGTCGATCTCCTTCGCACGCGGGCCGCGCGCCAGCGCCGACGCATCGTGTTTCCCGAGAGCGCCGATCTTCGCGTGCGCAATGCCGTCGAGTATCTGGCGCGCGAGCGCATCGTCGATCCCGTCGTCGTGCTCGATCCCCGTGCGCCCGACACGCACGCGGCCGTCCGCGCCCTCGGCGTGGAGACGATCGACCCATCGACCGATTCGCGCCGGGATCGCACGACGACCGATCTCTTCGAGGCGCGGAAGCACAAGGGACTCACCGAGGCCGCGGCGGCCGAGTACGCGGCGCGCCCCCTGTTCTTTGCCGATGCGCTCGTTCGCCACGGCGAGGCCGATGGTTGCGTGGCCGGCTGCATCCACACCACGGCTGACGTGCTGCGAGCCGCGCTGTGGCTCATCGGCGCGGCCGCAGGAGTGAGGACGGTCTCGAGCGCCTTTTACATGGTGACGGCTCCGTTCCGTGGGGATGTGTCCGAGGTGCTGACGTTCACGGACTGCGCGGTCATCCCGTATCCGACGTCCGACCAGCTTGCTGACATCGCCATTGCGGCCGCGACCGACCGCCGCCGCATCGTGGGCGACGAGCCTTGTGTTGCCCTGCTATCTTTCTCGACGGTCGGAAGCGGCACCGGGGCGAGCGTCGACCTGGTGCGGGACGCCGTCGCGGTCTTGCGGGAGAGAGCGCCGTCCCTGGTTGTGGACGGAGAATTGCAAGGCGATGCGGCGCTCATTCCGGCGATCGGCAATCGAAAGGCTCCGCGAAGTCCGGTGGCGGGGCGGGCGAACATCCTGGTATTCCCGTCACTGGATGCCGGGAACATCGCGTACAAATTGGTGGAACGCATTGCGCGGGCGTCGGCGATCGGGCCTATCGTCCAGGGGCTGGCTCGCCCATGCAGCGACCTGTCGCGCGGAGCGGCGCCGGACGACATTATCAACGTGGCTGCCATCACCGCGCTGCAAGCGGGAAATGGCCCCACTATGCAGCATCAGCCCTCTGGGAGAACGGAGACATGAGCTTCTCGATCAAGAAGCAGGGAGAGATTTGCGTGGTTGATGTCGAAGGTCAGCTCATCGTCGGCAACCGGCAGGAGCTGAAGCAAAAGGTCCTCGACGAGCTCGAGAAGGGCGAGAAGAAGTTCCTCATCGATTTCAGCCAGACCGGCTACATCGACAGCTCGGGCCTTGGCGTGCTCGTGTCGCTTTCCAAGAAGATTCGGGAGCAGGGTGGGGAGCTCCGCCTGGCGAATCTCAACGACGATCTCAAGACCCTGTTCGAGCTCACGAAGCTCGACACGTTGTTCCAGATCGCCGACACGCGCGAGCGGGCACTGGAAAGCTTCTGAAACGTCCGACCGCCCTCGGCGGTCATCCTCCCAGGACACAGGCGCAGCGAGGCGGTTCAGGCCACGCTGCGCCTCATTCCATGACCCATACGCAATGACACCTGCCGGCGAGACCGGACCGCAAAGGCACGACGACCACGAGCGCGTGGCGTTCGAGCGTCTCATCCCCAGCGACATCCGCGAAATCGAACCGATCGTCGAACAGGTGACCCGCGAATGCCGGGGGCTCGCGCTGACCGCGCGACAGTGTGCGCTCAACGTGCCTGTTGCCCTTACCGAGGCGCTGAGCAACGCCATCCTCCGAGGCAATCGCGGGGTGCGGGAGAAGCACGTGCGCGTTCGCGCCGTGGTGAGCGACCACGCGCTGGTGCTCGAGGTTGCCGATGAAGGCACAGGGTTCGACCTCGATGCGTGTACGATCGACCCCACGAGCCCGGGGAACCTCGAGCGTGAGGACGGCCGCGGATTGTTCCTCATGCGATCCCTCATGGACCGTGTCGAGCGCTATGCCGATCATGCGCACAACGTGGTTCGCCTCACACTGAACCGCTCGTGAAAGAGCTCGGCGCAGTGCTCGCCTCGTTCACCGAGGCCACGCAGTGCGGCGCGGTCGTCTGGAGGCAACCGCCGGGAGGCGGGCCCTTGACCGCGGAGGTGGGCACGCCCGCCGGTGACCCGCCGGCGATCGTCGAGCTCATCCCGGCGGGCGGGGCGCCGGTTGAAGTGCACACGCCGAACGGCAACATCCTCGTCGCATCGCTGCCCGGACCTCGGCGGGCGTGGCTCGCGCTCGGTCCGTGCGCCAATCGCGTCACGCCTTCGAGCGCCTGGCTCAAATTCCTGCTGCCCGTCGTCGCGCATTACCTGCACGCGCTGCTCGAGGTGGAGCACGCGGCGAACGAGCTCGCGGAGCGCTACGAGGAAATCAATCTCCTGTACACGACGAGCGAGATTCTCGGGCGCACGGTGTCGCTCGAGGAGGCCGCCGCGACCATCCTGCACGAGATCTCCGAGACCGTTGGTGCGCGCCGCGCCTCCATTCTCGTCCACGATCCGGTCGGCGACACGCTGCAGGTCGTCACCGCGCTCGGTGTCTCGCAGGGTGCAGCCCCCGCGATCGACGTGGGTGATGAGTGCAGTGTCTCCGCAACGGTGTTCCGCTCGCGCAAATCGATGATTGCGGAGGACGGCGAGATGCCGTGCGATCAGGAGCAGCTGTACCGGCGCGGCGCGATGCTTTCGGTCCCAATCATGTGGACCGGGCCCGATGGCAGCCGTCCCCTCGGCGTCGTGAACCTGTCCGATCGCCGCTCGGGCCAGCCGTTCTCTGCCGGCGATCAGAAGCTCGTCGAAGCCATTGCCACGCAGATCGGGACGGCCATCCAGAACGCGCGTCTCGTCCGCGCGTCCATCGATCAGCAGCGGCTCGTGTACGAGATGAGTCTCGCGCACGACCTGCAGATGAAGCTGCTCCCGGCGACGTCGGTCGTGGCGCCGGAGGCGGAAGTTGCAGCACGCGTGCTCCCCGCGGAGAGCGTCGGCGGCGACTTCTATCACCTGTTCCGCCTTGGCGGCCGTCGGACTGGTGTCATGATCGGCGACGTCTCGAGCCACGGCTATCGCGCCGCGCTGATCATGGCGCTGGCAATGAGCGCGTCCGCGATTCACGCGCAGACCACGATCGATGCCGCCGAGACGCTCAGTGCGCTGCTCGCGTCGCTGCGCGACGAGCTCGAGTCCACCGAGATGTTCATCACCGTGTTCTACGGCGTGATCGATCCGACCGCCGGCGTGCTGCGCTACGCGAACACGGGCCATCCACACGCGTTCGTCGTTTCGGAGGACGGACGCGTCTCGCGCCTGCCGGCGCTCGATCCCCCGTTAGGCATGACGACGGGTCGTCCGGACGGAGCCGCGCGTGCCTGGAAGCGCGGGTCCGACCTCCTGCTGCTGTTCACCGATGGCGTGAGCGACGCGCGAAACGATGCTGGCGTCCGCCTTGGCGAACAGCCGGTGCTGGATATCGTGTCGCGGTACCGGGACGAGCCGACGGCCACGATCCTCGAGCGCGTGTTCGAGGCACTGAGCGCACATGTCGGGGAGTCCCCGCGTCCGGACGACCTCGCGCTCGTCATCGTTCGGAACTGAGCACGGTCGTGCGGGGCCGTCCTCGCCGGCGCTCGCCGGACCGTCCTGACCTCCCACGTCCTCGAAAACGTCTCGGCCAGCACTTTCTGGTCGATCGCACTGCGCTGGAGCGCATCGCCGACGCGCTCGGTCCGACGCGAGAGGATACGGTCGTGGAGATCGGCCCGGGGCGGGGCGCTCTCACCGATCTGCTCTCGGCGCGAGCGAAGCGGGTCGTTGCGATTGAGCTCGACCGCGACCTCGTGCCGTATCTGCGTGATCGATACCGCGAGGCGGGGAACGTCGAGGTGATCGAGCACGATGTGCTGGAGTTGACGCTCGCCGACGTCGCGGGCGGCGACTTCCTGCTCGCGGGGAACGTTCCGTATTACATCACGACGCCCATTCTCTTCCACGCGCTGGCGCCGCCACGGCCGGCGCGTGCGGTCTATCTCGTCCAGCGCGAAGTCGCCGAACGCGTCGTCGCGCCGCCGGGATCACGGACGTACGGGGCGCTCTCCGTGAACGTGCAGGGCTTCGCGCACGCGGAGCTGGTGGGTCGTGTGCCGGCTGGCGCGTTCCGTCCGCCGCCGGCCGTCGAATCGGCGATCCTCCGCGTGACGCCGCGCGAGCATGCGGTGGTGCCGCCGTCGCTGGAGCCGGCGTTCAGAGCGCTGGTGCAGGAAGCCTTCGGACTCCGCCGCAAGCAGATGCGTCGCGTCGTCCGCACGGTGGCCTCGCTCGATCCGGATCGCGCCGACGTCGCGCTCGTCGGCGCGGGGATCGACCCTGAATCACGCCCCGAAACGCTCGGCCCCGAGGATTTCGCACGACTGCTCGCGCAACTCCAGGCGCTCCGCGGGGCGCGCGACGTCAGCGATCCCGGTTCGTGAGGGCGAAGGAAAGGCCCTCGAGCTCCATTGCCATATTCACGTTCTTGAGCGTGACGTCCGGCGGCACCTGAAGCTGCACCGGCGCGAAGTTGAGCAGGGCGCGAATCCCGGCCTTCACCAGGCGGTCGACTACCTTCTGCGCCTCGTCGCCGGGTGTCGTGAGCACGACGATGTCCGGACGCTCTGTGGCGATGTCGTGCTCGATCTGCTCCATGTCGCGTACCGTCAGCGCGTCCCACGTCGTCCCGATCTTCCTCGGGTCGCGGTCGTAGACGGCGGTGACGTGGAAGCCGCGCTGTCGAAAGCCGCGGTACTGTGCGAGCGCGGTGCCGATCTTTCCGGCACCGACGATGATCACCTGCCAATCGCGCCGGAGGCCGAGGATCTCGCGGAGTGACTCGGTGAGCTCGGGGACGGAGTAGCCCAATCCACGTTTGCCGAACGACCCGAAGAACGACAGATCTTTTCGCACCTGAGCCGACGTCGTGCCACCTCGGCGCGCCAGCTCATCGCTGGAAATCGTGACGACTCCGCGCTGAGCGGACTCTTCGAGAAATCTCAGGTAAAGGGAGAGGCGTCGAACGGTGGAATCGGCAATGCGTCGCACGGGCGTGGCAGCTTGTGAAATCATTCACAAGTTACCCGGGATGAGAGGAATCGGGAATAGGTAGCGATACCGAACAAATCCCACACAAAGCGGCTGGTCTCTCTATATTGCCGCGCATGACGTCGGGAATTCGTTTGCGACCCGCCGAGATGGTGCTGGTGTCGCGCGCGCGGGACTTTCTGGCCGCCGGTCCGTCCGACGCGGTGGACCTGATCGCCCACGTCTGTCAGTTGCCGGGGCCGCCCCGGTCGGTGGCGGTGCACATGGCCATGGCGCTGCTCGCGCCGTGGGATGAGTTCGCGCACGACGAGACCGGGTGTTGGCGCCTCGTTGGCGACGCCGTCGCCGATCTTCCATCGACGCTGTCGCTGGGACCCGGAGACTGCCGCGCGCTCGCGTCGGAAAGTGCGCCGCCTGCTCGAAGAACCCGCGCTCCCGCTCGCCGTGGCGTGCCGGACGACAAGCTCGCCGACCTGTCCTACGTCGTCGTCGACGTCGAGACGACCGGGGGGCGATCCTTCGGCAGCGACCGGATCACGGAGATCGCCGCGGTCGTCGTGGAGCGAGGCGAGATCTCACGCGTCTACGAGACCCTCGTGAACCCACAGCGGCCCATCCCGCCCATGGTCACCGCGCTCACGCGAATCACGTGGGACATGGTGAAGCGCGCACCGACGTTTCGCGACATCGTCAGCGACGTGGCCGATGCGTTGCGCGGGCACGTGTTCGTGGCGCATAACGCGGGCTTCGACTGGCGCTTCGTCACCACGGAGATCGCGCGCGCGACCGGCGAGCGGCTCGAGGGACGTCGCCTCTGTACCGTGAAAATGGCACGCCGTCTCGTTCCGCAGTTGTCGCGTCGCTCGCTCGATCACCTGTCGCGCTTCTACGGGGTCGAGAACACGGCGCGGCACCGCGCCGGCGGCGATGCCGTCGCGACGGCCAAGGTGTTCCTGCGCCTGCTGAAGGAGGCGCGCGATCACGGCTGCATGACGTGGCACGAGCTCGAGGCGCTGCTGGCCATTCCGTCGCGTGGCCGTCGCCGTCGACGCAGAGCGATGCCACATTTCATCGACCGGGATACCACCGCGTGACGCCCTCGCAACGACTCACGGCATGACTACCACGCTCGCTCCGCTCGTCGATACCATCACCGTCGGCCGCATTCGCATTCACACGATTCAGGCCGGCGGACAGAAGCTCGATGGCGGCGCGATGTTCGGCGTCGTCCCGAAGCCGCTCTGGGAGCGTCGAATTCCTCCCGACGAGCGTAACCGCATCCAGTTGGGCATGCGGTGCCTGCTGATCGAGCACGAATCGGGCATGGTGCTCGTCGACACGGGGTCCGGGAACAAGGAGACCACGAAGTTCCACGACATTTACGGGATCGAGAACGCGGGCGCGAATGGCCGAACGCTCCTGGAGGACGGGCTCGCGCAGATCGGCGTTAGGCCGGAGGACGTTTCGATCGTGATCGATACCCACCTGCACTTCGACCACGCGGGCGGCAACACGTTCGTGGAGGCGGGCGGACAACCGCAGCTGTCGTTCAGGAATGCGCGATACATCGTGCAGCGCGGCGAATGGGTGTACGCGACGCACACGAACGAGCGCACGGCCGGCAGCTACTTCCCGCACAACTTCGCGCCAATCGCTGCCGCCGATGCGTTCGATTTTGTCGACGGGGAGCGCGAGATCGTCCGAGGCATCCGCGTCGTGCCCACGCCCGGCCATACGCCGTTCCACCAGTCGGTCCTCATTCAATCCGACGGCGAGACGGCGTTCTATCCGGCGGACCTGGTGCCGACGGCGTCCCATCTGCCGTTGGCGTGGATCATGGGTTACGACGTGGAACCGCTCGTGACCCTGGAGACGAAGCGGGCGATGCTGACGAAAGCCGCGCGCGATGGCTGGCTCGTGATCTTCGAGCACGACGCCACGGTTGCGTCGGGCCGGGTGAAGGAGGACGGGAAGGGGTTTGCGCTGGCATAGCGGGAAACGGGAGACGGGACACGGGAGAAGTCAGAACCCCCGGGGATGCCTTCTCATACAGAAAGGCTTCCCCGGGGGTTCGTCGTTCACACGTGGTTCACCCAGCGACCAGCACGGCCACCCCGCTACCCACTACCCGTGCCCTCTTCCCGTCTCCCGTCTCCCGTCTCCCGCTTCCCGTACGCCTTGACTGCCCGTTAGGCCGTGTCTAAGTTTCGGCCTCACAATGCGGTAAGTAGAGCGAAGACGCTCTCACCCTCTGGCCTCCGATCGGTCGCCGACCGACGAGCGCTACAGGAGTTCTCGAAGCGCGCCACCTCTCGCGAGGATGGCGGCAAGCGGGCTCCCCAGGGGTCCGCATTTTTTTTGGCCGGAGCTCAACGGTCGGTTTCCGCGCCAGAGGCAGCGTCTCTCTCGAGGAGCACGGTTTATTCAGGACAATACGAAGCGCGTCCGCGTCAATCGACAGATCCGCATCAGCCCCCTCCGCGTCATTGCCGCGGACGGAAGCCAGATGGGCATTCTGGATCTCGATGCCGCGCTGGCGGCCGCAACAGAGCAAGGCTTGGATCTGGTCGAAGTGGCGCCGACGGCGCGGCCTCCCGTCGTTCGGATCATGGACTACGGGAAGTTCAAGTTCGAGCAGGCCAAGATGGCCCGCCAGGCAAAAAAGAAGCAGCACGTGATCCATCTCAAGGAGGTCAAGTACCGCCCTGGGATCGAGGAACACGACTTCGAGACGAAGACGCGCCATGCCCGCCGGTTTCTTGGTGAGGGCAACAAGGTCAAGGTCACCCTCATGTTCCGCGGTCGTCAGATCGCGCACCCCGAGTTGGGGAGGGCCGTAGTCGACCGAGTCGCTGCCGATCTCGCAGATGTCGCGAAGATCGAGAGCGATGCGAAGATGGAAGGGAAGTCCATGACGATGATACTCACGCCGAAATGAGCGAGCGCGTGTTATGCCGAAAATGAAAAGTCACCGGGGCGCCAAAAAGCGCTTCTCGGTTACAGGAACGGGCAAGGTGAAGCGCAACAAGGCCTTCAAGAGCCACATCCTCACGAAGAAAACCTCCAAGCGGAAGCGAAATCTCCGTCGCAGCACGACGATCGCCACCAATGGAGAAGCCAAGAACCTGAAGCGCCTGCTTCTCGCCTAGGGAGGAATTCCGATGCCTCGCGTCAAATCGAACGTCGTGCGCCTGAAGCGCAAGAAAAAGATCATGAAGGCCGCTCGCGGTGCGTTCGGCGCCCGGAGCAAGCTGTGGGGACCGGCCAAGGAAACCGTCGAGCGCGGCTGGCGCTACGCATACCGCGATCGCCGCAACAAGAAGCGCGACTTCCGTCGGCTCTGGATCACGCGCATCAACGCCGGCGCGCACCAGAACGACATGAGCTACAGTGTCTTCATGAACGGCCTCAAGAAGGCCGGCATCGAAGTCGACCGAAAGATTCTCGCCGACATCGCGGTGCACGATCCGGCGGCGTTTACGGCGCTCGTCGACAAGGCGCGGTCAGCGCTGAGCGCAGCGTGACAACCACGGGAACTGGGGACTAGGAACTGGGACTGCCAGACACCGCCCACCCGATTGACCACTGCGGCGGCAGCGTGACCTAACGTCACTGCTGCCGCCGTTTGCATCCCCGGCGACTTCTCGCTCCCAACGACACCAGCCCGCGCTGTCGCGGGCCCGATCGATTCTCGAATCGTGACCATCCAGGAATACCTCGACGAAGCGGAGGCGCTCGAGCGCGAGCTCGGCGAACGCCTCGCCACGATCGATCCCGCCACGCGCATCGACGCCGTGAAGGGACAGCTCCGCGACTGGCGCGCGCGTTTGGATCAGCTGCAGAAGTCCATCACGACCGTGTCACCCGACGGACGTCGCGAGGCCGGCATCGCGCTCAATCGCGTCCGCCGCGGTTTCGACGACGCCATGGCCGAGCGCGAGTCGGCGGGCGCGGGACGTCTCGCGCAGGCGGCCGTGGACCTCACCATGCCCGCACGCGCGCGATGGCAGGGAGGCCGACACCCGGTCACACTCGTCATTCGCGAGATCCAGGAGATGTTCCGGGAGCTCGGCTTCACCGTCGCGTTAGGCCCCGAAGCCGAGACCGAGTGGTACAACTTCGGATCGCTGAACTTCCCGTCGGACCACCCGGCCATGGACGCGCACGACACCCTGTACCTGGGACCGGGGTCGCTGCTGCGTACGCATACGTCGCCGGTGCAGGTGCGCACGATGCAGCGCTGGGCCCCGCCAATCCGTATCCTCGCCCCGGGCAACGTCTATCGACGCGATTTCTTCGACCCGTCACACGCGCCCATGTTCTCGCAGATCGAGGGGCTGTCAGTCGATGAGGGGGTGAGCTTCGTCGACCTCAAGGCGACGCTGACGCACTTCGGGCGACGCTTCTTCGGCGCTGCCCGCACGCGGTTTCGGCCGAGCTTCTTCCCGTTCACTGAGCCATCGGCCGAGATGGACGCACAGTGCGGCGTGTGCGGCGGCGCCGGCTGTCCGACCTGCAAGGGCACCGGCTGGATCGAGATCCTCGGCAGCGGCATGGTGCACCCGGCCGTGCTCGAAGCCGCGGGCATCGACAGCGAGCGCTACACCGGCTGGGCCTTCGGCATGGGCCCGGGACGCATCGCCATGTCGCGATACGGTATTCCGGACATTCGCCTTCTTTACGATTCCGACGTCCGCTTCCTGGAGCAGATCGCGCGATGAACATCTCGTACAACTGGCTCAGGGACTTCGTCGACGTCGAGCTCCCGCCCGCGGCGCTCGCCGAAGTCATCACTTCGCGGGCGGCGACCGTCGATGCGGTGGAGCCGCTGCGCGAGGACCTGCAGCAATTCGTGGTCGCGCGCGTGGTCGAATGCGCTCGCCACCCGGACAGTGACCGTCTGTCCATCACGAAGGTGGACGCGGGCACGGGCGAGCTGCTCGACGTAGTCTGCGGTGCGCCTAACGTCCAAGCGGGCAAGCTGTACCCGTTCGCCAGGACAGGCACCATGATGCCGGCCGGCTTCACGATCGAGCGCCGAAAGATCCGCGGCGCCGTGTCGAACGGCATGCTCTGCTCGGCACGCGAGATCGGGCTCGGCGAGGATCAGGACGGCATCCTCGAGCTCGACATCGATGTTCCGCCTGGTACACCCCTGCTCCAGGCGATGCCGTCGGTCTCCGATTCGCGCATCATCGTCGACGTGGGCGCGAACCGCCCTGATCTCCTGTCGCACCTGGGTGTCGCGCGAGAGGTGGCGGCGGCGCTCAACAAGCCGCTCCAGCTCGACCGGGCTGCGGCCGGTGACGCAGCGCTGTCAGGCCCTCGCGTCGCCATCGCGTCCAACCCGCGGCAGGGCAACACCGGCGACGTCAGCGTCACCATCGAGGACGTCGACGGCTGTCCCCGCTACCTCGGCGTCATCATCCGAGGCGTCAGCGTCGGCCCGAGCCCGGATTGGCTCGCCCGACGGCTGGAAGGCGCGGGTGTTCGGTCCATCAACAGCATCGTAGACATCACGAACTTCATGCTGCTGGGCTTTGGTCAGCCAATGCACGCCTTCGACGCGAAGCGTCTCGCCGCGTCGGCCGTGGTCGTCCGACGGGCACGAAAAGGCGAGAAGCTCGTCACGCTCGACGGTGTGGAACGGCAGTTGACCGAAGACATGTGCGTGATCGCTGATGGCGACCGCGCTCAGGCACTGGCCGGTGTCATGGGTGGCCGCGACACCGAGGTCACGCTCGAGACGACGGATGTGTTCCTCGAGGTCGCGGCATTCAACCCACGGCGTGTCCGACAGATGCGGCGCGCTCTCTCGATCAGTTCCGAAGCCGCGTATCGCTTCGAGCGGGGGACCGATGTCGCGTCTGCGCCGGAGCGACTGCAGCAGGCGGTGGCGCTCATCACGGCGTTGGCCGGCGGTGTTCCCGAGACCGCGGTCGACGTCTACCCGACTCCGGTCGAGGCCCGGGCGCTCACGGTTCGAGCGGCGCGTGTGAAGCAGGTGCTCGGTGAAACCGTCGTGGCGACGAGAGTCGTCCAGCTGCTCCGTTCCATCGGGTTCACGGCACAGGTGCGGCCTGGCACGGAGATGCTCGTCGGCAACGAGGAGATCGCGGTTTCCCCTCCAAGCTGGCGTCAGGACGTCGTGGCGGAGATCGACGTGATCGAAGAGATCGCTCGCCTGCACGGATACGACGCGTTCTCGGATCAGCTTCGTCCGTTCCGTGTCGGTAACGTGCCGGACTCGCCCGAATTCGTCCTCATCGCCGAACTCCAGGACGCGCTGGCAGCAGAGGGCTTTTTCGAGGTCCGGCCGCTGCCGTTCGTCGCGGGCGACGATTCCACGCACGCGCGCGTCGCGAATCCACTGGCCGAGAACGAAGCGCACCTTCGAACATCGATCCTGGAGTCGCTGGCGAGCCGCGCCGAGTTCAACCTCGCCCACATGGAAGGGAACGTCCGGCTCTTCGAGGTGGGGGCGGTGTTCTCGCCGCGTCCTGGATCGGCACTTCCCGCCGAGCGACGATCGGTCGGCGTGCTCATCATGGGGGACAGGAGGCCCGCGCACTTCACCGAGCCGAAGCCGCCTCGCTACGACCAATGGGACGCCAAGGCACTGGCCGAGCGCGTCGCGGCGGTGGCATCGCCGGCCGCGAATATTGTGCTCGTGCCGGCGTCCCCGGACGCGCAGCCGAGCGGCATGCTCTGGTCCATACAGGTGAACGGCGCGAATCGCGGTATCGTCCGCACCCTGCGGCTCGACGCGCCGGTGTGGGCCGCGACCGCATACGGGATCGAGCTGGATCTTGGCGTGGTCGATTCAACCGATGTGGCGCCGCGTGGCCAATCGATTCACGGGCAAACGCCGTCGGCACCGCCTCGCGCGCGCGTGCAGTTCAAGGCGCTTCCATCCACACCTGCGGCCCAGATCGATCTGGCGTTGCTCGTGCCCGAGTCGTTGCAGGCGGCTGACGTCGAGCGGGTGATTCGCAGCAACGGAGGGGAGCTGCTCGAGCGGCTGTCGCTCTTCGACGAGTTTCGGGGCGCCGGTCTCCCGCCGGGAACGCGGAGTCTCGCGTGGCGATTGACGTTCCGCGACGCGACACGCACTCTACGCGAGAAGGAGATCGAAGGTCGTACCAACAAGATTCTGCGCGCACTCGACGGAGAGCTCGGTGTCCGACAGCGCACCGCCTGATTTCGCGGCGTTCCAGGAGCTGGAGCAATTGGTGCGGAACCTGGGCGACGAGCTCGCCGGGTTCCGCCGCCGTGCCCTCTCGGCCGAGGCGCGGCTGAAATCGCTGGAGGCGGCGAATGGACCGGGCGATCTGTTCTCTCACGAGCGGCTCGCAGCAGTCGAACAGGAGAACGCAGACCTCAAGCGACGGTTGGCAGCCGCGACCGAACGTACGAACCAGGTCGTGGCCCAGCTGCGCTTTCTTCGTCAGCAGCATGAACGCGCCGGGGGCGATCGATGAGCGAGAAGCGTAGCTCGGTGAAGGTGACCATCGTCGGGCAGGAGCTCACGATCCGCAGCGACGCGTCGCCCGAACATACGCGGGAGGTCGCCGCGTACGTCGACAAGACGATCCGCAGCATTATGAACAGCGGGGCGATCGTCGAGTCCAATCGCGCCGCCATCCTCGCCGCGCTGCAGATCACCGACGAGCTGTTCCGCGCGCGCAACGTCCAGCGTACGCTCGACGAGTCCATGCAGTCACTGAGCTCGGAGGTGCGCCGTTGGCTGCCCCCGGCCAAGCGCGCTGGCTCGGGCTCCTGAGGCAGCGTCGCGCAATCGTTACCGTCTGATGCGCATCTAGACGCGCAATTGCGTTCGAGCGCGGCACGCGGTAGCTTCTCGCAGCAACCAGTCGAGCTGTAGGTCCAAGTACCCTTTGCAGTTAGACCGTCCCAGCCCGCGCCCTTCGCCGGTGCCGGCCCGGACGATCCCTGTACCAGGGAGGCCTCGGCGCGCAGTGGTTCCCTTCATCTCCTCGGTGTAAGCCGAGGTGGAGCATAGATCGAATGACAGCTACGGCACTGAGTGCTGCGCTTGGCGTGTTGGTCATCATCGCCTCCGCAGCCTTTTTTGTTTTTGGCCGCCGCGTCGGGCGCACCGCCGAACGGGCATCGCAGTCGCTGGCGAAGGCGACCGCGGAGCAGACCGCCCAGCGAATCGTGGGCGAGGCGGAGCGCGAATCGGAATCGCTGAGAAAGAGCGCCCTGATCTCCGGGAAGGAGGAGTTGATCAAGCTCCGCGAGAACTGGGAAGTTGAAGCGCGGCGCCGCCGCGAAGAGGTCGAGCGGGAGGAGAAGCGGATTCAGGATCGCGAGATGACGCTCGATCGCAAGTTCGATGTGCTTGAGCAGCGCGAGAAGGACGTCGGCCGTCGTGGAAGCGAACTGGGGAGAAAGGAGAAGACGATCGCCGAGCGCGAGCAGGAGCTCGAGCGGCTCATGGGCGAGGAGCGTCGGCGGCTCGAGGCGCTGGCCGGGATCTCGGCGGAGCAGGCAAAGGCAGAGCTGATTCACCGGCTCGAGGCCGAGGCGGAAGCGGACGCAGCAAACCGCCTGCGCGAGATTCGGGAGAGCGCTCGCCGCAATGCCGAGCGCGAAGCGCGGAAAATCGTGGCGCTCGCGGTTCAGCGAATTGCGGCGGAGCAGACCGCGGAGATTTCCGTCTCGGCCGTGAGCCTTCCGAACGACGAGATGAAGGGCCGGATCATCGGTCGCGAGGGCCGGAACATCCGCGCCTTCGAGCTCGCGACTGGCGTCGACGTCATCATCGACGATACCCCGGATACGGTGGTCGTTTCCTGCTTCGAGCCCGTGCGCCGCGAAGTGGCGCGTCTTGCGCTGGAGAAGCTGGTTTCGGATGGTCGCATCCATCCGGGGCGCATCGAAGAGGTCGTCAACAAGGCGCGCCGGGAGGTCGAGGCGGGAATCATCGAGACCGGAGAGCAGGCCGCGTACGAGACAGGAGTGACCGGCCTCCACCCCGAGCTTATCAAGCTCATCGGTCGCATGAAGTGGAGAACGAGCTATGGACAGAACATCCTGAACCACTCGAAGGAGGTCTCGTTCCTCGCCGGCATCATGGCGGCCGAGCTCGGGCTGGATGTCGCGATGGCGAAGCGGGGTGCCCTGTTGCACGACATCGGCAAGGTGCTCACGCACGAACACGAAGGAACGCACGTGCAGCTTGGCGTCGAGGTGGCAACCAAGTATGGTGAGCATCCGCTCGTCGTGAACTGCATCGCCGCGCACCACGACGACGTGCCGCACGAGAGTGAGGTGTCGGTGCTCGTACAGGCGGCCGACGCGATCTCGGGCTCTCGTCCAGGTGCCCGCCGCGAAGCGTTCGAGACATACGTCAAGCGTCTCGAAGGGCTCGAGCGAATTGCGTCGAGCTACCGGGGCGTCGAGAAAGTCTTCGCGATCCAGGCCGGACGAGAGATCCGCGTGCTCGTCATGCCGGACGATGTGGATGACGTTCGCATGGCGTCGCTGTCGGAGGAGATCGCGCGGCGCATCGAAGCGGAGCTTCAGTACCCCGGGCAGATCAAGGTCGTGGTGATCAGAGAGACACGGGCGGTGGATTTTGCGCGCTGACATCAAGACCCAGACCGAACGCGGTGACGGCGCGCGAGCGGCCGCGGGAGCGGACGCCACCGGTGCGAAGCTCATCGACGGCACCGCGACCGGGCGCCTCGTTCGCGACGACGTCGCGAGGGAAGTCGCCCGCCTCAAGACGTTGGGAGTGGTCCCGGGATTGTCCGTGGTCCTGGTCGGTGAGGACCCTGCGAGCGCGGTCTACGTGCGCTCCAAGGGCAAGGCGTGCGAGGAAGCAGGGATGCGCGGCGAGACGATCCGCCTTCCTGCGGACACGAGCGAGGCCCAGTTGCTCGAGCAGGTCGATGCGTTGAACGCTGACCCTCGCGTCCACGGGATCCTCGTCCAGATGCCCCTCCCGAAGCACATGTCGGCCGACAAGGTGATTCGTCGCATCCGGCCCGAGAAGGACGTCGATGGCTTTCACCCGGTGAATGTCGGAAAGCTCAGCATCGGCGAGCGCGATGGATTCGTTCCGTGCACGCCGGCGGGAGCCATCGAGCTGCTCGTGCGCAGCGGCGTCGAGACGCGTGGCAAGGACGCGGTCATCGTCGGCCGAAGCAACATCGTCGGCAAGCCGATGGCGGCGCTGCTCCTGCAGGATGCACCTGGCGGCAACGCAAGCGTGACCGTCTGTCACAGCCGGACCACCGACCTCGCGGCGCACACGCGCCGTGCGGACATTCTCGTGGCCGCGATCGGCAGGCCCGAGATGATCACCGGCGACATGATCAAGCCCGGCGCCGTCGTGATCGACGTCGGCATCAATCGCGTGAACGACACATCCGTACCGAAGGGTTACCGGATCGTCGGCGACGTGGAGTTTGCATCGGCTCGCGTGGTGGCGTCGCTGATCACGCCTGTGCCTGGCGGGGTGGGGCCGATGACCATTGCGATGCTGATGAAGAACACGGTTCGCGCGGCCGCGCAGATCGCCGGCGTGTGAGCACGCCGCGCCGGGGCGGGCGACCGTCGCAGTCGTTGGGCGAGCTGGAGCTGTTCGCCGCGTCGCCGCCCCCGTCACGCGCGGCCGAGCCGTCACGATCGCGGCCGCGCTCGGCGCGGGCGGTTCCACCGCCGGCGCCGCGCGCCGCCTACGTCGAGGACGCCATCCCCGGCGCGAGCCCTAGCGCGGCGGTCTCCGTCATGGCGTTGACTGCCACGGCGCGCGACGTCCTCGAGGGCGCGTTCATGCCGCTCTGGGTTCGCGGTGAAGTCTCCGACTTCAAGGCGCATCGCAACGGGCACTGGTATTTCTGTCTCCGTGACGGCGACGCTCAGATCCGGTGCGTCGCGTGGTCGCGCGATCGACGTATCCCTGCGCGGCCGGACGACGGGATGCAGGTGGCCGCCTTCGGGCAGCTATCCGTGTACCCGGCCCGCGGCGAAATGCAGTTCTCGGTCACCCGCATGGAAGCCGAGGGTGACGGCCTTTATCGGAAGGCGCTGGACATCACGCGCGCGCGGCTCGAGGCGGACGGGCTGCTCGATCCACGTCGCAAGCGTGCGCTTCCGCGGTATCCGCGCCGGATCGCGGTCATCACGAGCCGCGACGGCGCCGCGCTGCGCGACATCCACGCCGTGGTTCAGCGGCGGTGTCCCGCCGTGGACATCGTGCTCGTTCCGGCCGCGGTGCAGGGGGACGCCGCTCCCGAGTCGTTATGCGACGCGCTGGACCGCGTGGCGCGCTGGCAAAAGGCGGACGTGCTGATCATTGGTCGCGGCGGTGGGGCGCGCGAGGACCTGTGGGCGTTCAACGACGAACGCGTCGCCCGCGCGCTCGCGAGCTGTCCGATGCCCACCATCTCGGCCGTGGGGCACGAGATCGACATGTCGATCTGCGATCTGGTTGCGGACGTACGCGCGCCGACGCCATCCGCCGCGGCGGAGGCGGCCGTTCCGGTCCAGGCGGAGCTTCGCGAGCGGCTGCGCGCGTTCGCCGGACTGTTTGCCGGCTTGAGCGCGGATCACGTCGCGCGCGCGCGACTCGATGCCTCCGACGCGGTTCTCCGCGTGTCCGACGGCGCCGTTAGGCATGTGGACCGCCGACGCCAGAACGTGGAAGCCGGCGCCGGACGCCTGAACGCGGTGAGCCCGCTGGCGACGCTGGACCGGGGCTACGCCATCGTTCGAACAGCAAACGGAAGGACGGTTCGCTCCGTGCGCGCGCTCCGTGCCGGGCAGGAGGTCGAGCTGGTGTTCCGCGATGGTGCCGCGTCCGCGACGATCGATGGAGCCGCATCACCGGCGTCGGAGACCGAGTCGTCGGAAACCGGGGGGCCCTCGTGAGCTTCGAGCAGAGCATGGCGCGCCTCGAAGCGATCGCGTCGCGCCTCGAAGACGAGGAGCTCGACCTCGACGCCGCGCTCGCGCTGTTCGAGGAGGGGGTCGCCGAGCTTCGTGCGGCGTCCGCGTATCTCGCGAAGGCCGAGACACGATTGAAGCAGCTGACCGAGGCGGCGGACGGAGTATTCAAGGTCACCGACCTTCGTGCCTGATCTCGTGGCGTTGAGTCTCGCGGTCGACCGCCGCGCGATCGACGACGCGCTCGCGGACTTCTGTGCGACGGAGCTCGGCGGTATCGAATCCCGGGTAGCGGACGCAATTCGCTACAGCCTCCTTGGCGGCGGAAAGCGTCTGCGCGCCATGCTCGTCGCGGCCGCGTACGAGGCCGTTGGCGGCACGGGTGACTGTCGCGTGCTCGCGGCCGCCGTCGAGGTCGTGCACGCGTACTCGCTCGTCCACGACGATCTGCCGTGCATGGACGATGATGACGTGAGGCGCGGACGGCCAACCGTGCACCGGGCATTTGGCGTCGCCGTGGCGGCGTGTGCGGGCCTGGCCATGGTGCCGCTGGCGGCGCGATGTGCCTACCGCGGTGGCCTTGCGCTCGGGTTGCCGTCGGCCGGAGCGGCGAGCATTGTTCGTGAACTCATGTGCGCGGCGGGGGCGGGCGGAATGATCGGTGGGCAGCTGCTCGACCTCGAGGCCGAGGGCATTGCACTTCCGCTCGACGAGCTGGAGCGTGTGCACCGCGCCAAGACGGGCGCACTGATTACGGCGGCTGCGCGCGTCGGAGCGATGGGCGGCGGCGCGGGCGCTCACCAGATCGCGGCTCTGGACTGTTACGGGGCAGCGATCGGGCTGTCGTTTCAGATCATGGACGACGTTCTGGACGTGACGGCCACGACGGACGAGCTGGGAAAGACCGCCGGACGCGATGCCGCGCTCCGGAAGAGCACATACCCGGCGCTGCTCGGCACGGAAGGCGCTAGGCACCGGGCCGTCGCGCTCATCGACGACGCGACGTCTGCCCTGCGTGGGGCCTCCATTCTGACACCGTCGCTCGAGTCGATCGCGCAGTACGTCGTCGATCGGCGATCATGACGCGCCAGACGCCGCCGCTGCACACGACCTTCAACCGCACATGATTCTTCTCGATCGAATCCAGTCGCCCGCTGACTTGAAATCGCTCAGCCGCGAGGAGTTGGCGGCGCTCGCCGGCGAGATGCGTGCGCGCCTCATCGACGTCTGCTCGCGCACGGGCGGCCACATCGGCGCCGGATTGGGCGTCGTGGAGCTCACGATCGCGCTGCATTACGTGTTCGATACGCCTGTCGACCAGCTTGTCTGGGACGTGGGCCATCAGGGCTACCCCCACAAGATTCTCACCGGGCGAAACGATCGCCTGGACACGTTGCGGCAGGAGGGTGGTCTCTCCGGGTTCCTCAAGCGGTCGGAGAGCGAGTACGATGTCTTCGGCGCCGGCCACGCGGCCACGGCGATCTCGGCGGCGTTAGGTGTGGCCGTCGGCCGTGACCTGCGAAACGAGCGCTTCAAGGTCGTCGCCGTGCTGGGCGATGGCGCCCTCACCTGCGGTCTCGCGTACGAGGGACTGAATAATGCCGGTGCGTCGGACCGGGACATCGTCGTCGTGCTCAACGACAACGAGATGTCCATCGCACCGAACGTCGGCGCGATCTCGAAGTATCTCAACTCGGTCCAGCGCAATCCGCTTTACAACCGGCTGCGGTCGAAGATCGGCGAGGTAGCGGACCATCTCACCGACCACGGACCAGGCGTCATCGCGACGGCGGCGTCCATGGTCCGGAAGTGGGAAGAGAGTGTGAAGGCGTTTCTGACGCCGGGCGTGCTGTTCGAGGAGCTCGGCTTCCGGTACTTCGGTCCCATCGACGGTCACGATATCGACACGCTGGTCGACACGTTAGGTGCGGTCCGAGCCATGACGGGTCCGCGCCTCGTCCACGTCGTGACGCAGAAGGGACGAGGATTCCCCGCCGGCGAGCGCGGTGCGGGCGCCGCCGAGAAATGGCATGCCCTGCCGCCGGGTCACGATCCCGCGACGGGGAATCAGCTGGCCGCCGCTGCCGGCAATCCGCAGTACACGAAGGTGTTCGGTGAAGGGCTGGCCGCCATCATGACCGAGCGCGCGGACGTCGCGTGCATTACCGCGGCCATGCCAAGTGGCACGGGAACCGGCATCGTCGCGAAGGCGCACCCCACGCGATTCTTCGACGTCGGGATCGCGGAGGGCCACGCCGTGACGTTCGCCGCCGGCCTGGCGACGCGGGGTGTGCGACCGGTCGTCGCGATCTACTCCACGTTCCTGCAGCGCGCGTACGACAACATCATCCACGACGTCGCCGTGCAGCACCTGCCCATCGTGTTCTGTATGGACCGCGCCGGGCTCGTGGGCGAGGACGGCGAGACGCACATGGGGCTGTACGACATCGCGTACATGCTCGCGGTTCCCGGCATGACCGTCGTCGCGCCCAAAGATGGACGCGAGCTGATCGCTCTGCTCCGAACCGCGCTCGATCACGACGCCGGCCCGACGGCGCTGCGCTATCCTCGCGCGACGGTGCCACAGCCCGTGGCGTCCACGACGGACGTCGACGCGGTGCCGTACGGGACCTGGGAAGTCGTTAGGCGTGTACCGGGCGGCGCGGAGGTGGCCATTCTCGCCGTCGGGACGATGGTGATGCCGGCTGTCGATGCGGCGGAAGCCCTCGCGGCCGAGGGCCTCGATGTGAGCGTCGTCAACTGTCGGTTCCTCAAGCCGTACGACGAGCTGACGCTCGCCGCCGTGATGTCCGAGCACCGCAAGCTGCTCGTCGTCGAGGAAGGCACGGTCGTCAACGGATTCGGCGCCTACATGGCGTCGGTCGTGCAGCGGCTCGATCCGGACGTTCGGGTGGCGGTGCACGGCGTGCCCGACCGCATCATCTACGCGGCGGCCCGCGCACGCCAGCTGGCGTCCTGCGGCCTGGACGCTACCGGTATCGCGGCCCGCGTACGCGCTCTGCATGAGAGCGAGGCGCTCACCGGGTGATTCGCCTCGGGGTCATTGGCCACCTGGAGTATGACGGCCTCGTCGAGGTCCTGCGCACGATCTTTCGCCTCGCCGGCGAGCTCGATATCGAACCGGTGTTCGAGCCTGATCTCCTCGACGTGGCGGCCGGCGCTGGCCGGCTCCAGGCCGACACCGAGATCGACGCACTCGTCACCCTTGGTGGCGACGGGACGCTGCTGCGCGGCGCACGACTCGTGAGCGGCAGAGCCGTCCCGATTCTTGGCATCAACCTGGGGCGTCTCGGATTCCTGACGAGCTGTGGTCGCGACGAGGCCGAGCTCGCGCTTCGTCGGCTGGCCGCCGGCGACTATCTCGCCGAGCGCCGCATGCAGCTGGAGGGGCGAGCGCTGGACAGCGCGGGCGGAGCGCGGAAGCGATGGTTCGCGCTCAACGACGTCGTATTGCACAAGGGTGGCTTCGCCCGCGTCCTGCACCTCACCGTGTCGGCGAACGGCGATCCGATTGGAACATACGCTGCGGATGGCATCGTGTTCTCGACGCCAACGGGGTCGACGGCGTACAGCCTCTCGGCCGGAGGGCCGGTGGTGGTGCCTACGGTCGAATCGATCCTCGTGACCGCGATCTCGCCGCACACCCTCGCGATTCGGCCACTCGTGCTCCCGGCCGACACGGAGCTGCGAGTGCACACGGATGATGGGCCCGAGGAGCTTCTGGTGACGGTCGATGGTCAGGTGGGCACTACGTTCGCCGTGGGTGACACCCTCCTGGTCCGGCGGGCGGATCGGCACGCGCTGATCGTTCGATTTCCGGGCTCCACATTCTTTTCCGTGCTCACGCGCAAGCTGGGCTGGGGAGGCCTGGCAGACCGCGACCAGACGGGCTGATGCTTACCGAGCTGCGCATCAAGAACTTCGCGATCATCGAGTCGCTGACCTTGCCGTTGGCGCCAGGCTTCAACGTGCTGTCCGGCGAAACCGGCGCCGGAAAGTCCATTATCGTCGGTGCACTCGGGCTGCTGCTTGGCGAGCGCGCGAGCGGCGACCTGATTCGCACCGGTGCGGACCGCGCCGTCGTCGAGGGCGTGTTCGACATCGCGGGACACGCGTCAGCCGGCGCAGTGCTCGATGAGCGCGGCGTCGACGTCGAGAACGACACCGTCGTGCTGCGGCGCGAAGTGAATGCCGGCGGCCGCGCGCGCGCGTGGGTCAACGGTACCACCGTCACGGCGGGCGTCCTCGCGGAGATCGGCCGCCTCCTGGTGAACCTGCACGGTCAGCACGAGGCGCAGACGCTGCTCGATCCCGACGCGCAGCGCGCGATCCTCGACGCGTTCGGCGGCGCGACGGAGCAGGCGGCCCAGGTGAGGGCTGTGCACGAGGCGCTGACGGCGGTCCGAAGGGACATCCAGACCCTGGAGTCGCGGCGAACGGAAGCGGAGCGTCGCGCCGACTACCTCCGGCACGTGGTCGGTGAGATCGATGCCGCGAAGCTGGTCGCCGGCGAAGACGAGCGTCTGGAGGACGAGGCACGCCGCCTCGAGCACGCCGAAGAGCTGCGCATGCTGGCGCAGGGAATGACCGCGATGCTCGATGGGGACGAAGATGCCGTGCTGCATCGTCTCGCCGCCGTACAGCGGTCCCTCGCGAGCATCCAGCGCATCGATTCCTCGCTGTCTCGGCTTCAGGAGACGTTCGACGGCGCGTTCTATGGGCTCGAGGAGTTGGCGCGGGAGCTCGTTGCGTACGAGGAAGGCATCGAGCTCGATCCGGAGCGTCTGGCCGACGTCGAACGCCGACGGGACCTCATCTTTCGCCTAACGAAAAAGTACGGCCCCGTCATTGCCGACGTGCTGGAGACGGCGCAGCGCGCGCGCGCGGAGCTCGATCTGGTCGATTCCGCCGCGTTCGACATTCGTCAGCTCACCGAACGAGAGCGCGTCGCAGCCGCGCGCGTCGCCGAGTCCGCGGCGGCACTGTCCGCATTGCGCGCAGCGGCTGCTGACCGGCTTGCCCGAGCCGTCGATCAGGTGCTTCCCGACCTCGGGATCCGGGATGGTCGCTTCACGGCGGCGCTGACGCCCCGCGCCGAGATCGGTCCGTCGGGGGCCGAGGACGTGGAATTCCGTGTGGCGCTGAACGTCGGCCACGATGCGCGACCGCTCGCGCGCGTCGCGTCGGGCGGTGAGCTGTCTCGCGTCATGCTGGCCCTCAAGACGATTCTTGCGCGGCTCGACCACGTGCCAACGCTCGTGTTCGATGAGGTCGATGCGGGGATCGGCGGGCGTGTGGGCTTGCAGGTGGGCGAGACGATGCGGCGTGTCGCCGCGCACCATCAGGTGTTCGCGATCTCGCACCTGCCGCAGATCGCGGCGCGGGCGCACCACCACATTCTGGTTGCCAAGGGCGCCCGCGAGGGCGTGACGACCGCGGATACACGTGTGCTCGAGGGCGACGAGCGCGTCCTCGAGATCGCGCGCATGCTCGGTGGTGATCCCGAGAGCGCCGTGAGCCAGGCACACGCGCGAGAGCTGCTGGCGACCGCCGCGGTCCCTGAGCCCGCGCGTGCGGCGCGTCGCTCGAAGAAGCGTTAGGCGATCACTTGCTCGTCGGCGGTCGCGCCGGCGCGGGCGGCCGGAGCGGAGCTCCGAACAGTCGCGTGTAGTAGCGCAGCTGCAGCTGCGTGGTGAACTGCTTGGGCGCGTATCCCGACCCGCTCACGGTCTGCCAGTGCGAGAGCTGCACCTCGAGCGGCAGGGGTGAGCGTCCGCGGTCATACGCACGCAGAGTGGAGTAACTCAGCCCACCGCCGATGCGTTGCTCGGTCAGCTCCGTACCCATGCCAAGGACGCTCGCATCGAGTGTGACCGGCTGGCCCGTCGGATCCTCGGTGGCGAACATCCCGGTGTACTTGTCCTCGCTCTTGCGGCGGTATCGCCAATTCGCCGACAGCGACAGGTAGTCGTTGTACACGTACCGCGGCGACGCCTCGAGCTCGATGTAGTCGCCGAGGTCGCGCGACACGATCTGCTGGCGGTATGCCATGATGAACGGATTGCGCGGCACGTCGGGGATACGGTACGGCCTCTGGTCCACGAGTTGCGCACCATACCGCCCGACGAAGGACGCCCAGAATCTTCGCCCGAAAACCACGTCGAGCGCTCCGTTGCCTTCCAGATCGGTCTGAGCGTCGCCAGTACCGACGTCGAAAATGTCGTCCGGTCGCTCCAGCTGGCCGGTTCCAAGTCGGGCGAGCGCGCCCACAGCGAGGCGAAAACCGATTCCCTCCCTGTGCGCGCGAGCGCGGGCGGGGCCGCCAAAGGTGTCGAACAGCAGCAGCTTCGCGCCGACTTCGAGGTCACCGATGTGACTGCGTTCCACCAAGCCGAGCGCCGCGATCTGGAGGGAGTCACTGAGGAATGTGGTGGCCTCGCCGGCGCTGATGGGTACCTGCGCCGGCACCGGGTTTTCCCACGCCGCCAGGCCGGAGATGTACTGCTTGAACGACGTGTTCAGGGCGGCAACCCGGGCGGTGATCGCGTTCTGCAGCGTGCTGCTGCTCATCGGCACGAACTGATTGCCCCGCGTCGTATCAGCGCCCGTCCCGTAGGTCGTGGCGATACCGCTGGCGAATGCACGGGCATCGTTCACGAGCGCCCGGGCCCGCGCCTGGTCCGAACACACTGGGTCGCCACTCGGCGTCCCACATGCGGCGAGGCGCGTGGTCACCGTCTGCGCGGCGCGTAAGAGCGAGTCGACCAGACTCCGATTCTGGGCCGTGACCGCCGCACCCTGGGCGCTGATCAACGCCGGATTCGGTCCAATGTTGGCCAGGTGACTCATCTCGTTGCGCGGATTGACGTCGACCACGACCTCGGAGATCGTGTGCTCGTACGGCAACCGCGCGGTCAACATGAGCCGAGACGTCAGGCCGAAGTCGACGACGAACGCGCTGCGCGTGACTCGCGCGGTAAAGTCCGTGCGGATGGGACCGAGCGAGACCTCAGCGTCAGGAACCTGCGTCAGCGAGCGCAGCGTCGTTCGAAGTGGTCGAAGCAGCTCGAGCTGGCGTGCACCGAGCGAATCGCTCGTGAACGGACCGCCGAGCCGCTCCAGTGGTCCGCCGGGTCCGTAGACTTCGTTGTACGCCGACCAGCCTACCTGCACGGACCAGCGTACCACGCCGCCTGGCAAGACCGTCGCATCTTCGCCAACGCCGAGCACGCGTTGGCCATGAACGTTTCGCGGGACGATCGCAACGAGCGACAGCGCTGCGCACACCAGGATCCTGCGATGAGTGGAGCGTGATCGCACGTCGTGAAGCTGTAGTGTTGGTCGTGGAAGCGCGGCGATGGGACAACTGGCGACGCGGCGGTCGCCCGCCCGGGCACGGCCCGTTATGATGCCTACGTGACAACGCCCCCACAACATCACCACCTCGTGTCTGCTACGCCACTCCCCTCGGTCCCTTGGCTTCGTACCGGCAACCATTGGCTCGCGTTGCCATGCATTCACCCGGCTGACGGGTCGCTGCACGCGATCGGGATGTTGCATCGCGGCGCGCGAGCGGCGGTGGAATTCGCTGGCGGGGCAGACTTTGCCGATGGCGTCGCACCCCCGCTCGCGCGTCTCCGCTTTGCGGTGAACGGCGCGCCAATGGCGCTCGGGCCGAGTGGCCTGGCCTGGGAGCGGGCCATGGAATGGCTGCCCACGTTCACGGGAACGGCCGACTCGCTCGTCATTCGCGGGACGATCTTCGCGCCCTACGGTCGTGATGCCGACACGGCTGGCGTCGTGTATGCCCTCGCGGTCGAGAACCGCGGCGCCGACGACGCCGACGTGTCGATCACGCTCGACGGGACACTCGGCTATAGACAGCTGCGTGTTCGGACGCCGCGCGCATTCGAGGACGCGCACTGCGCGATGCGAGGTGCCGACGATGTCGTGATCCTCAAAGGCGCGGCCCTCCCGGGGCTCGCCGCCTTGGCGGTTGGGTGCGACGGCGCGGCGCATGTCGAGACGAATGCGGGCGAGCCCGCGACCTATTCGATCCGCCGCGACGTTCGCGTCGCGCCGGGCCAGCACGCCGACGTCGCGTTCTACATCGCGGCGGGTCCGGAACAGGACGGTGCGCATGCGACGGCGTCGGTCATGCGACGTCGCGGATGGCGTGAGCTCTTGTCGGCGACGCGTGACGCGCTGCGAGATCTCGAACAGACCACCGGACACGACTCGCTCGACCGCCTCATCAACCGCAACCTTCTCCTCGCGTACTTCTACGGCGTGGGCCGCGCGCTCGACGACGCGCATTTCTACCTCATTCGCACACGGACGCCGTGGCACGGGCGCGGCGTGACGTTCCGCGAGTGGGAGTCGCTGACGTGGACCCTGCCGGCCGTGCAGTTGGCCGACGCGTCGCTCGCGCGCGAGCTCATCCTGCGCGCGTGTGAGGTACACGGTTACGCGCCCGGCAGTGGCGTGCGATACCTCGATGGCACGCTGTTCGAGCCGGGCTTCTGTCTCGAGGGTGCTGCGTCGTACGCGCTCGCCGTGGACCGCTACATCCGCGAGGCCAACGACGATCAGATCGTCGAGGAGCCAGTGCTTGCCGACACGCTGTATCTTGCGTCGGAGGACCTGGCGGCGCGCCGGAACGAGACCATTCCACTCTACGCCACAGAAGTCGCGCCCAGCGGGAATCCGGCGCCGCTGCCGTACACGTTGCACGGGAATGCGGTCGTCGCGCAGGCGCTCGACGTGTTTCGGCGGACGCTCGACGAGCAGACCGCTCGGGACGTCCAGGATCCGGAAGCCGTGCGGGCGGCGCTCAAGCGCCACTTCGCGCGCGACAAGGACGGCAAGTCGACGTATGCATCCGCCGTGGATCTGAAGGGCAATGCGGTACTCGAAGACGATCCGTTGGCGTCCGTGTATTGGCTGCCGGTGTACGAAGTCGTCGATCGCAGCGAGTCGACGTATCGCCGTACAGTGCGCGCCGCTGGCACCGATCCGCGTTTCCTCGTGCAGCAGTGCGCACGTCTCCTTGGCCCGGATGCCGCGGACGTGATGAAATGGGTGCGTCGCGCGCCGCTAGATGACGGGTTCGCCGCCGAGCAGGTGGACGAGCAGGGTCGGGCGGCGGCAAACGGTGGTGATGCGTCGGTCGCCGGACTCCTGGCGCACACGCTCTGGTACGCCGTGCACGCCCTCGGTGTCACGCCATGACGATGGAGGTCGTCGTGATGAGGTCATGGCGATCGCGACCGTTTTTGCTCGCGAAATAGCGTCGCTTGTCGGTGCCGAGAGCGCCGGATATACTAGTCAACACGCGGGAATAGCTCAGTTGGTAGAGCACAACCTTGCCAAGGTTGGGGTCGCGGGTTCGAGTCCCGTTTCCCGCTCTGCGGTTCCAATCGACAGAAACGGGGGCGGTCCTGAACCGCTCCCGTTTCCGTTTCGGGAACTGGCTCCCTACGGCGTGCGAGACGTCACTGGCGCGCTATTGGCACGGAGGGGCCGGTTCCCGGGCCGGGGTGGCGAAATCGGTAGACGCGCGAGACTTAAAATCTTGTGGGGGTAACCCCATCCGGGTTCGAGTCCCGGTCCCGGCACTTCCTCGAAACGTTAGGCCTGCGGCATCGTGTCCGGTGGAACCCGCGGCCGCGTCGAGTCGGGCTTGCGTCCGGCCGTAGTGTCGGTCGGCGTGAACGTGCGTTCGCCCTGCGGCAGCCACCCGGGCACAACCTGCGGCGTGCGAGCACGACCCGCCCGCGCACGAGCTCGCGCAAGGCTATCGTCGCGAGCCGCACGAACCGCCGTGGTGTCTGGTGTGGGACTCACTGACGTCGTGTCGGGAGCGGACGGCGTGCCCGCGCGGTCTGATGGGGGCTGCCCTTGATCCGTCGCGCGCGCAGCGCCGGGCGCGCCGGAGTCTGAGCTCGGCGGGACTGCCGGATCCGTCGGTGCTGCGACCGAGGGCCCGATCCTGCCGGACCGTGGAAACGGTTCCGCTTCGGCGCACAGTGTATACACGCCGATGCCTAACGCCATGACCGTGAGCAGCACGACCGCCGGCAGTGCCAGAAGTGCGCCGCTGCCGTACCTGGGCGGCGAAGTCGCTGCGGTAGCCTTGGCGCGTCCAGGGGCAGGCGTGACGGGAACAGGAGAACGATCCGTGAATGCGGTGCGGGGCGCCCCGGCGACGTTAGGCGGCGGCGTTGCTGGCCCGCGAGGGGCGACGTTCACCACCGCCGCCGATGGAGCCGGCGGCGCCGGCTGCGATGGGGCAGGGGGGGATGGCGCAGTCTTCGCCTGCGGCGTGGAGGCGCCCACATGTGCGGTTGGGCGGGCGCGCAGCGGTGGTCGGTCGGGCGGTAGGGCCGGTCCGGGCGAGAGATCGAGCCCTGCGGGCGCGACGACGATCGGCTGTGGGCTACGAGCCGGCTCGGTGTCCTCCAGCCGGCCGCGATCCGCTGCACACGAACACCCCGCAGCCGGCGCGAGATCGAGCACGGTCTTCGAGCGCCCGACGTCCATGGAGAGCCCCAACGGCACCTCGCCCGTGCCAAGCTCACGCACCACACGATCGATCGGCGGGCGAGCCAGGTAGCGACGCGCTGGAAGTCCGCCCGGCGTTGACTCGAAACGTCGCCAACGACCCGCCTCCGTCGCTGAAACGTCGTTAGGCTGCACCGCCAGCGAGATGCCCTGCCGGATCAGCGAGGCGAGAAACCCCGAGGGTGAAAATCGGGCGTCGATCGACGGGTCCGCTGCGCTCGGGCAGTCGCCGACGTACGTGACGAGCAGGGCGTCGCCATACAACAGCCGCAGATACCGCGCGGCCGCGACCGTCGGCGACGCCACCGACACGTGCGTCGGCGCGGCTCCTCCGATGCGTGCCACGTCCGCGAGGCGTGTACTGACGCGAGGGCAGGAGCAGGCGATGACCGAGCGGGCCTTACAGGCCGGAAGGCGTTGCAGGAGCGCTCTCGCGACGAGCTCGTCGCCCCAACTCGGGGGAACGATGATGTCGAACCCGGCAGCCCAGCACGCGTGCGCCAGCTGCGCCGTCGTACTCGGCTGCGCCGCGAGGATCGCATCGTTGCCGAGGATGACAGCGGCGCGTGACGTTCCCGTATCTCCTGAACGTGGTGGTCCCGCTGCGTCCACGACTCCTGCGCTGCTCATGCGACCGGTAGAACCTACACGCGAGCGGCGAAGCGCGCGCGGGACGCACCCGCCGCGTGAAAACGAAAACGGGGCGCCGTGTGGCGCCCCGTTTCGCTCGCTGTCACCGTACCCGATCGAGTCGATCAGAACGGAATGTCGTCGGCCGACAAGCCGAGCGGCGATGAGTCGAGCTGGTCGACCGATGGCGTGGCATCGGGGGCGGCGTCACGTCCCGCCGCCGTGGCGCCCGTGGAGCGAGGAGGCCAAATCACGCCATCGCACGAGCGGTCGCGGCACTTGTAGTCCGGCGCCTTCGGGTTGCGCTTCGAGAGACGGTTGTCCCACATCCGCCCGCCGCACTTCGGGCAGGACGGAAGGGGAGTTGTCTCCGTCGACACCTCGACCGATGCCTCCACCGGTTCGGACGCGCTCGCCGCCGCGCTCTGTCTGACGCGCTTCGCCGAGCCCGAACGAGCGGACGCGGTGGTGCCAGCATCCTTCGCGCCGTTGGTGCCATTCGTCTCGGCGCTATCGATCGGAAGCGACGCACCGTTGGTCGGACCGAACCGACGCGCATACACGACGCCCGGGTCCTCGATCGGCTTCGCGTTCTTGCCGTCGCCGTCGAGCTGAACCCAGTTCTGCTCGTAGGCATACAGCTCGTGCGCGATGCCGAAGCGAACCGCCGCTCGCTTGAACGCATCCGTCGCGGCGGCCTTGTAGTCACGTCCGGTGCCTACGTCCTCGCGGATGACGCCGAGGATCTGCAGCCGTGCCTTGAACGAGCAGGCCGTCCCCTCGGCTCCGTCATCGATCCCGGGCAGCGGCGGGAGCAGCTCCAGGGTCAGGTCCCACTCGCCAGGGACGACGGCATCGAGCCGCTCGCGAGCGGTGTTCGCCTCGATGTACGCTACGAAGCGCGCGAATTGTTTCCCGTCGCGCGTGATGGGCTTGCCGTCCTGCCGCCAGTACACGACGCCGTTAGGCAGCGGTTCGGCGAGGCGCGACCAGATGTCGGCCTTCTCGGTGTGTACGTCATGTCTCGCAATCATGTCCCCATCCCACCTTATCTCGTCCAGTCCAGGTTTCTGTGCGCTCGGCGTACATCATCGACCGCCGGGCAGGTTCGTCCGTGCTCGCAGTACAAGCCATGTCGGTCGAAGAACACGAGGTGCGTCACGAGACCCCCTTTGACCGTTTCGTCTACCCGGAAAAGCCGTTCCACCGATGTTCTGGCGCCGCACTTCGCCTGAGGGTCCAGGGTCCGAACACGGACCGTGCGCGGGGCCTCGTCAGCAACAACTGCGCGCCTGGCCTTCGTGACCGCTCGGTTCTTCTTCCTGCTGGCTGCCTGCGTTTTGCCCCGGGCCTTCGTGCCTTTACGGTGCCCGGCGACCGCCCGACTCGATCTGCTCCTCCTTTGCTTGACTTTCGTCACCCTATCACCGACAATCAGCTACGGATGTAACATAGGTTCGGGCGTTATTCGGTATAGTATATTACATTTTTCGGCAACGTATGTCAATCGAACTCGACGACGAAGAACTCAGCTCCGCAGGGGTTCCCGAGCTCACCAGGCTCGGCAAACGCATCGAGCTGCTTCGTCTCGAGCGCCGAATGAGCAAGCGCATCCTGGCACAGCGAGCCGGAACGTCCCGTCAGCAGCTCTGGCGGGTGATGACTGGGAAGTCCGAGTTGACGAGCTCCCTGTGCGCGCGGCTCTCCGAGGTGTTGGAGACTGATTCGCGGCTACTCCGCGACGTGACGCTCGAGGCCGCAGACCTCCCCGGTTCGTTCGGCGCAAGCGGCGCCTCCCGCAGAGCGGACGTGACTAACACGCGCGCCGCTGCACCGGTTCCCGGTTCACCCGACGGCGCCGACCACGACAATGATCGTCTGTGCCGAACGCTCGTGGATTACGTCACGGGCCCGAACGGCCTCGAGCGCACGTTCGAGACGTTTCCGCTGACGAGCGATGGGCGACGATTGAAGCGCGTGCTGCTCGACGCGATCGAAGACATTGCCATCGCCCGGTCATTCAAGCTGCCGCAGTCGGTCTTCGATATGCGCCGGGCCGTCGTGAACGACGACGACGTCTGACACGGCGAGGCCCGCAACGGGACCGGGCTCAGCCTAACGCGGCATCCGATGGTGAGAGGCACACGTGGCGCGGGACCTGCACCGTGCTCCGGCCTCTCATTCGGAAGGTGACAATGGATCGAGGACTCGACTTCCTGAAAAGCCAGATCAGCAACGCCGTCATGCAGCACGCCGCGCTGGTGGAGAATCTCGAGGATCACGAAAAACAGGCTGAAGATCCGCGCTACCGTGACCTCTGCTCGCGTGCGATTCCGCAGATGCGCGAGCACCAGCGTATGCTCGAAGAGTATCAGAAGCAGATCGGCGCCGAGGCAGGCATGGGGAAGAAGGCGCTTGGAAAGGCGATGGGCGTCGCGCGCGACCTGGCCGACGCCGCCCGCGAGAGTGACTTCCTTCGTCTCGTCGGCGACATCGTGACAGCGCGGCAGTCCCAGGACACATTCGCGACGTTCCGTGAGGCGGGGAAAGCGCTCGCGAATCCTCAGCTCCAGCGTATGGGTGACGTGGGCGAGCAGCACCACGACCAGTTCGTGCGTGAAGCGAACCGTCTCGTCCAGCAGATGTTCATCGAGCACGCGCGCGGGGTCGGGGCCGGCGCCGACGTCCGTGCGACCACCAACGTCGAGTCTCAGCGTTTCTAGCCGCGTCGAGACGACGGCGCGCTAGTCGGATCACTCGCGGCTAGCGCGGCCAGATGCATCGCGCGCGCGGGCGAACACGGTCGCGCGCCGATGCTCCCAATGCCGGACCCTGCTGGATAGCTTACGCGCATGACCGACGTCGTCGCGCTATGTGCGGAGCTGTTGTCCATCAAATCGCCCACCGGCGGCGAAGCAAAGGCCGTCGAGTTCGTTTCGCGTCGGCTCGTGAGCCGAGGCTGGAACGTCACCGTGCAGGAAGTGACGCCGGGGCGAGGCAACGTGTGGGCCTCGCGCAGTGGCGGTGGCGTGACGTTGTCCACGCACCTCGACACTGTCCCGCCGTACGTCGCCCCGAAGCTCGATGGCGACCGTTTGTACGGACGGGGCGCGTGTGACGCGAAGGGCATCGCGGCCGCGATGCTCGCCGCGGCGGATCGGCTCGCCGATGCGGGAGAGGATCGCGTCGACCTGCTGCTGGTCGTCGGCGAGGAGAAAGGATCCGATGGAGCCCGCGCGGCGAACCATCTCCCGGCGACGAGTCGCTTCCTCATCAATGGCGAGCCGACCGAAAGCCGCCTCGCCAGCGGGGCGAAGGGCTCCCTCCGCGTGACGGTGAAGACCCGCGGCCGCGAGGCGCATTCCGCGTATCCGCACCTCGGCCAGTCCGCGATCGAGCCCATGCTCGAGCTGCTGCCCACCCTCCGATCCGTTCCGTTGCCGACGGACGGAATCCTCGGCGATACCACGGTCAACATCGGAACGATTCGCGGCGGCACCGAGGCGAACATCATTCCGGGCGAGTGCGAGGCGGAGCTCATGTTTCGACTCGTCGGCGATGTCGCACCCGTCAAGGCCACGATCGAAGCGTGGGCTCGCGATCGGGCCGAGATCACCTATGGATCGTACATTCCCGCGCAGCATTTCCACGTCGTCCCCGGCTTCGAGGTCGCGCCCGTCGCGTACACGAGCGATATCCCGCTGCTCGGTCGATGGGGTACGCCACTCATGTTCGGTCCGGGGTCCATTCACGTCGCGCACACGCCTAACGAGCACATCGATGTGCGCGAGCTGCGCGAGAGTGTGACGACGTACGAGCGCCTCGTTCGCTCGCTCCTCGCCACCGCATGACCGCCCCGCGCATGTCCGAACGCCGCGTGCCCGTTGCGATCCTCGGCGCCACTGGCGCCGTGGGGCAGACGTTCATTCGCTGCCTGCGCAATCATCCCTGGTTCGAGATCGCCGAGCTCGCCGCGTCCGAGCGCTCCGCCGGAAAGTCCTACGCCGAGGCCACGCGATGGCTCGAGGGGGATCTTCCAAGCGATCTCGCGGGCAGGACCGTGCTTCCCTGCGATCCTGATAAGCTCACCGCGCCGATCGTGTTCTCCGCGCTCGATGCAGCGGCCGCCGGCGACCTCGAGCCCGCATTCGCCAGGTCGGGCGCCCTCGTGCTGAGCAACGCCAAGAATTTCCGCATGGACCCGGACGTTCCGCTCGTGATTCCGGAGGTGAACGCGAGTCATCTTGCGCTCCTCGAGCGCCAGCGTCAGTCGCGCGGGTGGTCCGGCGGGATAGTGACGAACGCGAATTGCGCGGCGACGGTCGCCACGGTCGCGCTGGCGCCGCTGCACGAAGCGTTCGGCGTGCAGCAGGTCTTCGCGATGACCATGCAGGCCGTCTCCGGTGCGGGGTACCCGGGCGTCCCGTCCCTCGACATCCTCGGCAACGTGATCCCGTTCATCGGGGAGGAGGAGCCGAAGATCGAGCGCGAGATCCCGAAGATGCTTGGCTGCGTCGACGGCGGCGCCCTCGTGCCTGCGCCCATGCGTGTGAGCGCGCACGCGAACCGTGTTGCCGTGGAGCACGGTCACACCGTCTGCATGTCCGTGAAGCTCGACAAGTCCGCCACTCCGGAGGAGGCGCTTGCGGCGCTCGAGAGCTGGCGTGGCGACCCGTCCGTGCGGGGATTGCCGAGCGCCCCCGAACGGCCACTCCTGGTCACCGATGCACCCGACCGGCCCCAGGCGCGGCGCGACGTCGGGGCCGGCCGCGGAATGACCGTCATCGTCGGCCGCGTCCGTGCCGACCCGCAGCTCGACATTCGGCTCGTCGCGTTAGGCCACAACACGATTCGCGGAGCCGCCGGCGGATCCGTGTTGAACGCCGAGCTGCTCGTCGCCACCGGCGTCGTCTCCCGGGCATGATCGTCGTCAAGTTCGGTGGCACGTCCGTCGGAGACGCGGCAGCCATCGAACGCGCGACCGAAATCGTACGCGGCCGCGCGGCGCGCCGTCCGCTCGTCGTCGTTTCGGCACTCGCCGGGACGACGAACACGCTGCTCGCGATTGCGGAACTGGCCGAGAAGGGCCAGCTCATCGGTGCGCTGCGCGGCGTCGAGGGGCTTCGCGAACGCCACCTCGACGAGACGGCCAGGTTGCTGGGAGACACCGGCGTTGGCGCTGAAGTAGCGGGCGATCTCAGCGCGATGTTCGACGAGCTTGCGAGTCTCGCCGAAGCGCTCTCGGTTCTCGGCCACCTGACGCCGCGGAGCCTGGACGCCATCGCCGCAATCGGCGAGCGCCTCTCGTCGCATCTGGTCGTCGCCGTGCTGTGCGCGCGCGGTATCCCCGCGCAGCTCGTCGATGCCGGCGATGTGATGATCACCGACGGTCACTTCACGAGAGCGGAACCGCAGCCCGATCTCATCGCCGAGGCAGCGCAGCGTGTCATCCGCCCGCTGCTCGCGTCGGGTGTCACGCCGGTCGTAGGCGGGTTCGTTGGCGCGACGACGAGTGGCATTACCACGACGCTGGGGCGCGGCGGCAGCGATTACAGTGCTGCGCTGTTCGGTGCGGCGCTGCGCGCGGAGGCGATCGAGATCTGGACCGACGTCGACGGCATGCTCACGGCCGATCCGCGGGTCGTCCCCGACGCGCGGCTCATCGAGCAGATCCGGTTCGACGAGGCCTCCGAGCTCGCCTCGTTCGGGGCAAAGGTGCTGCACCCCAGCACGATCGCGCCGGCCGTGAAGGTCGGGATTCCGGTCTACATCTACAATTCTCGTCGCCCCGAAGGATGCGGCACGCGCATCACGTTCGATGCCCCGCGTCGTCCCGTGAGCGCGATCGCAGGGAAAAAGGACGTCTCGCTGATTCGTATCAGGACGCCGCGTATGCTGCTCGCGCACGGCTTCCTGCGCCGGATCTTCGAGATCTTCGACGAGCATCGCACGTCCGTCGACGTCGTGGCCACATCGGAGGTCTCGGTGTCGATGACCATCGACGATGCGACGCACCTCGACGCCCTGTTGGGTGGGCTCACGTCGCTCGGCGACGTGTCGGTCGAGCGGAACCGCGGCATCGTCGCGCTCGTTGGTGCGGGGCTTGGGGACAGCACGGCGACGATGGCGCAGGCGCTCGCGGCCCTCGGGAGCGTGAAGGTGCACATGGTGTCCCTCAGCTCGGGCGGCATCAACCTGACCCTGCTGGTCGACGGCGATCAGGTACTCGAGGCGATGCGCCGTCTTCACGCCGCGTTTTTTCCTGTCGTCCAATGACCGAGCTTCGTCTCGCCATCGTCGGCGACGGGAAGATGGGCCGGGCGATCAACGACCTCGCACGCGAGCGGGGATTCGTCGTGACGGTCATGCTTGGCGCGGCCGACAACCCCGACGGCACAGCCATCAGCCGGGCGAGGCTCGGCGAGGCTGAGGTCGTGGTGGAGTTCACCGAACCGGAGGCAGCGCCAGCGAACATCATCGCCGCCGCGCGGGCGGGATACCCGGTCGTGACGGGAACCACCGGCTGGGCCACGCGACTGGACGAGGTCAGGAGCGCCGTGACCGAGGCGAATGGCGCGCTCGTGCACGCCCCGAATTTTTCCATCGGCGTGAACCTGTTCCTTGCGATCGCCGCCGCCGCCGGGCGGATCATGCGGAGCGCGCCGGAGTTCGATGCGCACATCCTCGAGACGCACCACGCGGCGAAAAAGGACGCGCCGTCCGGCACTGCCATCGCGCTCGAGCGCTCTGCGGCGGCGGCGCTCGGCCGATCGATCCCCACGTCGAGCGTGCGCACCGGACACGTGCCCGGCACGCATGAGCTCTCGTTCGACGGCGCATTCGAACAGCTGCGACTGATGCACATGGCGCGCGACCGCCGCGTGTTTGCCGACGGTGCGCTGCGAGCGGCGATGTGGGTGCGTGGTAAGCGAGGCATCTTCACCATGCGCGACGTCCTCGACCTCGGACCGGAGACAGACTGATGGCGAGAGCACTGACCGGATGCGGCACCGCGCTGGTGACACCGTTCACGAGGAGCGGCGAAGTCGACGAGCCCGCGCTGCGCCGGCTCGTCGAATGGCAAATCGCGGAGGGTGTCCATTTTCTCGTCCCCTGCGGATCCACCGGCGAAGCCGTCACGCTCACGACGGCGGAGCACCGGCGCGTCGTCGAGATAACCGTGGACGTCGCGGAAGGGCGGCTGCCGATCGTTGCTGGCGCCGGATCCAACGATACCGCGCGCGCTATCGCGCTCTCGCGCGAGATGAGTGCGGCGGGCGCGACGCATTTGCTGCACGTGTCGCCGGCGTACAACAAACCGCCGCAACGCGGCATCCTCGCACACTTTCGCGCGATCGCCGACGCGACGGAATTGCCGATCGTCGTCTACAACGTTCCCGGCCGGACCGCCAGCAACATCGAAGCACGAACGACCCTGGCCCTGGCAGAGCACCCGAGGATCGTCGCGGTGAAGGAGGCGTCTGGCAATCTCGCCCAGGTGACGGACATCCTTCGCCATCGCCCGCCGGAGTTCAGCGTCCTGTCCGGCGACGACGCGTTGACGCTCGCCGTGATGGCCGCCGGTGGTGACGGTGTGATCTCCGTGGTCAGCAACGCGACACCGCGCCTCATGTCGCGGCTCGTCGACTGGTGCGCCGCTGGCGACTTCGCAGAGGCTCGCGCGCTGGCGATGCGCCTGACGCCGTGGTTCGAGGCCGCGTTCATCGACTCCAATCCAATTCCGGTAAAAGCAGCCCTCGCGATGATGGGAAGAATCGAGAACTCGCTTCGGTTGCCGCTCGTACCGCTCATGGACGCACACCAGGCACCGGTACGGGCGGCGCTGACCGCGTTGGAGGCGCTGCCGGCGTGACGACTGCAACCATCGCGAAGCTGTCCGAGCGCATCGAGGCAATCGCATCGCTGCCGCCGGAAATACCGCTGCCATCCGATGTCGAGACGCTCATTGCTCGGTTGCTCGACGCGCTCGAGCAGGGCGACGTGCGAGCGGCGGAGCAGGGCGCTGATGGAACCTGGAACGCGGTGCCTTGGGTGAAACGCGGCATCCTGCTTGGCTTCCGCGCTGGGCGTGTGGTGCCCATGCCTGAGGGTCCTGCTTCCTCGTCCGACCAAGCGGCGGCGTTCTTCGACAAACACACCATTCCCCCGCGGGCGCTTACGCTACGAGACGGCGTGCGGGTTGTTCCTGGCGGAACGTCCATCCGCCGAGGTGCCTACGTTGCGCCCGGCGTCGTGTGCATGCCGCCGACCTTCATCAATGTCGGCGCCTACGTCGGCCCCGGAACGATGGTCGACTCGCACGCACTCGTCGGATCGTGCGCACAAATCGGCGAGCGCGTCCACCTGAGTGCAGGGGCACAGATCGGCGGCGTGCTGGAGCCTGTGAATGCAACGCCGGTCATCATCGAGAGCGATGCGATCGTCGGCGGCAATTGCGGGGTGTACGAAGGGACGATCGTGCGATCGCGCGCCGTGCTGGGCGCCGGGGTTGTGCTGACGCGCGGGACGCCCGTGTTCGATCTCGTTCGTGAACGCGTGTACCGGGCCGACGCCGATCGGCCCCTCGAAATCCCCGAGGGTGCAGTGGTCGTTCCCGGTGCGCGCGCTGTGCGCGGCGAGTGGGCTGGAACGGAAGGACTGTCGCTCCAGACGCCCGTGATTGTGAAGTATCGCGACGAGAAGACCGACCTGGCCACAGCGCTCGAGCAATGGCTGCGATGAGCGCGCGGCCAACGACGCGCGCGGTCCGCGTTCCGGGCGACAAATCGATTTCGCATCGCGCGCTCATCTGCGCAGCACTCGCGAGCGGACGATCGCGCATCCGGCATATTCTGCCGTCGGCCGACATCCACTCGACCGCCGGTGTCCTTCGCGCGTTAGGCGCCGCGGTGCCACCACTTGCTGACGACGTCCGAGTCGATGGACGTGGGCTCGGCGGGCTCAAGGCGAGCACCGGTTCGCTCGACTGTGGCAACAGCGGCACCACCGCCCGGTTGATGGCCGGCGTGTTGAGCGCCCACGCGTTCGCGAGCCGCCTCGTCGGCGACGCGAGTCTGAGCCGGCGGCCGATGGGGCGCGTCGCTCGGCCACTCGGGGAGATGGGTGCGCGATTCACGTTCGAGCACGGCGACCATCTGCCAATGGTGATCACCGGCGGGCCGCTGCAGCCGATCGATTGGCAGAGCCCGACGTCGAGCGCGCAGGTGAAGAGCGCGATCCTCTTCGCCGGGTTGGTGGCGCGCGTCCCCGTGTCAGTCACCGAGCCGGTCCGCTCCCGCGATCATACGGAACGACTGCTCGGGGCACTTGGAGTCGAGCTCCGGTCGTGTGGCGGCCAGGCGTCCCTGCAGCCCGCGACGGAGCTGGCGCCGTTTCAAATAGACGTTCCGGCAGATCCATCGTCGGCCGCCTTTCTGGCGGCGCTTGCGGCGGCCGGTGGCATTGGCGACCGCGCAGGGCTCCAGCTCACGGATGTTGCGCTCAATCCGACGCGCCTCGGCTTCTTCCGGGTGCTTCGCGACATGGGTGCGGACGTGTCGTGGGAGGTCGAGCGCGAGGAGTGCGGAGAGCCGGTCGGAACGATCTCGGTCGTGCCGCGCGCGCTGTCGGGTGTTCAGGTCGGTGCCGAGCAGGTGCCGGCGATGATCGATGAGCTGCCGCTCCTGGCCTGCCTCGCCACGTGCGCCGACGGCGAGACCGAGATTCGCGGGGCTGGAGAGCTGCGCGTGAAGGAGAGCGACCGCATCGCAGCCGTCGTGCAGAACCTGCGGCTGGTCGGCGCCGATGCGGAGGAGCTGCCCGACGGGCTTCGCGTCCGCGGCACGAACACATCGTTAGGCGGCGCGATTCGGGCGCATGGGGATCACCGTCTCGCGATGGCGTTTGGCGTGCTCGGCGCACTGTCGGGCAACGCGGTCGAGGTGGATGATCCCGATTGCGTCGCCGTTTCCTACCCGGGATTCTGGTCGGATCTCGCGCGGGTCACCGCGTGACGAACGACGGTGGAGGGCGGGGAACGGTCGTGATCGCGATCGATGGTCCGGCCGCATCCGGGAAATCCTCCACCGCGCACTGGGTGGCGTCGGTGCTCGGCTACCGCCACGTAGATTCCGGCGCGCTCTATCGTGCCGCGACGGCGGCGGCGCTCCGCGCGGTAAGCGACGCAAGTACCTGGACGGAAGACACCGTGCTCGCTTCTTCTGGCAGCATCGCGCTCAGCCCGCGGGAGACCTCGTTCGCGCCCTGCATCGATGGGCGCGACGTCGAAGCCGAAATCCGCGGCGCCGAGGTGACCCGGAACGTGTCGAAGGTCGCGCAAATGCCGCGCGTGCGCGCCTGGGTAAACGCGCTCGTGCGTGAGGCCGCGACACGCCACGACGTGGTCGTCGATGGCCGGGACATGGGGACAGCCGTATTCCCGAACGCGACGCTGAAGGTCTTTCTGATCGCCGATCCCTGGGAGCGGGCGCGGCGCCGGTTGACGCAGCAAATGAGTCGTCGGCCAACCGATACCGAGATCGCCGAGGAAACCGACCGGATCGTCCAGCGGGACGCGCATGACGCGACCCAGACCGTTCAGTCGAAGGACGCGGTCCTCATCGACACGACGTACCTCACCCAGCCCGAGCAGGTGGACCGAATCGTCGCCCTCGCGAGAGCCGTAACTCAGCGTGGAAACGAGGGTTCGACCGTTGACGACCCGGGGCCTTGACAATACATTGGACGGTTCGCACGAATCGAATCCGCAAATCCGTCCCTCGGGGCGGCGTTTGCAGTCTCGATTCATCTCGTTCCACCTCACTCGACTCGACGCGGCGAGCCTAAAGATCCGCGGTTCAGGAGAACCCCTTCGTCATGGCCGAGCTAGAAACCACCACACCTTCCACCGGCAACGTGCTCACCGCGCGCGAGAAGCGCGACCTGCAGAAGTCGCAGCTGCGGCCGCTTGCCAACCGTCGTCCCGAGCTCTACGAGGAAGACGAGTACTCCTCCGAGGAGTACGAGCAGATG
>Ga0068862_100000379_pt1 | contig 48327 bp, 42 predicted proteins | sample KBSSwiS52_FD_66598 | JGI IMG/M metagenome (GOLD analysis project Ga0068862, IMG submission 66598) | Switchgrass rhizosphere microbial communities from Kellogg Biological Station, Michigan, USA - KBS Switchgrass S5-2 | ecosystem: Host-associated > Plants > Roots > Rhizosphere > Soil ...
CTCCAGATTTCCGTGCTCTGCACCGGGAACACCATCAGCTCGGGCGCCCAGTTGGCGTAACTGTGATTGCCGACGACGAAATGGATCGGCACGTTGCCGCTCACCGCGATGCGCGCCGGCGGATCTGCGGTCAGGTGATGCGTCTCGTCGACCTGCGTATCGCCGATCTGCTCGAAGCGCGCCGGCGGCCCAAGCCGCGGCAGTCCGCTGTGCAACGGAAAATCATGGATGGCCGCGGGCGGCGTATAAGCCGGCGCGCTGCCCGGCGGATAGGAGACTTCGACGTGCACGTTGAGAATGCCGGTGTTCTCGGCAAAAAACTGGAACGCGTTGTCGCCGAGGCTGAGCGGCGAAGGGCCGTCGTGCGGGATCGTGCCGAGCGGAATGCGCACGGTGTACGGAATGCCCCAGACGAGCAGGTCGGGATTCATCGGAACGCTGTTGTTGGTGCGTTCCGGCAGCGCGAATTCGGCGCCACCGTTCAGCGTTACGTGATCGCCGTCGACGAGCGTGAAGTTCGAGTAGTCGCCCATCTGATAAGTGAGCACGAGCGCGGCTTCAGCGCTCGCACCCATCTGCGTCGGCTTCAGAACATCGGGAATGTTGACGGTGAACGTCGGGAACTCGTTGTTTCCGCGACTGGCTTTCTGGTAGTCGGTGCCCGCGATACGCGTGACGTAGTTGTGCACTTCGCGCGGCGCGACGTCGGGCCCGTCGAACCCGAAGTTGTCCCAGTGCACGAGGTAATACGGCACCGCGTCCTTCGGCGTGTTGTAGCCGAACGCGATCCACAGCGGCTCGTAGTCGCCGGGCGCGAGCGTCGCCGGTGCGAAGCTCGCGTCGATCACGCTGCGTCCATCGATCAGTACCTCGATGCCGTCGGTGCCGACGCGCGCCTCGAAGTGGCGGCGCACGTTCGAAACCGCCTGGCGTCCCGCTGCTTCCATGTCGACCGACGCGACTTGATGTGAAGCGCCGTCCATGCCGACGAGATTCACGCTGAAGGTCTGGAACTGCGCGCGCAGGCGCAACATGCCCGCCGGAAGGCCGGTCGTGCCGTCCATGTCGAAGAAATCGGTGTGCCCGGTAAGGTCGGTCGATACCGGATTCAGATCGAGATACCACACCGAGCGCGAGCTCAATGGGCTGTCCATGTCGAACACGATGTGCCGGCGCACGCCGGACTCGATGCGCACGAGCTTGCGAAAGCGCTGCGAGGTCTGAGAGCGATCTCCGGTGTTGTCGGTGCGCGTGCCGTTCAACGTGTGCGCGTGATACTGATCGTTGATGAAGAAGAGATTGAAGCGCGCATCCGTGGACGTGACCGTCGCGTTGTTCCACAACGTCTCGTCGGCGGGCCCGAGCGGCAGGTTGAAGTCGTCGAAGTGCGTCATCGACGCGCGCAACGCATCGACGCGCGTCGCATCGCCGCCGTCGAACGTCACGTCCGTCGGCAAGCTCGTGATCTCGCCGAGCGCATCGATGCGCTGCACGCGCACGTGATACGGCGCGGCGTTGAGCAGCGGCTGCAACTGCACGCGGCGGTTGCCGGTCACCAGCCAGCGCACGTCGGTCGTCGCATCGACCGACGTATCGCTTTTCGCAAGACAACCGAGATCGCCGTCGTGATGCGGATTGGGTCGGCCGAGCTGCAACTTTCCGGGCGCGGTTCCCTCCGGCCACCACGTGACCAGAAAGCCCGCGTCGTCGTGACCGCTGCCGTCCATGGTCCACCACTGACCCCACGCGTTCTCGCCGTCGTAATCCATCGACAGCGTCGCGACGCGATCGTCGCGCTCGATCTGGACCACGGGCGCCGCAGCCAGCGGCTCGAATCCGCTGCGGAAGATGGATTCGGCCTGGGCCGAACCAGCGATGGCGATTGCGACCAGCGCTGCGTCGAAGACGCGCCTGATGAGTGCGCGCGTGTGCACGTGGCGAAGACAGGCAGGATTCGCGTTCATCGGCGGGCTCCGGCGGTCTGGTGGTGGAGTGTTGGCCCGCGGCGACCGACGAACTGACGAGTTCGTCACAAGGTGCGCAATTTCGTCGTCCGCCGCATCCGCAGCGGCGTGCCCGACACGCCGCACGAACGCTTTCTCGTCGCAACCCCGGACGCAGTCGCCTGGAACGATGCGCTCAACGCACGCGCGGTGCCGCGCTGACGGGGTCTGGATCCCGCCATCAGAGGTGGATTCATGCGCGGTGCGCAATCATGGGAACATTGCGCGCCTCTGCGTGCTTGGGATTGGAATGCCATGAATCGTTGTGCTCAGTTCATCGCCCTTTGCGGACTCGTCTTCGCCACGTCGTCGCACGCCGCGCCTCAGCCAGACTCGACACAGGAAACGAAGTCGAGCGAAGGCATTTATCGCTTGCCGTTCGCGGATGCCACGAAGGTGAAAGTGTTCGACGACTTCCGCACGCACCGCCCGGTTGGACGCATGGATCTGTTCGCGATCGAAGGCCGCGAACCGTATAGCGTCGTCGCTGCGGCGCCCGGCCGCATCGTCGCGATCCAGGACGGTTACGGCGAGCAGCAGAGCGGGCGCGCGGCCGCGGACTGTCACAACAACTACGTCTGGATCGCGCACGCGAACGGCGAATGGACGAACTATTCGCACGTCGCACACGGCTCGGTCACGCACAAAGCGAAGCTCAAGGTGGGCGATCACGTCGAGGCGGGCCAGTACATCGGCGACGAAGATGCGATCGGCTGCGCGATGTTGAAGCACGTGCATTTCGAAGTGGCCGCGCCCAAGGCAGGGGATGCGATCGACGCGGGCGGGTTTCTCGTCGACAACGAGGGCGGCAAGCGCGAACGCGAACCGCGCTTCTGTGGCATCGACGGGCGGGTCGTCAAGGACGCCGTGTATACCGCGGGGGCATGCGGTTCGGCGGCGACAAAAGCCCATTAGAGTGCGGGAGACAAAACGGCAGGATTGCCGTTTTGCGCGACAGAGCCGCCCGCACGGCGAGCGGCACAGCCATCGAAATGGATCAGAGTGCGGTCGTGCCGTAGCGGCACTTCACATCGGCGGCATCTTGTCGAACTTCGGCAAAGCAGGATCGATGTGATCCCACGCAAGCGCGCGCGAGGCGTACGTCACCATCTGCGGCTTGTAGCGGCTGGGATCATCGAGGCTTGCCGCGTGCACGGTGAAAAGATCCGGCATCGCCTTGAACGTCATGTACACCGGTGAGCCGCACTCCGGACAGAACGCGCGCACCTTGACGTTGCCGGTATCGCCGACGATGTCCCAATGCTTTGCCTTGCCTTCGAGCTTCACGGCCTTCCGGTCCGCGAACGTCAGGTAGGAGCCATGACCCGTGCCGCTCTTGTGCTGGCAGTCGCGGCACTGGCAATCGTTCATTACCAGCGGCTCGGCGGAGATTTCGTAGCGGATCGCGCCGCAAGCGCAGCCGCCTGTGTAGGGTTTGCTCATGGGTTTTCTCCTGTCTCGAATGTTCGAAAGTGGGAGAGAGGCTAGTGCCGGAGCGACCCAGAGAGAGAGTTACAAGTGTGGCGGGATTCGGATGGTTCGCGAAAAACGGCACGAACGTAGGGGCGAATTCTGACGCCGTGCCGAGCGGGAGAGCCATGGATCGCCAACGCTCGGACGGACAACTTGTGCAGGAGGACAGAGCGCTTGAGCGCTCGTATTATTGCATATACAATAATTATGACGAGTCACGATCCGGCGAAGCGCCGAAAGAACCTGGAAAAGCACGACGTCGATTTGCCGACGTGCGAGCAGGCCTTCGACGCGCCGATGCTGACGCGCAAGACGATCGCGAAGAGTACGGCGAGCAACGCCTGATCAGTCTGGGATGGACACAATGCCGCGTCGTCGTGCTGGTGTGGACCGATCGAGACGACGGTCCGAGACTCATTTCCTGCCGAGAGGCGAACCGCTATGAATGCGAAGCGTACTTCCGCGCGTACCCTCCGAACTGACGTGCCCTATAGCGCGAAGAGCAAGAAGGCAACGCTCGGCTACTGGAAAAACGCGACGGCGCACAAGGGCGTCGCGGAGCTCCGCGCGAAGCGCGGGAGGCCGGTCAAGCCGGCTGAGGAGCGGAAAGAGCAGATTGCGCTGCGCGTCGACAAGGACGTGGTGGCGTGGTACCGCGCGCAAGGTGCGGGATGGCAGACGCGGATGAATGCGGTATTGAAAGCCTATCGGGATGCGACGTTGTAGTCGCATGAGCTGATGGTAGCAACGCGCGAGAGCGAATCGCGCGCGAAAAGTGCCGCCTAAGTGTCTTCCAGAAGCTGTTCGAGTCGGCGAGGGTAGTGGTTGAGAAAGTCCTTCGTGACGACGTAGTGCTCCAGATCCTCATACGTCGATTCGCTGAGTCCGGACGCGTCGAACAGAACGATCTTCGCGTTCGGATACGCGAGCAGGATCGGCGAATGGGTCGCGATCACGAATTGCGAATTCGCTTCGACGAGCTCGTGAATCGCACGCAGGGCCGCAAGCTGGCGACTCGGCGACAATGCGGCTTCAGGCTCGTCGAGCAGATAAATGCCATCGCCGCGCAGCTTGTCGACCAGCAACGACATGAACGACTCCCCGTGCGATCGCGCGTGCAGCGACTTGTCGCCGTAGCCCTGGAGATAACCCACGTCGTCCATATAGGTCGCGACGTTGAAGAAACTCTCCGCGCGCAGAAAGTATCCGTCCTTCGGTTTCGGCGTGCCGCGCGCGAGACGCAGCGCGCCATGTAACGGAGAAACCGACCGCACCGTCTCGAACCGCACGTTGCGCGTGCCGCCTTCCGGGCCGAAGCCTAATGCGACGGCAATCGCCTCCAGAACGGTCGACTTGCCGGAGCCGTTCTCGCCCACGAAGAAGGTGACGCTCGGATGAAACTCGATCGACGGGAGATTGCGGACCGAGGGAATGTTGAAGGGATAGGCGTCGTGGTCGATGTCGACGTCGGGGCGAAAGGAGGCGTTGATCAGGTAGGGGCGTTCGCGGGCGGGCATGGGGCTCTATCGCTCGGTTCTGCCGAGTCGTGCGTGCGTACAACAGTCCACGGCGACGTTCGCTGATGCATGCGAGTTCGAGTAGCGAAAGTCCACAAGCTTGGCGAGGCTCTAACGCCTTAGGGCTGCTGACATATGAGCGAATTGCACGCGAAGTCCGACGGTATTTTCGCTGGAATACCTGTTTTGCAATACGCCGGCATTTTGATCGCTGATCCTCCAGACACCGATGCGCGGATAGTGGATGCAAGACAATAACATGCAACAAAGCGCAAATATTTTGGGACCAAACGGCAAGGCCACAATCCTAAACTCATCACCCAGCCGATAAAACAGGGCATCCAGCAACTCAAGACATTCCATCGGCGCATCAACTGGATATCTGAATACCTCATCCTCGTGGCTTTCCAAAAGAGAGCGGTTAGCAGCTTGCACTGCTGCGTCATACCGCGCGTCAACGCTGACGGGAGCGAGAAGAAGTCGGCAGGACGGCTCAAGATACTCGAAAGCGCCAAGCGCCTTGTCGTATTCATAACCTAAGCCCACAATCGCAGCTACTGGTTTCTCCGGATCTGTGGGCCAGCCAGCGAGAAACGGCGAAACGGGACCGCAAACCGTGGCAGCCGAAGGCTGCTTAGTGGGGGCGGTGAACTGTGCTACGTTATAAACAAAGTCGACTTCTAAAATAGGCACTTCAAATCGCGCAATCGAAACGATGCTCTCGATAAAATACGCAAGTCTCCGCCTTGTTAAGCTAGATATATCGACGCACACTCGCAATTTATTTTTGCCACCGGATCCTTCTCGCAATAAGATCGCCCGCAACCAATCCACGATATTCGATTCTTGAATTTCGAGAATATCAAATCCAGCCGCTAGGAGAACGCGTTTGTTCTTCGCTTGAGACAAGGCAGCTGCGTCGTCAAATGGCAATGCATACTTGACGCGCGAGGTGACCAAACCCGCGACATAGCTCGACCTTGCCTCATATCCTAAGGCTGCCAGGGCGACATCATATTGGCTGTCGCGAATCTGCCCCAAGGAAAGATTTGCGGCAAACACGGGTCGACGTTCGAGGCTCATGAGAACAGTGCCTCTTGCTGCTTATTGCTGTCCACTAGTAGTGATGTAAGACTTTTCGGTCTGAGCAGAATAAGTGGCAGTTTGTACTTAGGTGCGAGAAGATACGTCAATCGAAAGCGTTTGCCGCGCAAACTTCCAGCTGCTATTTCGCTGTCGGATTCGGGAACAAACACAATTGCGCCCGCGTAAATTGCTTGCTCAAGCGCGAAGATCTGTTCCTCCGGCGCATGGGAATCGACCAAGAAAGTGCCAATAGGGTCTGGATTGAAAGGCCGTTCCAAGACCTCGCGCGTAAACGCCTTGCCGATCGCGTCGACGAGCGAATACACATTCGTACGGGCGCCTTTCGGAACGTCAGGCTGATTGGGAATGGTTTTCAGAAATGCGCTAAAACGGCTAAGTAGGCCGGAAATGTGTGCGCTTTGAATATGCGTTGGGACGCGACCATTCTTGTCAACACTGTCCAGCAGAGCATCAATTAACCCGATTAGCCAGCGAGGATTCCCTTCGCATACGGCTAGCATCGCCGGAATCCCACAATATAGATGCATGGATTTCCGGCTTCGTTGTGCATTTGCTGTCCCGGCGACATATTTGTCTGTGCTGGGACGAAGGTATGCCTCGCGCACTGCGACAATGGATACGGTTTTTCTAAGTGTCGCCGCTTGTTGGTCCTCCGTCGGCAGAGTGATGTGCTCAGAGTCAACGCCCGATGACGTGAGGTAAGCTCGAAACGTTGGATCCTTGGCAGCAAGCCTTCTGAATATCGGGGCACGCTTGTATTCCGCGTGCGATAACGATGTAACAGTGTCATCGTCTGTAAATGTAGAGCCAAAGATACCTTCAACATCACCTTGCATGCCTTTGCGCCGCAGCATTTGGGTAACGAGTGACCGACTAAATGGATAGCCGTCTTCTTTTGATGGGTACCAGAGTCTAATGAGATCGAAATCATTCTTGTCACTAGCTGCTTTAACGCTTTCTTCCAACTCTTTGCTGAAAGGGGCGATCGATAGCTTAAAGATCAACCTTTGATCTACGCTACGTAATGCGTGCGAGAGTGATTGTCGTATTGCGTTCGGTGCTAGTTCCAGTTCGTCGAAGAGCAATGCCCATCTCTCATCAATGCGTTTCGTCACCTCCTCAAATGCGTCGAGAAATGCAGGTACTCCTGAAAGGAAGTTTAAGTGAAGAAAATTTGTCTCAGCCAGGAAACTACTCCGCTCGTCTTCTGGTAATAAAGCGCACCGGCTAGCGACTTCATGTATCTTGACGAGTCGATGTGTCAGGGCGACACGTAAACCCAACAGCGTGAGCACGTTACCTCCGCATCTCCAGATTTCGGAGAGCTGTCCCGAAAGCGCAACCTCCTGCTTACTTGAGAGCTCTACTTTGCGGAATGTATGGTCTGCCGTCTCGTCGTCGGTCGTGATGCGTTCGATAAGCGCGGAAATAGTTGCTCGCAGAATTTGGGTCGTAAATGCTGCGACGCCCAGTAAATTACGTTGATGCTCGTTCAACACGCCGCCGCCCACCGCACACAATTGTTCCCCCCAGGTACGGTCCGTCGGGACAAAGATTCCGGTGAAGTCGATTTGACGTCTGAATTGCGCAGCCTCCGGATGCGTCCAGTTGCGCAATGCAGTGACCTGCAACATCTTTAGAAGCGTTGTTTTGCCGCTACCTCGCGGTCCAGCTATGACAGAGTGGCGGCGCTTGCAGAGCTTCCGAAAACTATCAGGCGGAACAAAGCCGCTTGCGACTTGTCTAGGGGACAAGGCCCTCGCGTTGAACGATTCGTAAGGGTAGTCGGACGCCTTCATTACGCCCTCGATGCGAAATGAATGGGTTCACCGAACTCGTCGCTAATCATTGCGATATTGTGGTTTTGAATGAGTTCGCGTTCTAGGCTCTGCAGATCGGCTGGAAGCGTGAAGGCGAGTTCCGGGACCGCATGTAGCAGATTTTCCCATTTAGCAATGCCGTCTAGATTACGGACTGCATTCGCGACGCGCAGCGCGTCGGGCCTGACTTGAAGGCGGTAACCGAACCCGCTTCGCGATGGTAGACCGGAATTCTTTTTTGCTGGGACCCAACCGCTGCCGAGCGCATAGTCCCAAGCGCGAACTTGCCCAGCAATATCCAGGCTGTCGGACTTTGACCCATCGAATTCGACGATATAAAACTGGTTCCGAGCTCTCGCAGCAAGAGCTCCGTTTAGTTTCGCACTTAAACTGCCAGCGCCAAAAATTATTGGCGCGCGCCCTGCGCCGGCGGCATAGACCAGCCTGGGATGGTGCCTATGGCCATGAATTACCATCCACGTTCCTAACGTAGATTCCGCGAGAAGGTCGATAAGCTTTTCGCCGCCTTGCATCGAGCTGTAATCATCATCGTCGACATCTTGATGCTTGTGCGGATGATGATGGCAGATAAGCGCATTTACGATGCAGTGCCCAGACTCGTGGTTGATTGTTGTTTTAAGGTCATCCAATGTGCTTACGGAGATCCTGCCGTGAGCATATTCTGGGGCTTTGGGGTCTGGATTTACGCCGTGGTATGCGCAGGAATTCAAAACAATGAATCGAGCGCGAGCATAGTTAAGAACTACGAAATTTCTGCTCCAATACTCATGGGTTTTTGTCGGATCTAGTAACGGATAGGATGGATGCAATCGTCGCAAAACTCCTCGAGCATCGAAATCACTTTCGGTGTACCGCGAATCGATGTCATGGTTGCCGACCGTTGTGACTGGGACTGCGCCCAATTGCTTCGCGATTTCATTATATTTCTTCCATATGTAATTCATGGCTGTTGGGTTGGCCTTATTTGCCATGTCCCCACAGCAAACCAAGTAGTCTGCGCGCACGCCACTGCTCTCGATGAATTTCTCGAGCGAAAGGATGGCGTCTCTATAAATTGAATCTGCGGACGGCGCGGTCGACGCATATGAGTCAACCAGGCCCTTGTCTCCTGGAATGGCTGCATGGATATCGGACAAGACCGCGACTCGAATTAAGGCATCACTCATTGCCCTGGGTCTCGCAGATTTGTAAAAAGAAGTTCTTTGACTTTCCTTCTGGCGCCGCTAAAACCAGCAACATGGCGTCGAGCTGAAACTATTTTCCATGATGATGGAGACAGTTCCGTTAGTAGTTTTTTATCGTATTCGAACGATAATAGAAACATGGCGCCTACATCATTTAGGCGATGTGTTGCCTGAACTAAGCGCTGCAAGTCTTTGCGGGTGAATGCATTTGCACCGAACAGACCCGGTTCGTCGGCTGCGCTTGTGGAGTAGGGGGGGTCAAGGTAAACAAAATCGCCGGTGGTTGCGCGCGCCATGACTGCTTCAAAGTCATCCGTGTGCAGTTCCGCCTTCCGCAATGCGAGTGCTACTGCACGAAATTCCTCCGCCTTTGGGATAGTTCCAGTTCTAGTCCCCCAAGGAACATTAAACTCGCCCCGATTGTTTACCCGATAAACCGCGTTGAAGCAGTTTCTATTCAGATATATAAATCGTGTTGCTCGCTCAAAGGCCGTAAGATCTTCTGGGCGCTTTGCGCGTTGCCGATAGTATTGCCGCGGAGTTCTTTCGATTGCGGCAACTGCGGAGTGCAGCGCGGTTGGATTTCTCCTCAACTGACGGTAAGTCAACATGAGCTCTGCATTTATGTCGCCGAGGATCGCGTGCGATGGGCGTATGCTTAAAAATAGGCAAGCGGATCCCGCGAACGGTTCGATGTACGTTCGGATGTTTGCGGGAACCCATTTTTTAAGCTCCGGTACCAACTGACGTTTACTGCCGGCCCAGCGGATAATGGGTCGAATGTTAGCGCCGGTAATTTCGGTTTTTGTTGTCATCAAAATCTGCGAATCGCAGTCGATCGCGCCGATGTGAGCTGTTGTGCGTCAAAATGCGCGTATTCATACGGCTTCCGCCTGGACGGTGATTACAAGGCGGCCCAGTTCGCATTCTTCCATATCTCACATACACTTGCCTTGTCGCGAAATCGCGACAAAGGGCTTGGCGGCCCTAAACGTACTACACGTACGCACCGGCTCTCGCCGTAGGCGTCGTGCCGCGCATCCGCGCACGTCTACGGCGGATCGCGTGGGGGAGTCCTTCGGGGCTCGCCGGTGTACGTTCCGGCCCGCCAACCCCGCGCGATCCGTCACCTCGCAGGCCAAAGCCAAAACGGGGACTTCTGCAAAAGGAGACACCATGGCTCGCAAGTCTCGCACTGCGCCTTCGACAACGTCCACTCAGCGTCCGAAACGCGCGCGTTTGCCGATCCCGGAACCGTTCCGCGTCATCTCGTCGGCGACCGTCGCGACCGGCGATACGAAGATCAAAGTGCCGATGCTCGTCTTGTACGGCGAGTGGCTGAAGGCGGTCGGGTTTCCGATCGGGTCGGTGGCGTGTGTCATCACCGATGAGCGCGGCGAGTTGGGGCTGCATCGCGAGGGGCTTCGAGTGCCGCGGCGGTTGACGATCCGCGCGACGCCGCGTTGAACGCGGGTTCTGGAGAGGACTTCACAAGCTTTCCCTCACCCCAGCCCTCTCCCGCAAGCGGGAGAGGGGGACGGCGCGCTCGCAGGTGTGAGAAGGCGCGCGAGCGTGGGATGTAGCGCGCGTCGACCTGAAATCTAGTCGAACCCGTCCGCGAAAATCAGATCGTTCAACACGCGCGCGGCGAAGTGATCGACGTGTGCCGAGTCGATCACGTTGAGCGAGCCGACGAACACGATCTGGTTATCCTGTAAGGCGACGCCGTTGAAAAGCTGGCCGCTCGGAGCGGTCAGGCCGAAGTCGTAGGTCTTCTTGCCGAGCGTGCCGAAGCTTGCGTCGGGCGTGCCGTTGGGCATCAGGCGTGCGGCGACGGCGAGAATGCCCGACGTGGTCGGGTTCACGGCGGCGCCCGCGACGACGAGCCTGCCGTTGCTCTGTTCGGCGAGGCCGAGCGCGAGGTCCTGGCCGTTCGCTGCCAGATCGAAAACGATCGTCGTGCGGCCGCCGATGCCGAAGCTCGTGTCGAGTGTTCCGTCCGGCAACAGGCGCACGATCGCCATGTCCTGGTTCAAATCGCTGGTCGGCGATGAATCGGTGATGCCGCCGAGCACGATGCGGCCGTCGCGCTGCAGCGCGAGGCTGTACGCGCCGTCGCTGTTGCTGCCGCCTGCGCCGCCGAGGTCGAACGCAATGACGTTGCGACCGTCCGCGCTGAAATCGGGATCGAGCTGTCCGTTCGCGAGCACGCGCGCGACGGCGAAATCGGTTCCGCCCGGCGTGCCGTTGTCGACGTAGCCTGCGACGACGATGCGGCCTTGCGCATCGATGGCGACGCGCGTCGCGATGTCGTCCTTCGAGGTGCTCGCGGCCAGATTGAATCCGATCGTCACGCGGCCCGTCAGATTGAACGACGTGTCGCGCGTGCCGTCGGCGTTGAGTTGCACGATCGCGAAATCGGATCCGTCCAATTCGGTGGCCGCGAATCCCGCGACGACGATCTTGCCGTCGGGCTTGATCGCGATCGCAGCCGCGTAGTCGTTTTCGGTGCCGCCAAGATCGAAGTTGATGACCGATTTGCCCGTGCCGGCGCCGAATGTCGCTGTATCCAGCGTGCCGTCGGCGTTGAGCCGCGCGACGGCAAAATCCACATTGCCTGAGGTTCCTGGTTGTGTCGGGCCGGCGACGACGATCTTGCCGTCGGCCTGCACGGCGATGCCCTGGCAATTGTCGTTGTTGCCGCCGAAATCGATCGTGGTCTTGCCGTCGAAGCTGAAGCTCGTGTCGAGATCGCCGTCGGCCGTGAAGCGCGCGACGAAGAAATCGTACGCGCCGACGCCTTCGCCGTTGCAGAGCAGTATCTTGCCGTCCGGCTGCATCGCCATGCCGGCGGGAAGATTGGATATGCCGTCCGTTAGTCCGGTCAGGCGAAAGCCATTCGTTCCGAACGTAGTATCGAGATCGCCGTCCGCTGCCGAAGCGATCGCGCAGACAACCCCAAGCGCCAGACCTGGCGCGGTCTTTCCGATGAGCGCACGCATGGCCTCTCCCTCCGCGAGTGCGGGCCTAACATACCGCAAAGCGCTTGGGATTTCGTGACGGCGTTTTCCCTTCTCCCGCTGTGCGGGGGAAGGTGCCGGAGGCGGATGAGGGATCCCTTGAGAGGCGCTTACAAGCTTTCCCTCACCCCAACCCTCTCCCGCAAGCGGGAGAGGGGGAAGGGCGCGTTCCCTCTCTATGCGGGCGAGGGAATAGTGCGCTGGACGGGCGACTATTTGCCGGTCACGAAACCGATCGGCCGGTTGCTGCCTTGCGGCGGCGCCATCAGCTCGCGGATTGCTTTGAAGGTCCCGACGATCGCCTGATCGTGGGTTGTCAGCTTTTGGTGCACCTCGCGTTCGAGTGCTTCGAGCTTATCCTTGAGCTCGCGATTGCCTGCGGCTGTTTCGCGGAGTCGGACGAATGCACGCGCGACGTAAACGCTCATTTCGACCGCGCGAGAAGCATTGAGGACGGACGCGGCCATGATTGCGCCGTGTTCCGTAAAAGCCAGCGGGTGCTTTCGTCGGCCGCCCCAACTTGATGTCGCATTTTGCGACATCAAGTTTTCGAATTCGGCGGATGTCAGTTCGATCAGGAAATCTTCCGGAAAGCGCTCTCGGTTGCGTCGGACCTGTTCGTTGAGTCGGCGGGTCTCCACGCCATAGAGCGCGGCGAGGTCATTGTCCAGAATGACCTTGTGCGCTTGGAGGAATGACTCGGCCCGTCAGCAAGGGCCGAGCCGTTACGCCGAAGCCACGCGCACAGGTCGAGCGTCGGCATCGAGCGCCGTCGCCACACGCCGCTGTTCGTTGCGCAACGCATCCGGCATGCGCTCGCCGAACGAATCGAGATATTCACCGATGCTGTCGATCTCGTGACGCCAGCCGGCGGTGTCGATGTCGAGCAGCGCTTCGACGGCGCGGTCGTTGAGCGTGAGCCCGTCGACGCGAAGATCGCGCTTGCGCGGCACGAAGCCGATCGGTGTTTCCATCGCCTGAGCGGTGCCCTCGCAGCGCGCAATGATCCATTCGAGCACGCGCAGGTTGTCGCCGTAGCCCGGCCACAGGAACTTGCCGTCGGCGCCTTTGCGGAACCAGTTGACGTGAAAGATTTTGGGCAGCTTGGCGCCGGGGCGGTCGAACGAGAGCCAGTGCGAGAAGTAGTCGGCGTAGTTGTAGCCGCAGAATGGCTTCATCGCCATCGAGTCGCGGCGCAGCACGCCGACGGCGCCGGTCGCGGCGGCTGTCGTTTCCGAGCCCATCGCGGCGCCGACGAGGACGCCGTGTTTCCAGTCGCGCGCTTCGAACACGAGCGGCACGAGCGAAGGCCTGCGTCCGCCGAAGATGATCGCGGAGATCGGAACGCCGCGCGCGTCTTCGGCGTGCTCGGACCAACTTGGGCATTGCTGCGCGGAGACGGTGAAGCGCGAGTTCGGATGCGCCGCCGGTCCGTTCTTCGGATCGTACGGACGGCCTTGCCAGTCGGTGACGGGCGTGCCGGGCAGGCCTTCCCACCACGGCTGGTTGTCGGCGGTCAGCGCGACGTTGGTGAAGATCGTGTCGTGTCCGATCGTGTGCAACGCGTTCGGGTTGGTGTTCTCGCTGGTGCCGGGCGCGACGCCGAAATAGCCGGCTTCGGGATTGATCGCCCACAGGCGTCCGTCGGCGCCGGGCGTCATCCAGCAGATGTCATCGCCCACGGTCCAGACTTTCCAGCCGGCTTCGCGATACGCCTGCGGCGGAATCAGCATTGCGAGATTGGTCTTGCCGCACGCGGACGGAAACGCCGCGGCGACGTAGTGCGTTTCGCCTTGGGGATTCTGGATGCCGACGATCAGCATGTGCTCGGCGAGCCAGCCTTCGCTCCGCGCCTGGAAGCTCGCGATGCGCAGCGCGTGGCATTTCTTGCCGAGGAGCGCGTTGCCGCCGTAGCCCGAACCGATCGACTTAATCGTGAGCTCTTCGGGGAAATGCATGATGAAGCGTTTTTCGGGATCGAGCTCGCCGATCGAGTGCAGCCCTTTCACGAATTTGCCTTCACGCTCGATGCGCGCGAGTGCCGACGCGCCCATGCGCGTCATGATGCGCATGTTGGCAACGACGTAGGGACTGTCGGTGATCTCGACGCCGCAGCGCGCGATCGGCGAATCGATCGGGCCCATGCAGTACGGAATCACGTACATCGTGCGACCGCGCATCGCGCCATCGAACAGCGCGTCGACTTTCGCGTGCGCTTCGGTCGGCTCCATCCAGTGGTTGTTCGGACCGGCGTCGTCCTTGGACGTCGTGCAGACGAACGTCAGGTGCTCGACGCGCGCGACATCGGAAGGATGCGAGCGATGCAGCCAGCAGTTGGGATGCGTTTCGGGATTGAGCGCGATCAGCGTGCCGTCGCGCTCCATCGTTTCGATCAGGGCGCGATTTTCGGCCTCGGAGCCGTCGCACCAGTGAATAGCGTCTGGTTGCGTGAGCCGGGCGACTTCGTCGACCCATCGGTTCAACGCTTCAAGTTGGCTTGGCATGTCGGGACGGGCGCTTACAGCGCGTAAAGCGAAGGGATGGTCCCGACGTTAGCGGCGCGCGGAAGCCATTGCAAGGCGGACCGCCGCAAGCACAATCCAGGCCGGATCAGGCCGGAACCAGCGTCTTTATAACGTGCTCGACGTAGCGTTCGAATTCGTCGTGGCCTAGGCGCGGAAGGCTCGGCTGCAGCGACAATTGCAAAAATCCCGTATAGGCCGAGTAGGCGAGGCGAGCGCGATACGCGGCTTCCTGCCGCTCGAATCCGGCCTGGCGGTAAGCCAGCGTCAAAACATCGAGGCGCCGCTGCGACACGCGCGCCATTACCGGGCGCACCAGCGCGTTGTCGAGCGACTGCATCAGCGTCGCGTAGATGACGTGCGATTGCATCTCGCGGCTGACCCGGCGGAACAGATCGCGCAGGCGTTCGCGCGGGTCGGCGATCGGATCGACGCGGACCATGACCTCGTCCACGTCGCTCTGCTCCCAGCGCTCGAGCGCGGCCTTGATCAGCGCCTCGCGCGTCGGGAAATGCCAGTAGAAGCTGCCCTTGGTGACGCCGAGCCGGCGCGCCAGCGATTCCACCGCGACGGCGTTGAGCCCGCTTTCGGCCATGGTATCGAGCGCCGCCTGTTCCCAGTCGGCGGCCGAGAGGCGGTTCTTTGGTTCGAGCTTGACGGGTACGGCTCCCACCCGCTCATTGTCCACCATATGCGCGGACTTTTGTAGTATGAACGAGAAGATTCATAATCCACTCAATAAGATAGATTCCATACGCTCGCGTATTGATTTTGTCGCATTCGAGTTCCATACTGACCCGTATGGCGTGCGTTGCCGACTATGAGTCCACATCGATGATCCGCCGGCTGCAAAGCCGCGACGGGCTCGGTATCGCCTACGAAACCTGGGGCGAGCCGGATCGGCCGGGCGTCGTTTTCGCGCACGGCTTCGGGCAGACGCGCGGCGCTTGGGTTTCCAGCGCATCGGCGATTGCCGAGGCCGGCTATCACTGCGTTGCGTACGACGCGCGCGGCCACGGCGACAGCGACTGGCGCGGCGACAAGCCCTACGCGTGGGAACCGATCATCGACGACCTGATCGCCGTCGCCGGCGTCGCAGGTCCGAAACCCGTTCTCGTCGGCGCATCGATGGGCGGCTTAATCGGAATCGCCGCCGAAGGTCTTCACGCTCCGCTGTTCCGCGCGCTCGTGCTGGTCGATGTCACGCCGCGCTGGGAAACGCGCGGCGCCGACCGCATCTTCGCGTTCATGCGCGCGCATCCCGACGGATTCGATTCGCTGCAAGCAGCCAGCGACGCCATCGCGGCGTACCTGCCGCATCGCAGCGAGCGCAAATCGCCCGAGCGCCTCGGTGCGCTCCTCGCCGATCACGGCGACGGACGCCTGCGCTGGCACTGGGATCCGCGCCTGATCGATGACATCGCGCACGAAAGCGCGCAGCAGCAGCCGCGCCTGATCGAAGCGGCGCGATGCATCGGCGTGCCGACGCTGCTCATCAGCGGCGGCGCCAGCGATCTCGTTTCCGATTCGACGATCGACGAATTCCTTTCGCTCGTTCCGCACGCGCAACACGTCGTCGTTCCGCACGCGACCCACATGGTCGCCGGCGACGACAACCTCGTCTTCACCCAGCATGTTATGAATTTCCTGGAGAGCCTCCGGGATCGGGAGTTTTCGCAATGAGCTCGTACGCACCGCTTCTGGCCGGCATCGTCGTCTCGCTATTGGCCGCGTATCTTCGCGCCGGACTTCGCGCATGGACGCTGGCAACCGCCATCGGCATCGTCGCCGTCGGATTTCTCGCTGGATCGTCCGCGCTCGCGATTGCGCTTCCGCTCGTCGTGTTCGCGCTGATCGCGGTGCCGCTCAACGTTCCCGAATTCCGCCGCCGCAAGCTCAGCGCGCCGCTCTTGAAGATTTTCCAGAAGGTGACGCCGAAGCTCTCGGACACCGAGCAAGTCGCGCTCGAAGCGGGCACGGTCGGTTTCGAAGGCGAGCTTTTCAGCGGCAAGCCGGATTGGTCGAAACTCCTGAAGCAGCCCAAACCTGAGCTTTCCGTCGAAGAGCAGGCGTTCCTCGACGGTCCGGTCGAAGAGCTCTGCCACATGATCGACGACTGGGACATCACCCACGTCCGCGCCGATCTTCCGCCGGAAGTCTGGGACTTTCTCAAGAAGAAGAAATTCTTCGGCATGATCATCCCGAAGGAATACGGTGGCCTCGGCTTCTCGGCGCTGGCGCATTCAGCCGTGCTGCAGAAGGTCGCGGGCCTCTCGACGACATTGGTCTCGACGGTTGCCGTGCCGAACTCGCTCGGTCCCGGCGAGCTCCTCGTCCATTACGGTACGAAGGAACAAAAGGATTATTACCTGCCGCGCCTCGCTGACGGCCGTGAGGTTCCGTGCTTCGCGCTGACCGGTCCGTATGCCGGTTCGGATGCGACGTCGATTCCCGATTATGGCGTCGTCTGCAAGGGCGAATGGAACGGCGCCAACGTCGTCGGCGTGCGCCTGACGTTCGACAAGCGCTACATCACGCTCGCGCCGGTCGCGACGATCGTCGGCCTCGCGTTCCGCATGTACGACCCGGACAAGCTGCTCGGCGACGTCGCCGATCTCGGCATCTCGCTCGCGCTCCTGCCGCGCGACACGAAAGGCCTCGAAATCGGCCGTCGCCATTTCCCGCTCAACGTTCCGTTCCAGAACGGACCGGTGCGCGGCAAGGACGTGTTCGTGCCGCTCTCGCAGCTGATCGGCGGACCCGACATGGCGGGCCAAGGTTGGCGCATGCTGGTCGAATGCCTTTCGGTCGGCCGCGCGATCTCGCTGCCGTCGAACACCGCCGGCGGCATGCGCTCGGCCGCGTTCGCGACCGGCGCGTACGCGCGCATCCGCAAGCAATTCGGCATGCCGATCGGACGTTTCGAAGGTGTCGAGGAAGCGCTCGCGCGCATCGGCGGCTATACCTACGCGACGACCGCGCTGTCGCGCGCGACGGCCGCCGCGGTCGATCGCGGCGAGAAACCCGCGGTGCCTTCGGCGATCGCGAAATACCACGCGACCGAGCTCGCGCGCGAAGTCGCCAAGGACGCGATGGACGTGCACGGCGGCAAGGGCGTGATCCTTGGACCCAAGAACTGGATGGGCCGTGGCTGGCAGGGCGCGCCGATCGCGATCACGGTCGAAGGCGCGAACATCATGACGCGCAGCCTCATGATCTTCGGCCAGGGCGCGATCCGCTGTCATCCGTACGTGCTGAAGGAAATGCAGGCGACGCGCATCGATGATTACCGCGAGCGCCTGAAGACTTTCGACGCGGCGCTGTTCGGCCACATCGGATTCGCGATCTCCAATGCCGTGCGCAGCTTCGTGCTCGGCCTTGCGTTCGGACGCATCGGCCGCGTTCCGGGCGATGCGTACACGCGTCGGTACTACCGCAAGTTGAATCGCTACGCGGCCGCGCTCGCGCTGGTCGCGGATACGTCCATGCTGGTGCTCGGTGGCAAGCTCAAGTTCAAGGAAAAACTGTCGGCGCGCCTCGGCGACGTGCTGTCGAATCTCTACATCGCGAGTGCGATGCTCAAGCGCTACGAAGATCAGGAGCGTCCTGCGACCGATCAGCCGCTGCTCGCGTGGGCGTTCCACGATTGCGTGTGGCGCATGCAGATGGCGCTCGACGGCGTGCTGCGCAATTTCCCGGTGCGTCCGGTCGCGTGGCTGCTGCGCTTCCTCGTGTTTCCGTTCGGACGCCGCGAAGTGCCTCCGTCGGATCGTCTCGGTCGTCGCGTCGCCGCGCTGCTCGGCGCGCCGAACGAGGCGCGCGACCGGCTCACCGCCGGCATCTACAAGACGCCGAGCGCGAACAATCCGGTCGGCCGCATGAATGCGTTGCTGCCGACGGTGATCGCGGCGGAGCCCGTCGAGCGCAAATTCCTCAAGGCCGTGAAATCCGGCGAGCTTTCCGGCTACGACTACGTGGCGCAGCTCGCTGATGCCGAAGCGAAGGGCATCGTCAGCCGTGCCGAAGCCGACCTCCTGCGTCGCGTCCGCGAAGAATCGTTCGAGTTCATCTCGGTCGACGACTTCGATTCCAGCGAGCTCGAAGCCGGCCGCCAGCCGAAACCTGCGTTGCGCTCGGTCGCGTAACGATGGCCTCCGCCGCGCTGCGACTTTGGACGCGGTTCGGCGGATCGGCGCCAGGCCGCTGGTTCTTTTCGCGGCTGATTTGTTTTCGCGCGCCGTACTTCGGATCGATCGCGCCGAGCATAGACGCGCTTGAGCCAGGCAAGTGCATCGTGCGCATCGCCGACCGTCGTCGCGTACACAATCACATCGGCACCGTGCACGCGATCGCGCTCTGCAACATGGCCGAGCTCGCGGCCGGTCTTGCCACCGACGCCGCGCTCCCGGAATCGATGCGCTGGATTCCCAAAGGCATGAGCGTGCGTTATCTGCGCAAGGCCAGCGGCACGATGACCGCGACTGCGCGCGTGCCGATTCCCGCCGAAAGCGCCGAAGGTTTCGAATCGCACGCGATCGTCGAAGTGCGCAACGAAGCCGACGAGATCGTGTTGGACGCGGACATCACGATGTGGATTTCGCCGCGCAAATGAGTAGGATCGAAACCGGCGTTCGAAGCCGCACTTCGCCTCGCCCGCTCGCGGGAGAGGCCGACGCGCACCGCGCGGCGGGTGAGGGAAGTCGTGCAACGGCATCGCAAGATCGCCCTCGCCCCAGCCCCCTACAAACCGAAGATCGGGATGAAAGTGCGGCGATCCGCAATATCCATCAGCGCGATTTCCGCGCCGACGCAGCGACCGCCGGCGCGCTGATCGACACGCTCGCCTCGTCCGGAGATCGCTTGTGGCCGCATCGCTGGCCGCGCATCCGTTTCGACCGATCGCTGTCTGTCGGCGCGATCGGCGGCCACGGTCCGATTCGCTATGCGATCGTCGCCTACGAACCGGGCCGCTCGATCCGCTTTCGCTTCAGCGCTCCGCGCGGTTTCATCGGCACGCATCGATTCCATGTCGCAACGCGTCCCGACGGCGGCGCCAGGCTCGCTCATGTGATCGAGATGCACGTCGAAGGCCCGGCGATCTTCACCTGGCCGATCGTGTTCCGCTGGCTGCACGACGCGCTGCTCGAAGATCTCCTCGATCGCGCGGCGGCATCGCTCGGTGAAACGCCGCGCAACGCGCGCTGGTCGCCGTGGGTTCGCTTCCTGCGCTGGGTTTCTTCGTAAATTATTTCAGCAGCGCCTTCGCGTGATGGCGCAGATGATCCTCGACGAACGTCGAGATGAAGTAGTAGCTGTGATCGTAGCCGGGCTGCATGCGCACGGTCACCGGCTGGCCGGCTTCGCGGCACGCCGCTTCGAAACGGCGCGGTTGCAGCTGCACTTCGAGGAATTTGTCGGCGTCGCCCTGGTCGATCAGGATCGTGCCGGGGAAACGCAGGCCCGAACGGATCAACTCGCACGAGTCGTAGTTCTTCCAGTTCGCCTTGTCCTCGCCGAGATAGCGCGGCAGAGCTTTCTGGCCCCACGGCACTTCGATCGGCGCGACGATCGGCGCGAACGCCGATACGGATTTGTAGCGCTCTGCATTCTTCAGCGCGATCGTCAGCGCGCCGTGGCCGCCCATCGAATGGCCGAAGATGCTCTCGCGGCTCATGTCGGCCCAAGGAAAACTGGCCCCGATGACGGAAGGCAATTCTTTCGTCACGTAGCTGTACATGCGAAAGCGTTTGGCGAACGCGGGCGTCGTCGCGTCGAGGTAGAAGCCGGCCGCTTCGCCGAACTCCCAATCGCCGGTCGCGCCTTCAATGCCGGTGTCGCGCGGGCTCGTATCGGGCGTGACGAATGCGATGCCGAGCTCGGCCGCGACGCGCTGCGCGCCGGCCTTGATGACGGCGGTCTCTTCCGTGCACGTGAGTCCGGCGAGGTAATACAGCACCGGCACCGGGCCTTTTTCGGCCTGCGGCGGACGAAACACACCGAACTTCATCGTGCCGGCGGTCTCGACCGATTCGTGTTTGTAAAAGCCCTGCACGCCGCCGAAACAGCGCTGTTCGGAAATCATCTCGATCGCCATGTCGCGCCTCGTGACTATGGAACGGGCGACGATTATGCGGTCGGCGCGCGCTTTGTCCTACTGGCTCTTGGAAGCCAGTTCCGGCGTCTTCGTGATACGCCAGCCGAGCCATCCGGAGCTTGCCGCAGCGAGCATCGTCAGCGCTGCGAAGCCGGGCGCGGCGAGACCGAAAAGTCGCAGCAGGTTGAAGGCGCTGGTGACGACGACATCGCCGAAACGCCACACCGATGTGTCGATGAAATTCTTGGTCTTGTAGCGCGTCTCCGCATCGACGCGCGTGTAGAGACTGTCGACCGCAGGTTTGAAGACACCGTACGCACTCGCGCGCGTGATCACCGCGACGACCGCGATCCACGGCCCGCCGAGCACTACGAACGCGGCCAGCATGATGGCTTTGATCGCGCCGTCCATCGCCATCGCGTACGCCGGACCGAAGCGCACCATCAACGGTCGCGTCAACACGAGCTGCAGGAGCATCTGCAATGTGTTCGCGTAGAGATCGATGCCCGCGGCGAAATCGATTTTCGCTTCGCGCGTCGGATACGTCGCGCCGCTGTAGTCGGCGAGGAGCGCGTAGATCACCGTGCCGACCGCATCGCCGAGCAGCATCAGGATCGCAAGCCTTCGCATCAGCGGCGACTTCAAGGTCTCGACGGCGCCGGCGAAGAATCCGCCGCCGATGATGCGCTCGTCGCGCTTGGCATCGCCGACGACCGGATGCCGCTGCGACCATCGCGACAGCGCGACGATGCACGCGATCGCGACGCCGAGCAGCAGCGATGAGACGACCAGAAGGCCGGAGACGCCGACCAGGAACACGAACGCCTTGGTCATCACAGGTCCTGCCAAGGCGCCGATCGCGCCGCCGAGCGTGATGATCGGGAACAATCGGTGCGCCTGTTCCGAATCGAACAGGTCGGCCATGAAGCTCCAGAACACCGCGACGACGAAGAGATTGAACACGCTGACCCAGACGAAGAAGATCGATCCGAGCACGCGCGCACCGATCGCGTCCTGCATCTGGAACGCCGGGATGAACGCGATCATGCCGACGATGAAGAACATATACACGATCGGCACGAAGCGCCGTCGCGGAAAGCGCGCGACCAGCGCGCCGAAGAGCGGCGTCAGCGAAAGCGTCGCGATGAACGTCGCCGTGTAGAACACCGGCAGCGCCGTCGAGCCGACCGCGGCCGAAAGCTGGTCGCGCACCGGGCGGATCACGTAGTACGCGGCCAGCACGCAGAAGAAGTAGACGAAGGCGACGACGACGGCGAACCATTCGTGGCGCTGGATGGCAGGGCGGGTCGACAAGCGCGGTCCCTCGGCGAAGGCGCGCAAGCCTAGCATGCGCATGCGACCCTTCAGGCGTCATACTTATCGCATGACGCCGATCCTCAGCGCGCTTCACATTTTTCCGATCAAGTCCTGCGCGCCGCTGCCGCTGGACGTGGCCGACGTAGAGCCGCGCGGCCTCGCGCACGACCGGCGTTGGCTCGCGACCGATGCCGACGGCCATTTCCTGACCGGACGCCAGCAGCCACGGTTGACGCTCGTGCGCGCGACGCCCGACGGCGATGCGATCGAGCTCGCCGCACCCGGCATGCCTTCGCTACGCGTTGCGCCGCCGTTGGGCGGCTCGCGCGTCGCGGTCGTCATCTGGAAGAACACGGTCGATGCGCTCGCCGCGGGGGATGCGGCCGATGCGTGGATCAGCGCGTTCCTCGGCATGCCGTCGCGCCTGGTCTTCATGGACGATGCGTGCGAGCGTCCGGTGACGCCGGATTTCAGCGCGCCCGGCGACGAAGTCAGCTTCGCCGATGCGTTCCCGCTGCTGTTGATCTCCAAGGCCGCGCTCGATGCGCTCAACGCCAAGCTCGCGGCGCCGGTGCCGATGCTGCGCTTTCGCCCGAACCTGGTCGTCGCCAACACCGCGCCGCATGCCGAAGACGGCTGGAAACGCATCCGCATCGGCGGCATCGAGTTCGACCTCGTCAAGCCGTGCTCACGCTGCGTGTTCACGACGGTCGATTTCGAGAGCGGCACGTTCGATCCTTCGGGCGAGCCGCTGCGCACGCTGATCACGTATCGGCGCGGCGAGCGCGGCGTGACGTTCGGGCAGAACGTCATTGCGCGCGGCGTCGGTACGCTGCGCGTCGGCGATCCGGTCGAAGTGTTGGCCTGAGCTCCGGTTGCCAGCCCGTCATCCCGGCGAAAGCCGGGATCCATTTTTTCGGGAGTTTCAAAGCAAATGGATCCCGGCTTTCGCCGGGATGACGAGTTTGCGGTTTGCGCGAGTGAGGATGCGTTGGAGCATCTGCTCTAAGCCTCGCGCCTAGTCTCAGACATCTCTTCACGCTCGATCCGCAATGACCTACGACTACGTCATCGTCGGCGCCGGCTCCGCAGGCTGCGTGCTGGCGAACCGGCTCAGCGCGAATCCGGCGCATCGCGTGCTCGTGCTCGAGGCCGGCGGCCGCGACTGGCATCCGTTCATCCACATGCCGGCGGGCCTGGCCAAGCTGGTCAACAACACGCGCATCAACTGGGACTACAACACGGAGCCACAAACGCATCTCGAGGACCGGCGCCTCTGGTGGCCGCGCGGCAAGGTGCTCGGCGGATCGAGCTCGATCAACGCGATGTGCTACACGCGCGGCGCGCCCGGCGACTACGACGAATGGGCCGAAGTAACACGCGATCCGCGCTGGTCGTGGGCGAGCGTGCTGCCGGTGTTCCGCCGTGCCGAAGCGAACGTGCGCGGCGCGAGCGAATGGCACGGCGCGCAAGGTCCGCTGGCGGTCGCCGATCTTCGTCATCGCAATCTCCTGTCGGACGTCATGCTCGATGCGGCCGCGAGTGCGGGCTTTGCGCGCAACGACGACTTCAACGGTGCGACGCAGGAAGGTTTCGGTTTCTATCAGGTGACGCAGAAGAACGGCGCGCGTTGCTCGGCCGCGGCCGCGTATCTCGCGCCCGTTCGCGCGCGCGCGAACCTGACCGTGCTCACGCATGCGCTGACGACACGCGTCGTGATCGAAGGCGAGCGTGCCGTCGGCGTCGAGTACCGGCATCGCGGACGCATCGAACGCGCCGAAGCCGGCTGCGTGATCCTCGCCGGCGGCGCGATCAATTCGCCGCAGATCCTGATGCTGTCCGGAATCGGCCCGGCCGATCATCTGCGCGACTTCGGCATCGACGTGCGCTGCGACCTGCCGGGCGTCGGTGCGAACCTGCAGGATCATCTCGACATCTGCACGCTGGTGCGCTCGACGCGGCCGGTCACGTACGACAAGACCAACGACATCGCAGTCGCGCTCGAATTCCTTCTCAAGCGCAGCGGCATCGGCACGTCGAACATCGCCGAAGCCGGTGGATTCGCACGCTCGCGGTACGCGACGGATGCGCGCTGCGATCTGCAATTCCATTTCGTGCCGGCGCTGCTCGATCAGCACGGCCGGCATCGTCTGGACGGATACGGCTACACGATGCACGCTTGCGCGCTTCGGCCCGAAAGCCGCGGTGCGATCCGTCTCAAGTCGGCCGATTCCGCGGCACACGCGGCGATCGAGCCGAATTATCTCGGCGATCGCGATGGCTACGATCTCAAGATGCTGATCGAAGGCGCACGGCTCTCGCGCGAAATCTTCGCGCAGGCGCCGTTCGCGCCGTATCGCGGCGAGGAGATTTTTCCCGGCAGCACCGTCAAGAGCGACGCCGATCTCGAAGCCTTCATCCGGCACAAGGCCGAAACGATCTATCACCCGGTCGGCACCTGCCGCATGGGCGACGACGCCGAGGCTGTGGTCGACAGTGAGCTCCGCGTTCGCGGTGTCGAAGGCTTGCGCGTGGTCGACGCGTCCGTTATGCCGAAATTGATCGGCGGCAACACCAACGCGCCGACGATCATGATCGCCGAGCGGGCTGGCGATCTCTTGCTCGCCGAATAACGCCGTCATCCCGGGCCGTCACCGGGATGACGAATGTAAATTGCGCCAATTCTCACGCGGCGGACACGAAAACCGCTGCTAGACTGCGCACAGGGGAATCGAGGAGGACCGCGGCGGGCGCGGTGTCAGGGGAATGGAAGAAGCCATAACGGTGGCGCCCGAGGCGCCGCCTCCGCTGCCGCCCGCGCTGCCGCCGACGATCGGTCCGACGCGCACCGAATATCCGTTCGAGTTCGGTGGCAACGCGCGCGAATATTTCCGCATCTGGGTCGTCAATCTCGCGCTCAGCATCGTCACGCTGGGCATCTATTCGGCCTGGGCCAAGGTGCGCACCGAGCGCTATTTCTACGGCAACACGACGCTTGCCGGCGTGCCGTTCGAATACCTGGCCAAGCCGTGGCCGATCCTGAAGGGCCGCATCATCGCGGTCATCCTGTTCGGAAGCTACGTGCTGGCCGGGCAGTTCAGCATCAAGCTGCAGCTCGCCGCGGCCGGCGCGATTGCGCTTCTGACGCCGTGGCTGATCGTGCGCGGCGCTGCGTTCCGCGCGCGCTATTCGTCCTGGCGCGGGCTCACGTTCCGCTTCGTCCCGGATTACGCCGAGGCGTACGTGCGCTATCTGCTGCTCGGCATTCCGATGGTGCTTTCGCTCGGCCTCATGTATCCGTTCGTCAAGGCCAAGCAGAAGGCGTTCTTCGTCGAGCACCATCGTTACGGCGGACGCTGGTTCACTTTCCGCGCGACGCCGGGGCAGTTCTATCCGCCGTATCTCATCGCCGGCGCCGTCATCGTCGCGTGGATGTTCGTGGTCTCGATCCTTGCCGGGGTGATCGCGGCGATGTTCATCGGCCCGACTCACGCGGCGCCGCCGGCGTGGTTCATCTATGCGTTCGTCGTACCGGTCTACGGCGGCTATTTCGCGATCTGGGCTTTCCTTGCGGCGGCATTGGCGAACATCGTCTACAACAACGCCGATCTCGGCCAGCACCGTTTTCGCTCAACGCTCAAAGGCCATCGGCTGCTCTGGATCTATGTCGGCAACACGCTAGCGATTCTCGTCAGCGTCGGCTTTCTGATTCCGTGGGCCAAGGTGCGCCTCGCGCGTTATCGCGCGGAAAGCCTGCGCGTGCTCGCGGCCGGCGACCTCGCCGACTTCCGCACCGAGAGCAAGGACGACGTCGGCGCCGCAGCGGCGGAGATGGACGGCTTGTTCGACATCGATATCGGCCTATGAGCGATCGTTTCGCGGGAACGTTTTTCGACGGCATCAGCGGCCACGCGCACGCGGTGGAGCTGCGCCGCGTCGGTCTGTCGCACTACGCGCTCGAAGGCGAGGGCATCCAGCGCGGCGGCAAGCTCGTCGATCTTTCGATCACGCCGCGTCTCGCGCGCGTCGCACGTACGATCGAGTTCGCCGACGGCGCACGACTTCTGCTCGCCGACGATCCGGCGATCGACGCCTGGTTTGCGCAGCGCGGCCGGCTCGAAGCGACGGTCGACCGCCTCGAGCGCCACGCGCACGCGATCGCGGCCGCCGCGATCGTTTGCGTCGCGACGCTCGTCGCCGGCGCGCAATGGGGATTGCCGTGGCTCGCCGATCGCATCGCCGAGCAGATTCCGCCGGCGGCGGAGCGATCGCTCGGCGATCAGGTGCTCGGCAGCCTCGATCGTCTCGGTCTTGGCGCGAGCACGCTCGATGCCGATCGCCGCAACGTGCTCGCCGCGCGTTTCGCGAAACTCGCGAAACTCGCGCAAGGCGCGCCCGGAGGCGCCGACTATCGCGTCGAGTTCCGCAACGCACCCGGCATCGGTGCGAATGCGTTCGCGCTTCCGGGAGGCACCGTCGTCGTCACCGATCAGCTGGTGAACCTTCTCGGCGACGACCGCGAATTCGACGCGGTCGTCGCGCACGAGATCGGTCATCAGCAGCATCGCCACGCGATACGCCAGACTTTGCGTACGTCGTTCGTCGCGATCGTCGCGGCGTTCTTCGCCGGCGACGTGAGCTCGGCCAGCGCGGTCGTGGTCGCGATACCGACGTTCCTTCTCGACAACCACTATTCGCGTGCGTTCGAGGAAGAGGCGGATTCGTATGCGTTCGATCTGCTGGCGCGTCACGACGAATCGCCGCACTGGTTCGCCGAGGCGATGCGTCTTCTCGAATCGCAGCATCCGGATCGGCGTCGCGGACGCGAGCCGGCGTATCTTTCGAGTCATCCGGCGACGTTCGATCGCATCGACGAGGCCGAAGCGGCCGCGCGTGCGTTCGCCGCTGCGCATCCGGATCTGTGTCCGGCGGGCGTGTGTCCTGGCGAGGGAGATTCGGACGAAGAGACCGAATGCGAGGATTGCGACGACGACGATGCGAGCCCGGGATCGAACGATTCGCAGAGTCTCTCGTGCGACAAGAGCACCGACATCTAGCGGGCTCGCATCGGGGCAGGTCGTCCTACAAAGCCTGCTCGAGCTCCGGCACGATCTTGAACAAATCCCCGACCAGACCGTAATCGGCGATCTCGAAGATCGGCGCTTCGGCGTCCTTGTTGATCGCGACGATCGTGCCGGCGTCCTTGATGCCGGTCAGGTGCTGGATCGCGCCGGAAATGCCGATCGCGACATAGAGCTCTGGCGCGATGATCTTGCCGGTCTGGCCGACCTGCAGATCGCTCGGCACGTAGCCGGCGTCGACCGCCGCGCGCGAGGCGCCGACCGCGGCGCCAAGCTTGTCGGCCAACGAGTAGATGATCTTGAACGCATCGGACGAGCCGAGCGCGCGCCCGCCGGAGACGACGCGCGAGGCGGCTTGCAAATCCGGGCGATCGCTCTTGCCTTGCGCGAGATCGACGAAGCGCGTGTGCGAGGGCAGCGCGACGTCGAGCGACAGCGCTTCGATCGGCGCGGCATTCGCGGCTGCGCCGGCGGCCGCGTACGACGCCGTGCGCACGGTGCCGACCAAGAGCGCATCGGCCGGCGCCTCGACCGTGACGATCGCATTGCCGGCATAGATCGGACGCTTGAACGTATGCGCGCCTTCGACGGCCATGATGTCGGACACTTGCACGACGCCGAGCAGCGCCGCAGCGCGCGGCGCGACATCCTTGCCGAATGTCGTCGACGGCAGCAGCACGTGCGTGTAGCCGTTTTTCGCGGCGGCTGCGATCTGCGGCGCGCAGATTGCGGCGAGCGCGTGCGCGTTCTCGGCGCGCGCAACCGTCAGCACGCGCGTGACGCCCTCGATCTTCGCGGCATCCGCGGCAATCGCGTCCGTGCTCGCGGCGAGCACCAGCACGTCGATCGATTCGGCCTTGATGTCTTTCGCGCACGTGACGCAACGCGCGGTGCTCGCGTTGAGCTTGCCGTCGAGATGTTCGGCGACGATAAGAACCTTGCTCATGTCATTTTTCCCGTTGGTTTCACTTCGCCTTTCCCGCTCGCGGGAGAGGCTGCGCCGCATCGTTTTTCATTTCGCCTCTCCCGCTTGCGGGAGAGGCCGCGCCGTCGGCGCGGGTGAGGGCAGTCTTGCGAAAACCTCCCTGATCTGCCGCTTCGCGCCTCTACAGCAATCCTTTCGACTTCAACGCAGCGACCAGCTCGCCGACATCTTTCACCATCACGCCTTTGCTGCGCTTCGCCGGCGGCGCGTAATGCGTCGTCTTCAAGCGATCGCCCGATTCGACGCCCAGATCCGCAAGCTGCAGCGTCTCGATCGGCTTCGATTTCGCCTTCATGATGTCCGGCAGCTTGATGAAGCGCGGCTCGTTGAGGCGAAGGTCGGTAGTGATGACGGCCGGCAGATCCACTTCGATCGTTTCGAGGCCCGCGTCGACTTCGCGCGTGACGCGCGCGGCATTGCCGTTCACTTCGACTTTCGATGCGAACGTCGCCTGCGGGCGATCCCACAGCGCCGCCAGCATCTGGCCGGTCTGGTTGCAGTCGTCGTCGATCGCCTGCTTGCCGAGGAGGACGATGCCGGGCTGTTCCTTCTCGATCAGCTTCAAGAGCACGCGCGCGGCGGTCAGCGGCTGGACCGCATCCGAAGTCACGACGTGAATCGCACGATTGGCACCCATCGCAAGGCCGTTGCGGATGTGCGCCTGCGCATCGGCGGGGCCGATGGTCGCGACGATGACATCGGTCGCGATTCCCTTCTCGCGCAAACGCAGCGCTTCTTCCAGCGCGATGTCGTCGAACGGATTCGCCGACAGCTTGACGCCTTCGGTGACGACGCCGGAGCCATCGGGTTTGACCTGCACGCGCACGTTGTAGTCGACGACGCGCTTGTATCCGACCAGGATCTTCATGGTCTTGGCTTTTCCTCGGGATTTCCGCGCGCTTAAGCGCGGTCGGGCGGATGTAAGAGCGCGAATTATAACGTGAAATCGCGGGCGAGGCAGCTTCTCAGGCTCGCGCCACGACGGCTCGCGCGAAGCGCGCGACTGCGGCCGCCGGCGCGTGCACGAAGAAGAGCGAGGGTTCGGTGAGCTCGAGCTCGAGCACGCACGGTTGGCCATCGGCGGCCTGGATCAGATCGACTCTCGCATAGAGAAGAGGCCGCTCGAACGGGATCGCCGCCAGCGTCTTTTCGGCGACCGCCATTTCCTCCGCGCTCGGCGTTCGCGCGGCGATGTGCTCGGCTGCGAACAACGCGCGCGTCGGGCCTTCGCCGCGGCGGAGCAGCGGACCTTTGCGGATCGCATGACTGAACGCGCCGTCGAAGAACATCAGCGCGGTCTCGCCGTGCTCGTCGACGCGATCGAGGTACGGTTGCAGCAGCACGCTGCGGTTCGCTTGCAGCAAGCGGTCGGCGTGCGCGAGCGCTGCGTCGTGTTCGGAAGGGATGTATCGCTGCGCATCGCGCGAGCCCGCGCCGACGCTCGGCTTGACCACGAATTCGGAGGCGGCGCCGGAAAGGAATCGCCGCAACGCATCGCGCGCATCCTCGCCGGGCTCGACGAATGTGCTCGGCACCGTCGGCACGCCGGTCGCGGCGAGCTCGGCAAGATAGTGCTTGTCGGTGTTCCAGCGCACGACATCGGGCGGGTTCAAGAGCTTCGTCTGCGCGGCGGCACGTTCGGTCCAGCGCAGGAAATCGTGCAACCGGTCGGTGTAGTCCCAGGTCGAGCGCAGCACGGCGATTTCGAAGCGCGACCAGTCGATCGCAGCGTCGTCCCAGTTGACGATCGAGAAATCGGCTCCGGTCTCGCGCATCGCGGCGGCGAGCGGCGGAAGATCCTCGTCGAGATCGCGTGCGGCGGCCGCAGTGACGAGCGCGATGTGTGTCATTCCTGATTTCTCCATGTGCGGCAATTGCCGGAATTGCCAGAAAGAGTAACCCGTGCCGCCGGAACCTTCGCAAGGGATGACTTCTGGGAGTTGGGCGGAGCCATTGCGCTGCCGAAACTCCGGTGCAGACGTCGCCGACGCGGCGACCCGCGCCAATGATTTCAAACGAAGGACCTGCCATGAAGCCCGTTCTCACCGCGGCGATCGCCGCCGCGCTGTCCGTCTCGACGCTGCGATGCGCGCTCGCCGACGACATGCCGGCGACCGAGACGACGACCAAGGAAACCGTCAAGAAGGAAGCCGACAAACCGGTCAAACTCGAAGCGAAGAACTCCAAGACCGAAGGCAGCGTCAGCGTCGAAGGCAAGCGCATCGACTACACCGCGCAGGCCGGCACGATCATCCTCGAGGACAAGAAGGACCAACCTGCGGCGAGCATCTTCTACACGGCGTATTTCAAGAAAGGCGCCGACGCCAAGCATCGTCCGGTGATGTTCATCTACAACGGCGGCCCGGGCTCGGCGACGATCTGGCTGCACATGGGCGCGTTCGGTCCCAAGCGCGTCGTCACCGACGACGACCAGCACACGGCGCCGGCGCCGTACGGATTGGTCAACAACGATTACAGCCTGCTCGACGTCAGCGACCTCGTCTTCATCGACGCGCCGGGCGCCGGATTCTCGACGTTCGCCGACAAGGAAAAAGGTCCGAAGGATTACTTCGGCGTCGACACCGACGCGAACGCATTCGCCGATTTCATCGTCAAGTTCCTGTCCCAGTACGGCCGCTGGAACTCGCCGAAATATCTCTTCGGCGAAAGCTACGGCACGACGCGCTCGGCGGTGCTGGCGAATATGCTGCAGAGCGATCACGCGATCGATCTCAACGGCGTCATCCTTCTTTCGCAGGTGCTCAATCTCGCCATGCTGATCGACTTCCCCGAGATCGATCCCGGCGTCGATCTTTCCTATCAGCTCGCGCTGCCGACGTACGCGGCGACGGCGTGGTATCACGACAAGCTGCCGAACAAGCCGGCCGACATGAAGACGCTGCTGTCCGAAGTCGAGCAGTTCGCGATGGGCGAGTACGCGCAGGCGCTGGCTGCCGGCAATGCAATCGAGCCGGCGCGCAAGCACGCAGTCGCCGAGAAGCTGCACGCGTACACCGGACTTCCGGTCGACTACATCGAGCGCGCTAACCTTCGCGTCAACGGCGGCGAGTTCGAGCACACGCTGCAGCTGGACAAGGGGTTGACGACCGGGCGTCTGGATTCGCGCTTCTCGGGTCCGGCAATGGACGCGCTGAATCAAGGTGCCGCCTACGATCCGCAGTCGGCGGCGATTTCCTCGGCGTATTTTTCCGCGTTCAACGATTACGTGCGCAAGGATCTGAAGTTCGGCCAGGATCAGACCTATCATCTCTTCGCCGAAGGCACTTTCCCGAACTGGAAATTCGAACACAAGCAGCCGAATGGATTGCCGTTCGCGATCCCCGGTTTCCCGAACGTCCTGCCCGATCTCGCCGCGGCAATGAAGTACAACCCGCGCCTGCACGTGATGCTGAATTCAGGCTACTTCGATCTCGCCACGCCGTTCTTCACCGCCGATTACGAGATGAAGCATCTGCCGATCTCGCCGGAGCTCACGAGCCACATCGAGACGCACTACTACGAATCGGGGCATATGGTGTACGCGCATCTGCCTTCGCTGAAGGAGCTGCACGACAACGTGGCGGCGTTCGTGGGCAAGACGGACAATCAGAGCTCGTAAGCGTGGGCGTTCGCCTCTCCCGCGTGGCGGGAGAGGCCGCGCGGCAAGGCGCGGGTGAGGGCAGGCTAGGGCGCCGCCGCTTGCGCCTTGCGTAACTCGAACACGGCGCCGGTCGTCGCAATGAACGCCGCATTGCCCTTCTCGTCGCGCTGCGGTGTGTGGCGCTGATAGAAGTGATAACGTCCGCGCCGGCACATCTGAAGGGTCCATTCGGAGTCATCGACACTCTGATCGGCGATCGCCGCCGGGATCCCGGATAGAAGCAGCTCGTTCGCCCGCGAGCGGATCGCAGCGATGTCGCGCTCGCCGACGTATTTCGTCTTGACAGGCACCCACCGAGTCTTGCCGTCGCGCGCTTTTTTCAGCGTCTTTTCCTCGAAGCGCGCCTTGTTTCCTGCGACCTCCACGTCGACCACCACAAAGGCGTCGTCGTAGTTCGAGGTCATGCCATCGATCAGCTCGACGCGATAGATCTCGCGCCCCGAAGCGTAGGAGTTGCACGAAGCCGCGATCGGCTCGACGCCGTCGTGCAGCCATCGCCCGTATGTCTCGAACGCGCTGCGGGTCTTGGCGTCCGCGAAGTCGAGCGGGACGGAATCCGGATACGACGGCAATGTATTCGCGGCTGCATCGTCAGATGGAGCCCCCCGCAACGACATCGCGAACAGCGCCGCGGCGCAACCCGCGAAAACGACCGCGAGCAGCGCAACCGTTCCCCAGCTCAGCCGCGCGCGCATGTCAAAGATTCTGATAATTCGGCCCGCTGCCGCCTTCCGGCGTCACCCAGTCGATGATCTGGTACGGATCCTTGATATCGCAGGTCTTGCAGTGCACGCAGTTCGCCGCGTTGATCTGCAGGCGCTTGCCGGATTCGTCTTGCACGATTTCATAAACCGCAGCGGGACAAAAGCGCTGGCACGGATTGCCGTATTCCTCCGCGCAGCGCGTGATGCAGATATTCGTGTCGGCGACACGCAGGTGAACCGGCTGGTCTTCGTCGTGTTCGGTCGCGGCGAAATAGACTTCGGCGAGTCGATCGCGCGGTGGCAGCGTGCGTTCGACGTAGCCCTGCTTGCGGGCTATGTCGTCGGGAACGCCATCGCGCTTCGGTGATTCGTATCCGCCGATTTTTTCGATCGAAGACCAATCGGCATGATTCTTCAGCGTCCACGGCGAAAGTCCGAACGTGATCGTCTCCCAACTCGCGTTCGCAAGGCCGAACCACAATCCCTTGTTGAAGCCCGGGCGGATATTGCGGACTTTCTTGAGCTCTTCCATCACCGGCGACGCACGCAGTTTCGCGTCCCAGCCGTCGGCTTTGGAGGTCTCGGCCACATGCTCGGCCGCGAGCATCGCCGAGCGGATCGCCTGATGCGTGCCCTTGATCTTCGGCACGTTGAGAGTGCCCGCCGCATCGCCGATCAGTAGCGCGCCGGGCATCTCGCATTTCGGCAACGATTGATAACCGCCTTCGACGATCGCGCGCGCGCCGGCCGAGACGATCGAGCCGCCTTCGAGCAAGGGCTTCACGATCGCGTGATTCTTCAGCTGCTGGAACGCCTCGAACGGCGAGAACATCGGGTCTTCGTAATCCAGGCCCGTGATGAATCCGATCGCGACGCGATCCTTGTCCAGGTGATAGATGAAGCTGCCGCCGTACGTCGCGGTATCGAGCGGCCAGCCGAACGTATGCACGACCTTGCCGGCTTCCGCCCGGCCCGGCGGCAGCTGCCACAGCTCTTTGATGCCGATGCCGTAGGTCTGCGGATCGCAATTGGCGTCGAGAGCGAACTGCCGGATCAGCCGCTTGGTCAGATGACCGCGGCAGCCTTCGGCGAGCACGGTCAGCGGCGCCTTGATGTCGATGCCTTGTGTGAACCCCGGTTTGTGCGATCCGTCTTTCGCGACGCCCATGTCGCCGATGCGCACGCCGCACACCGCGCCTTTCTCGTCGATCAGCGTTTCGGACGCGGCGAATCCAGGATAGATCTCGACGCCGAGCGCCTCGGCCTGCGGCGCAAGCCACGCGCACAACGCTCCGAGCGACACGATGAAGTTGCCGCGGTTGTGCATCTGCGGCGGCGTCAGCGGCGACTTGATCGCGTGCGTCGCGTCGCGCATGTACCAGAACTCGTCCTTGGTCACCGGCACGCAGATCGGCGGCGGATTCTTGCCCCAATCGGGCAAGAGCGCGTTCAAGGGCTCGGGCTCGATCACCGCGCCGGACAGGATCTGCGCGCCGACCGTCGAAGCCTTCTCGATCACGCAGACGCGGATGTCGGGCTTCAACTGCTTCAGCCGGATCGCGAACGCGAGCCCCGCGGGACCCGCGCCGACGGTCACGACGTCGTATTCCATGATGTCGCGCTCGCTCATCGCCGGCTCCGGGTGGGTCGCATGGCGCCGATTTTCGCGGATTCCATGCAGGCGCGGCAAACCAATGCCCCGAAGCGAGCTAATCCGCGTGAGCGATGTCGCTGCGCCGGTATTCGCTCCGATACGAATACGATCCGCCCGGATGCAGCGAAATCACGGCCAGCATCAAGCGGTCGCGCGCATCGAAATAGCGCCTGAGGCTGCGCAGCGCCGGCGATCCTTCCGGCACCTCGACTTCGAGCGCGGCCTCGGCCGGCATCTCGATCGCGCTCAGGACCTGCTCGACGCGGCCGACGCGGGCGAGGAACTGATCCTCGAGCAGCGCGCGGATCGCGTCTTCCTGGCGCGCGTGCCCGACCGGCAAACCGTGCCAGCTCGCGCGCCGGTAAACGTTGACGCTGGCGATGGGCCGTCGCGTGCGCCGGCCGACGCGCACGCCGTGCAGCAGGATGCATTCGGTGCCGAGGCGCGTATGCAGCCAGCCGGCGAGCTGCTGATCGGCGACCAGTCGATCGGTGTAGCGCGCGAGAAAATCGCTCGACTCGTCGTATTGCAGAAGATCCGCGATCGATCGCAGCGCCTGGTCGAAATGCCGGTTCACCTCGGCGTTGCGCACGATGCTGCCTGCGCCGCGCCGGCGCGCGATCAGGCCCAGATCGTCCAAAACGCGCAGCGCATCGCGCACCGTGTGCCGGCTCACCTTGAAGCGCCGGCGCAATTCCGCTTCGCTGGAGAGATAGCGTCCGACCGCGTGCTCACCGCGGCGAATCTCCTCGCGCAGCGTGTCGGCGATCTGCTGGTAGCGGGGCTTGCGCGTTCCGCGCGAACCCGCGCGCGATTCGCGAGAAGGTTGGGCTGCGATTTCGTTCGGGTGCGTCATAATCCGGTGCGGGGACTGATGGAAACCGGGGACTCAAGGAAAAAACGCATGACGGAAAAAATAACAGACGCGATCGCCGACGGCGCGTTGCGTGGTGCGACGGCGTTCCAGCAGTTGCACTGGCTCGCGTCCGGCCGCATCGACAGTGCCGCGCTGACGTCCTCCTATCTTGCCGCGATCGAGCGCAGGAATCCCGAGCTCAATGCCTATGTCGCGCTCGACGACAACGCGAAAGCTGCCGCCGCCGCCAGTGCAGCACGCCGTCGTGAAGGACGTGGGATCGGTCGGCTCGACGGGCTCGCGGTCGCGATCAAGGACAATCTCGACGTGGCCGGCCTCCCGACGCGCGCCGGATTGCCGCGCCGCGGCAATGCCGCCGCCGTCGATTCGGTCGCCGTCGCGCGCCTTCGCGCCGCGGGCGCGATCGTGCTCGGCAAGACCAATCTCGATGAAGGCGCGCTCGGCACCAGCGGCGCGAATGCTCACGCGGGTCCCGTCCACAATCCGTGGCGGCATGGCTATGTCGCTGGCGGGTCGTCTGCCGGTTCCGCCGCCGCCGTCGCGGCAGGCCTTGCTTCGTTCGCGCTTGGCAGCGACACGTTGGGTTCCGTGCGCATCCCGGCGAGCCACTGCGGCATCTACGGATTGCGACCGACGCTCGGCGAGATTCCGACGACCGGTCTCCTGCACAGCCTGCGCCGCCTCGATTGCATCGGCATCCTCGCGCGCTCGGTGCAGGATCTTGCGATCGTGCTGCAGGTGCTCGGCGGATTTGATGCTTCCGATCCGCGCTCGCGCCGACGCCGCGTTCCGCTCGACGTGCCGGACTGGGAGCCTGGCCGACTGCGCACCGGTCTCGTCGCAGGTCTCGACAAGTTGGGCGTCGCGGCCGATGTCGCCGCGCTGTTCGATCGCGCCCTGGCCGCGTTCGGCAGCGAGCTCGGCGAGCGCCGCGAGATCGATTTCTCCGATTACGATTTCGCGCGCTTTCGCCGCGCTGCGCTGCTGATCATGGAAAGCGAGCTCGCGATCGAGCTCGCCGGCGATATCGCCGATAGCGACCATCCGCCGTCCGAGCGCCTCGCGCGCATGCTCGACTACGCGCGCGGCAAATCGGCCGTCGACTACGCCGCGGCCGATCGGCAGCTCGATGTCGCCGTCGTCAAGGCGCGGCGCATCTTCGCCGACGTCGACGTGCTGGTGATGCCTACGGTTCCGCATGGCCCGTATCCGCTGGCCGAAGGCGAGCGTGCGAACGATGCTGATCTCACCAGCTTCGCGAGCCTCGCCGGCTGTCCCGCCGTCAGCCTGCCGATGGGGCTTCTGCCGGACGGGATGCCGGTCGGTCTGCAGCTCGTCGGCGCACCGGGATCGGACCTGCGCCTGCTCGAGCTCGCGGAAATCTGCGCGGCTACGCTCGATGCATCGCCCGCTTATCCCGTTTCCGGCTGACGCGAACCTCTCGCCGCTGGCGCTCGCCGGCGCCGACGTGAGCTACGCGCCGGCGGCGTTCGACGCGGTACGCGCCGACGGAATTTTCGCGGCGCTGTCGAACGAAGTTTCCTGGGAGCGGCATCGCCTGAAACTGTTCGGACGCGAAGTCGATTCGCCGCGGCTCTCGTCGTGGATCGGCGACGCCGACGCGGTCTATACATATTCGCGCACGCGCTTCGAGCCGCGGCCGTGGACGCCGACGCTGATCGCGTTGCGCGCCGAGCTAGCCGATCGCTACGGTCTTCGCTTCAACAGCGTGCTCGCCAATCTCTATCGCGACGGCCGCGATTCGATGGGCTGGCACAGCGACGACGAGCCGGAGCTCGGCGCGGAACCCGTGATCGCCTCGCTGAGCTTCGGCGCGACGCGACGTTTTCGTTTGCGCTCGCGCAGGACGCGCGACGTGGCGCTCGCGATCGCGCTTGCGCACGGAAGCCTGCTCGTAATGCGCGGCGCGACGCAGCGCTTGTATCAGCACGATCTGCCGAAGGCGCCGAAGGAAGAAGGTGCGCGCATCAATCTGACGTTTCGGTGGATTCGCGCGCGGTGAAGCCGCCGAGTCGACGTTTCTCTTTCGTCATCCCGGCGAAAGGCGGGATCCATTTTGCTTGACGTAGTCGCGGAATGAGAAAGAGCAAATGGATTCCGGCGTTCGCCGGAATGACGGCGAGACGACGACGGGTGCTACTGTTTCTGCGACGAAGCACGCCCCCGATTCGCCTGCCCCTGCTCCAACGTCCAGTCGACCACCTGCGGCAGCAACTGATCCAGCGCCCGCCCAAACGCCGTCGCCGCATCCGCGACCTGCGCGCCTCCCACCGGCGCATCGATCTCGAACATGCGCGCCGCCGCAATCCGATTGATCGAGAAATCGGTCAACTTCGCGTAGAGGCGAATCACCGCGTGCGGCGCGCCGTCGCGATACTGCGTTTCGAAATCGTAGAGGTCCATCGTCAGCGCGTAATCGGCGTGCAAGCCCGACGTGATCGCGCCGACACCAGTGATGCGTCCCGAATCCTGGAATGCGTGAATCACGAGGCCACGCAAGAGCAGCGGCACGGTGTCGGGCCAGCGGCCGCCTTTGTAGGTTTCGATCGCGCCCGGCGTCGGCATGACCAGCATGCGTGTGCTGTTGAGCGCGTCGCTCGCCTGAGGCGTGTCGATGGCGAGCTGCCAATCGACGCGCGTCGCGTTCGATGCCGCGGCCGGCGGCGTGTAATGCGGCGCGTACGTCGTGAACGGCTCTTTCTTTCCGGTCAGGGACGCGCAAGCGCCGAGCGCGAGCGCGAAAGCGGGCAGGCCATGGCGCAGACGAATCATCGCGGCTCGAACTCCTTCGGTTGATCGTTGCCGAGCAGCACGCTGTTCGACGTGCCGAGACGATCGCTGACCTGGCGCAGCGACTTCAGCGTTTCGCGAAGCTCCGCGATCGTCGGTCCAATCTGGCGCAGGCCCTGATCGCTGAACGAGCTGATCGCCGCGCGGTTGTCGGTGATGAGCCCGTTCGTCGCGTTGGCGACCTTGTCGACCGATTCGAGCGCCTTGTTGGTCGCTTCGAGCACCTGGCGCGCGTTGTTGTGCATCAGGTCGTTGGTCGTCGTCGCCATCGTGTCGAGCGTCGTCAACGTGTGCTTGAGCTGCCCGGTTGCGTCGGCGAGCTGGGTCAGCGCCTTGCTCAGCTGATCGCGCTGATCGTTGACGGTGCCGGTCACGCCTTCGAGGTTTTCCAGCGTCTTGGAGATGTGATCGATGTTTTCCTGCGACAGGAGCTCGCTCGCGCGCAAAAGGATGTCGTTGACGCTGGTGACGATGTCGGAACCTGATGCGAGCAGCTTGGACAACGCCGATTCTTCGGACGGGATCACCGGCACCGGATTCTGCGGCGTCGGTTTCAGCGCGGGACTTTGCGGCGATCCGCCCGACAACTGGATGAACGCCACGCCGGTGACGCCGAGGAGACCGAGCTTGGCGCGCGTGTCTTCCTTGATCGGCGCGCCGGCATCGATGCGGATGCGCGCGACGACCTTGCGCGGATCGTCCTTGGCGAGCGAGAGCTGCACGACTTCGCCGACCTTGATGCCGTTGTATTGGACGAGCCCGCCTTTGCTGAGCCCGGTCACGGCTTCGGTGAAGACGATGTCGTAGAAATCGAACTCGCGATCGATGCTCGATTTCGACAGCCACAGTACGAAGCCGAGCGCGAGCGCGAACACGCCGATCGCGAACGCGCCGATGATGACGTGGTGCGCGCGGGTTTCCATCAATGCTCCTTCGCCGCGTGCGCGGCAGATTCCGCGGCGCGGCCGCGCGGACCCTGGAAATAATCGTGCACCCAGGGCTCGTCGAAACGTTCGACCTTGTCCAGCGTGTCGGCGATCAGGACGCGCTTCTGCGCGATCACGGCGACGCGATCGCAGATCGTATACAAGGTATCGAGGTCGTGCGTGATCAGGAACACCGTGAGGCCGAGGCTCTCGCGCAAGGTCAAGATCAATTGATCGAACGCGGCGGCGCCGATCGGATCGAGGCCTGCGGTCGGCTCGTCGAGGAACAGGATTTCCGGATCGAGCGCGAGCGCGCGCGCCAGCGCCGCGCGCTTGACCATGCCGCCGGAAAGCTCCGACGGAAATTTCGCGCCGGCTTCGGCGGGAAGCCCGGCAAGCGCGATCTTGAGCGCGGCGAGGCGTTGCATCAGCGCCAGCGGAAGATTGTGATGCTCGCGGAGCGGCACCATGACGTTCTCCGCCACGGTCAGCGACGAGAACAGCGCACCGTTCTGAAACAAGACGCCGCAACGCTGCTCGATCAGCGATCGCTCGCGATCGCCGAGCTGGGTCACTTCCTGGCCGAACACCTTGACGCTGCCCGCGGCCGGACGATTGAGTCCGATAATCGAGCGCAGCAGCACCGACTTGCCGCTGCCCGAACCGCCGACCACGCCGAGGATCTCGCCTTTGTAGACATCGAGATCGAGATTCTCGTGCACGACCTGCTCGCCGAACTGATTGCGCAGGCCGCGCACTTCGATCACGGTTTCGCGCGCGGCGCTCATACGTCGAGCTCCATGAAGAAGATCGCCGCGAGCGCATCGATCAGGATCACGACGAAGATCGACTGCACGACGCTCGACGTGGTGTGCCCGCCGACCGATTCGGCGCTGCCCGACACCTTGAAGCCTTCGAGGCAGCCGATCGCCGCGATCAGGAACGCGAACAACGGCGCCTTGCTCATGCCGACCCAAAAATGGCGCACCGAGGCGGTGTCGTGGAATCGCTGCAGGAACATGCCGGGCGAAATGTCGAGATTGAAGATGCAGACCATCGCGCCGCCGAAGATGCCGGCCAGCATTGCTATGAAGGTCAGCATCGGCATCGAGATCAAGAGGGCCAGCGCGCGCGGCAGCACCAGCACTTCGACCGGGTCGAGGCCGAGCGTGCGGATCGCGTCGATTTCCTCGCGCGCCTTCATCGATCCGATCTGCGCGGTGAACGCGCTGCCGGAGCGGCCGGCGATCAGGATCGCAGTCAGCAGCACGCCGAATTCGCGCAGGAACGAGTAGCCGACCAATTCGACGGTGAAAACGCTCGCGCCGAAATCGCGCAGCACGGTCGCGCCGAGGAACGCGACGACCGCGCCGACGAGGAAACTCAGCAATGCGACGATCGGCACGGCATCAAGCCCGGTTTGCTCGATGTGGAAGAACAGCGATGTCACTCGCCAGCGCCGCGGATTCGGCACGACGCGTGCGATCGTCGCGAGCATGAGGCCGATGAATCCGACCAGCATCACTGCGTTGAGCCAGGTCGTCTCGACGGCAGCGCCAGTGCGCGCGAGTAGCGCGATAAGTCCCGGCGGTCGTTCGGGCGGCTTCGCGACGGCAGCGGCTTTCGCCTTGGCGACCGTGTCGACGAGCGCGCGGCGTCCTTCGTCGAGTCCGCCGATCCCGTCTTTGGAATCGCCGGCAAGATCGAGCAGCAGCTGCGCGCCTGCGGTGTCCAGATGCGCGATGCCGCTGGCGTCGATCGTCGCGCCGTCCGACCGGCGGCGCTTCACCGCGCCGACGCGATCGCTCAATGCGGGCAGGAACGCGAGCGTCCAGTCGCCGGCGGCTACGATGCGTCCGCCGGCATCGAGCGTCACGGTTCCGGGCTCTGCCATGCGCACAGGCTAGCAGGCCGAGTGCAGGCCGAGCATCACGCCGGCTGAATGGCAGTTCAGGCGAGCAGCATGCAGGCGACGCCGGACAGCGTGCAGGTGACGCCGACGAGCTTGCGCCGATCGATGCCCTCGCGCAGGAACAACGCGGCCAGCAGCACGATGAAGACCGACGCGGTTTCGTTGAGCACGGCCGCGATCGAGGCCTCGGTATATTTGTAGCCCGCCATCCACAGCACCATCGAAAGATACTGGCCGAGGAACGCGGCCAGCACGATGAGCGGCCAGCGCAAGTGCGCAGGCCGATGCGCGAAGATCGGCAATGGCTGGCGCCGCCAGGCGAAGATCGCCAGCATGCCGACGACGCCTCCGGCGAGGCGCAGCAGCACGATCCAGAGCAGCGGCTGGGCTTCGAGCACGCGCTTGACCATCACGATTGCGGTCGCCATCAGCAGAATCGCGGCGACGCCGTAGAGCGCGCCGCGGCGAAGCTCGGCTTTCGAGAGCCGCCGCTGCGGATCGTCGCTCGACACGATCAGCACGCCGCCGCTGACCAATGCGAAGCCGACGAGCTGCAAGGCATTGAGCCGCTCGGCGAGGAACACGTACGACAGCACGATCACGAACGGGCTGTAGAAATTGCCGATGATGCCCATGCGTCCCGCGCCGAGCGTGTTCAGCGCGCGGAAGTACAGCGTGTCCGCGACGGCGATGCCAAGCACGCCGGATATGAGCGCCAGCACGATCGAGCTCGCCGGCAGGATCGGAATCTCCAGGCCATGCACCGCGAACACGGTCGGCACGATCATGCCGAGCACGATCACGTTCTTGATCAGGTTCAACGTCAGCGGCGGCAGCGATTCGCCGAGACGCTTGTAGACGATGACTCCGCCGGCCCAGGTCGCGGCGGCGCTGATCGAACAGATTTCCCCGATACCCATCGACGCCATTCCGATCCCGCCCAAGGCGCGGCATTATGCGGCCTATGAACTCCGATACCGGCGCCATCGCGCCGCTCAAGGTCCGCATCGGCTTCGTCGTCGATCTCGCCGCGCGCCTGCACGAATACGGCACGGCCGCGCCGCGCCTCGAAGACGTGATCAATCTCGTCAGCGCGCGGCTCGGCATCGTCTGCAACGTGCTGTCGACGCCGACATCGATCGTCATGTCGTTTTCCGATCCGGCGCGCGAGGACGATCTCGCCGAGATGACGCAGGTCGTGCGCCTGCCGCCGGGCTCGGTTGACCTGAAGCGCCTGTGCCAGGTCGACGAGATCGCCGACCAGGTCATCGACGGCAAGCTCGATCTCGCGGCGGGACGACGGCGACTGCGCGAATTCCGCCGCCGCGATCGCTCGCCCGCGTATCGCGCGTGGACCGTCGCGAGCTACGCGATCTCGGCCGCGAGCATCGCCGCGGTGCTGCATACCGGCTGGATCGGCGTCGCGGCAGCGGCATTGATCGGCGCGCTGATCGGCGTGATCAATCTGCTTGCGCTTGACCGGCCGAATATCGCCGCGGCTTCCGATGCGCTGTCGGCCTTGATCGCGACGGCGATCGCGACGCTGGTCGCGGTCTATGTCGCGCCGATCGCGCTGCGCTCGGTCGTGATCGCGAGCCTGATCGTCCTGATGCCCGGTCTCACGCTGACGACAGCAGTGCGCGAGCTTTCCAGCCAACACCTCATCTCCGGCACCGCGCGCATGATGGGCGCGATGGCGACCTTGCTGAAGCTCGCGTTCGGCACGGTCGCGGCGACGCAGCTATTTGCATTGCTCGGCATCGTGCCGCCGCAAGGCGGCGAAGCACCCGTGCCGCGCTGGACCGAATGGGTCGCGGTGTTCGCCGCCGCGTTTGCGTTCGCCGTCTTGTTCCGGAGCCCGCGGCGCTACGTGCCGGTGGTCGTCGGGTCGGTCGTGCTGGGTTACGTCTGCACGCAGGTCGGCGGCGCGTACGTCGCGCCGGCATTCGGCGTCTTCCTCGGCAGCCTCGTGATCGGAGCTGCGAGCAATCTCTTCGCGCGCGTTGCGCAACGTCCGGGCGCGCTCGTGCGCGAGCCCGGCATCATCCTGCTGGTGCCGGGCAGCGTCGGATTCCGCACCTTGAGCTTCGTGTTCGAGCGCGACGTGCTGCTCGGGCTCGATACGGCGATCTCGCTGGTGACGCTGCTCGTGTCGATCGTCGCCGGGTTGCTGTTCGGCGATCTGCTGGTGCCGCCGCGGCGGAAGTTGTAACTGCCGTCATTACGGCGAAAACGAAAACCATAATCCACGACCGTCATTCCGGCGAAAGCCGGAATCCATTGGCTTTGCGGCGGCGAAAATCAAAATGGATCCCGGCTTTCGCCGGGATGACGAGAAGTGGCGAGAGATCAAGGGCTACTTCAACAACGACCGCAACATCCAAGCCGTCTTCTCATGCTCCTGCAACCGCTGCGTCGCAAGATCGGCCGTCGGCTGATCGTCCGCCTTGTCGGCGATGCGGAACACCTCGCGTCCGGTGCGCGCAACCGCTTCGTGGCCGTCGACGAGCTGCTGCACCATCTCCTTCCACTCGGGGACGCCGGTTTCTTCCTTGATCGTCGTCAGCTTGCCGAACTGCGTGTACGAGCCCGGCGCGTACACATCGAGCGCGCGGATGCGCTCGGCGATGAGATCGGCCGCTGTCCACAGTTCGTTGTACTGCGTCTCGAACATCAGATGCAGCGTGTTGAACATCGGGCCGGTGACGTTCCAGTGGAAATTGTGCGTCTTCAGATACAGCGAATACGTATCCGCAAGCAGCTCGGAAAGATTCTTCGCGATCGCCTCGCGGTCCTTTTTGGCGATGCCGATGTCGATCGTCATGGCACACTCCTGATAGGGTATCGACACGCTAACCGAGCGCGCCGTGCAAGTGAAATCGAACTTGCGAATCCCGGCGATTGACCTTAACTATGATGTCCGCGGCGGCGTCCGGCCGCCTGCGTTCCGATGACCATGTCCGACCTCACATCCCTTCGCCGCACGCTGGATCACGTGATGGCGCGCGATTTCGGCCGCTTGCTGGCGCGCTGGCGGCGGCTCGCGTCCGCGCGTCCGCAAGCCGCGCCGGGCGACATCGCGGCGCTGCAGGCGGACATCGACGCCTCGGCTGCGCGCCGCGATGCAAGAGCCGCGCGCGTGCCCGAGATCAAGCTCGACGAATCGCTGCCGATCAGCGCGAAAGCCGACGAGATCGTGCGGCTGATCCGCGATCATCAGGTCGTCGTCCTCGCCGGCGAAACGGGCTCCGGCAAGACGACACAGCTGCCCAAGCTCTGTCTCGCGGCGGGTCGCGGCGCGGCGGGCATGATCGGCTGCACGCAACCCCGGCGCATCGCGGCGCGCGCGGTCGCGCGTCGCGTCGCGAGCGAGCTTTCGACCGAGGTCGGCGATCTGGTCGGCTTCCAGGTGCGCTTCGCCGATCAGGTGTCGGATGCCTCGCTGATCAAGTTCATGACCGACGGCATTCTTCTCGCCGAGACGCAGTCCGATCCGTGGCTCGCCGCGTACGACACGATCATTCTCGACGAGGCGCACGAGCGCAGCCTCAATATCGATTTCCTGCTCGGCTATCTGAAGCGCCTGCTGGCCAAGCGGCACGATCTGAAACTGATCGTGACGTCGGCGACGATCGACACCGCGCGCTTCGCATCGCACTTCGCCGACGCGCCGGTGATCGAGGTCGAAGGCCGCGCGTATCCGGTGGACGTGCGCTGGCGTCCGCCGGATCTCGATGCCGGATCGCGCAATCGAGAGATGTCGACCGCGGAACAAATCGTCGCCGCGACCGACGAGATCACGGCCGAGGATCCGCGCGGCGACGTGCTGGTGTTCCTGCCGGGCGAGCGCGAGATCCGCGATGCGCATCTGGCGTTGTCGCGGCGCAAGTATCGAGAGACCGAAGTGCTCGCGCTCTATGCGCGATTGTCGGCGGCGGAGCAGGATCGCGTGTTCCGTCCGGGCCCGCAGCGGCGCATCGTGCTCGCGACGAACGTCGCCGAAACCTCGCTGACCGTGCCGCGCATCCGCTATGTCGTCGACACCGGCACGGCGCGCGTGAAGCGCTACGGTCAGCGCAATCAGCTGGAACGATTGCATATCGAGCCGATCTCGCAGGCTGCGGGCGATCAGCGCAAAGGTCGTTGCGGTCGCGTCGGGCCCGGCATCTGTTTTCGCCTGTACGGCGAAGACGATTTCGCGCAGCGGCCGCGCTACACGGAACCGGAAATCCTGCGCTCGTCGCTCGCCGGCGTGATCCTGCGCATGCTGGCGCTGAATCTCGGCGAGGTCTCCGAATTCCCGTTCGTCGAAGCGCCATCGGAACGCGCGATCGGGGACGGCTATCGTCGCCTCGCCGAGCTCGGCGCGATCGACGGCAATCAGAAACTCACATCGACCGGGCGCACGCTCGCGAGACTCCCGATCGACGTCGCGCTCGGCCGCATGCTGATCGAAGCCGAGAAGCGCGGTGCGCTGCGCGAGACGCTGACGCTCGCGGCGTTTCTCAGCATCCAGGATCCGCGCGAGCGTCCCGCCGATGCACGCCAGGCTGCCGATCAGGCGCACGCGGTGTTCGCTGATCCGAAATCCGATTTTGTCGGCGTGCTGAAACTCTGGACGGCGTATCACGACGCGCACGAGGAGCTGACGCAGTCGAAACTGCGCGACTGGTGCCAAGAGCATTTTCTCTCGTTTCTGCGCATGCGCGAATGGCGCGAGCTGCATCGGCAGCTGATGTTGCTCGTGACCGACGAGCTCAAGTGGAAGCTCGACAAGGCGCAACCCAACTCCCTCCCCTTCAAGGGGAGGGCGGGGGAGGGGATGGTGTCGGCATCGCGTTCAACGCGGCGCGAAAACCATCCCCACCCAAACCCTCCCCTTGAAGGGGAGGGCTTAAGGGCTAAGTCACTTGAAGGGGAGGGCTTGAGAGCAGAGTCGTACGAGGCGATTCATCGCTGCCTTCTGTCCGGCTGGCCGACGCAGGTCGGACTCAAGAACGAGCGCGGTCAATATCGCGGCACGCGCGAGCGCACGTTCTCGATTTTTCCGGGCTCGTCGGTCGCCAAGGCGCCGCCGCGCTGGGTGCTGGCGGGGCAGATTCTCGATCTGCAGAAAGTCTACGGATTGCTGTGCGCGCGCATCGAGCCGGAGTGGGTCGAGCAGGAAGCGGCGCATTTGGTCAAGCGCAGCTGGCGCGATGCGCACTGGTCGCGCAAGCGCGGCGCGGTGATCGCGTTCGAGCAGGTGTCGCTGTTCGGGCTGACCTTGGTCGAGAAGCGCGCCGTGCAGTTCGGCAAGCAGGATCCCACGCTCGCGCACGAGATATTCCTGCGCGAAGCGCTGGCGCGCGGCGATATCGATGCGCGCTCGGATTTCGTGCGCGCGAACGCACACGTGCTGGCGCAGGCGCAGGAGCTCGAAGCCAAGCGGCGACGCGCGGGACTCGTGCGCACCGAAGACGAGCTCGCCGCGTTCTTCGCGGGCAAGATTTCGGCGGACGTCCATACGGCCGCGGCCCTCGATGCGTGGTATCGCGCGGCGTCGCCGTCGGCGCAGGCCGGCGTGCATTGGTCGCTTGAAGACGTGCTGGCGGAATCACCCGGCGTTGGCGTGCGCGATTTTCCGGCCGAGATCGAAGTCGCCTCGCACAAGCTGCGCACGAGCTATCGCTTCGTGCCGGGAGATCCGGCGGATGGCGTCACGCTGCACGTTCCGCTGGCGCTGGTGAACGCGGTGTCCGCGGAGCGCTGCGAATGGCTGGTGCCGGGGCTGCTTCCGGAAAAAGTCGCGGACATGATCCGCGCGTTGCCGAAGAGCCTGCGCCGCAATTTCGTGCCGGCGCCGGATTTCGCGCGCGCGTTCGCCGATGCGGAGCCTCCTCGCGACGAAGCGCTCGCGATCGTGCTGTCGCGCTATCTGCAGCGAGTGACCGGCGTCGCCGTGTCGGCGTCCGATTTCGCGGGCGCCGAATTGCCGGCGCATCTTCGGATGAATTTCCGCATCCACGACGAGAAGGGCCGAACGCTGGCCGAGAGCCGCGATCTTGCCGCGATCCAGTCGGAATGGACGACCGCGGCGCGCGTGGCGTTCTCGCATCGCGCCGATGTCGAGCTGACGCGCGAGGATGTCGATGCGTTCGACTTCGACGAGATACCGGATCGCGTCATCTCGTCCGGTGGGCTTACCGCGTTTCCGGCGCTGGTCGATCTCGGCGAAAGCGTGGCGCTGCGCGTGTTCGAGCGTCGCGACGAAGCGCTGGCGTCGCATCGCAAAGGCGTGGAGCGGCTGCTGCGGAACGCGCTCGCGGATCGCATCAAGCACGCGCGGCGGCAACTGCCGCTCGCCAACGCGTTGATGCTGAAGTGGGCCCCGCTCGGAAGCGCGGAGTCGCTGCGCGCGGATCTCGTCGAAGCGGGTCTGCGCGAACGTCTCGCCGCGCACGATCTCGATATCCGCGAGCGCGGCGCGTTCGAGCATGTGCGCGAGGACATCGGGCGCTCGCTGTTCGGCGCTGCGGTCGAGCGGCTCGCGATCGTCGAGCAGATCATCCAGAACTACGCGGAATTGAAGCCACTGCTCGAGCCGCCGTTGATCGGCTTCGCGCGCGCGAACTACGAGGACATCGAGGAGCAGCTTTCGGAGTTGCTGTTTCCAGGCTTCGCGCGCGAAGTGGATAAGTCGCGGCTTGCGCATTTTCCGCGGTACCTGCGCGCGATGCGTCTGCGCGCCGAGCGCCTGCGCCAGGATCCGGCGCGCGATCAGGCGCGCATGCTCGCGGTGCAGCTTTACTGGCGCGATTATTTGAAGCTGCGCGCGACGCGCAGCAACGATCCGGCGCTGGAAGAATTGCGCTGGCTGGTCGAGGAATTGCGCGTGTCGACGTTCGCGCAGGAGCTGCGCACGGCGGAGCCGGTGTCGCCGAAGCGGTTGGCGAAGCTGGTGGAAGGATTGCGCGCGGCATCCTGAAACGGCATCGCGTGCGGAAGCGCAAGCGCTGCAGCCCGTCGTCCCGGCGAATGCCGGGACGCGCGTTTCAAGCTGGATTCCGGCCTTCGCCGGAATGACGGGCCTGCGAGTCGGCGGAACGCCTTACTTGATTCGCTGCACGCGCACGCTGCAGCCGCAGCCGTCGACATACATCAGCCAGCTGCCGAGCAGCATCGGCTTGATGCGCACGGCGGGGCTGTCGAACTTGCCGGCGTCGTACGTGCCCGATTCCGCCTGACGCCATTCCTGGCCGTTGTCGAGCTTGAACACGGACTTGCCGCGCCAGCCGGTGAACGGTCCGTCGATGTGGCTTTCGATCACGTCGCGCGAGGAATCATCGGCGTAGAACTGCGGCGTGCCATTCGGGCCGACGCCCGGTGCCGCTCCGCCGTGAGTGCGCAGCCACTCGTTCAGATACTTCAGCTGCTCGGGCGAAAGATGATCGAGCCCCGCGGCGCGAAAGTCGGCTTGCGACATGCGCTCCTCGAGGGTGGAAGGCGGGGTCTGGGCGCTCGCTGCGGTAACGAGGAGCACGAACGAAATCAGGAGAAGTCTCGAAAAAGGGCGCATGATCTTGGCTGGGAGAGGGACGGATCGTGACCGCGACCGCAAATTTCCTTGTCTTTTACGAACTTAACAGGTGCGCACGG
>Ga0068862_100000380_pt1 | contig 48028 bp, 39 predicted proteins | sample KBSSwiS52_FD_66598 | JGI IMG/M metagenome (GOLD analysis project Ga0068862, IMG submission 66598) | Switchgrass rhizosphere microbial communities from Kellogg Biological Station, Michigan, USA - KBS Switchgrass S5-2 | ecosystem: Host-associated > Plants > Roots > Rhizosphere > Soil ...
GCAATGGATCGACTTGGTCATGCTGCTCTCCTTTAGAATGGCGCCTCTTTGGAAGGGCGCGAGTATGTCAGTCTCCGAGGGCTACCGTACATACGTCATCGAGCAGCTCGCGACTCTGCCTGCGGTCAGCACGCGCCGCATGTTCGGCGGTCTCGGCCTCTACAGCGGTGATTGGTTTTTCGCGCTGATCGACGACGACGTGTTGTACTTCAAGGTGGACGACGCGAACCGCGAAGACTACGTGTCGCGCGGCATGCAAGCGTTCATGCCGTTTCCGGGACAGCCGAGTCTCGGTTACTTCCAGGTGCCGGTGGATGTGATCGAGGAAGCCGAGGATCTGACGCGCTGGGCGCAGCGCTCGGTCGAGGTCGCGCAGCGAGCGGGCTTGAAGAAGCAAAAGAAAGCACCGCCACGCAAATCGACGACCAGGAAGCCCGCGAAGAAGGCGGCGAAGAAACGCAAAACGCCCGCCCGCAAAAAGTGAAGGGCTCCCGGCTTGGCAACCGGGAGCCCCCCGAGTCAGTGAGTCAGCACCGCGTTAGCGGCCGAGCGTCAGAATCGAGCAGGTCAGGATGCCTGCCGCTTCCTTCGTCGTGATGATCCCTGCCTTGCGCAGGCGCTCCGCCCTGGTGATCACGCAAGCGAGCTCATGCAGCGGCTTGTTCGCGAAATCGATCGCGCACTGATTGACGTCGTCGGCGACTGTGCAACCGTTCGCCTGGAGGTCATTGCCCGCCTTCGAGTTGCAACCGTCGATGATGACCGTCGGCTGCAGATCCGAGCCGATGCAATTGTCGACACCGTCCGGCACGCCGTCCGCGTCCGAGAACCAACCGATGTCCGTCATCTGCGAGGACGTCAGATCTTCCGGCGGCCGCACGGACGAGGTCAGGTCGATGTTGATCGACGGCTCCATGAGCTGGTTCGGAATGCCGCCGTAATCGAAGTGGGAGATCGACGAGCCCCCCACTACTGGATTGAGCGCCGCGACCATCGCCAGACCTCGGGTGTGGTCGGTGCCCGCCCGGATCGCGAGATCGAGATCCAGCGTCGCAGTGACCGGCCCGGCGGCCAGCAGCGCCTTGATCGCATTGCCGTCGGTCTGAATGACGCGGCCCGACACGATGTTGATCGTCGCATCCTGGCCGCCCAGACCGGCCGGCGGCGAGCCCGGCTGGTTGTCGGCAACGATGACGGCGATCGCACCCGCGTTCTGTGCGTTCTTCACCTTGACGGCGAAGCCGCACGTGCCGCGGTCGACCAGCGCGATCTTGCCGGCGACGGCAGCGCCATTGGTCAGTGGAGTGCAGGCGTCGGTCGTCGTCGGACTCGTCACTGGGATCGCATCGTCCAGGGCGAGCACGAGCTCGCCAGTCACGCCGGCTGCCGTCAGCTGCGCGCCGAACGCCGCGATGTTGAACATCAAAGGCGGTCCGCCATTGATGCTCACGAACGGCTCGCCGCGCCGGAGCACCTTCGGGACGTCCTTGGTCACGTTGATGCCGCTCCACGAAACGTTGCGGACGTTGATCGCGGAAGCGAGCCGCTCGGCAATCGTCATGTCGTTCCACGCCTTGCCCGTCGAGACATCGAGCGTGTACTGCGAGTAGATGTCCTTGCCGTTCTGGAACAGCGTGCCGTTGCCCTCGTTCGCGAAGTTCGAGAAGCCAAGGCCGTGACCGAGCTCGTGCAGCACCACCGGCAGCAGGTCCACCAGCAGGCCTTCGTTGTTGTCGAAGCCCATGTAGAACGCGAAGTCGCTGGAGAAGTTCGCGACGATGTCCGGTTGGCCCGGGTTCAGCTCGACGCCGGCGAGCTGATCGGCCAGCGCCGAGTGGTACCACGTGTCCGGGTACTCCGCGCCCGGGAAATTCCGGAATACGAACTGCGTGCCGGCGGAACCCAGCACGTTCGGTCCGAGCGCCGTGAACTGCGCGACGACCCGGATATCGACCTTCGGCTGCAGCACCTGCTCCCAGATGTTCGCTGCGACCTCGAACACGTTGAGGCGCTGCTGTCCGAGCGTCCCGCCGTTATTGCCGCCGACCGGCGCCGCCGGAGTCGGATCGTTGAAGCCGACACCCGGCGCGTTGTTGTTGATGATGACGATCTGGCCCTGAGCGAGCGCCGCTGAGACGCCGGCCAGCGCCATGGCCGCGACTGCGGCCACGCTATAGATGAGTTTGCGCATGGCTTACTTCTCCTCGAGTGCCGGTTGCTGCTTCGTCGTGCGGAGCAGGACCTTCGGTGCCTTGCCGATTGCGACGTCGTGCGCGTGCTTCGCATGCGCGACGGCGGATTCCCCGGTCTGGCACTCGAGCGCGTAGCCGCCATTCGCTGCAGGCGTAGCGATCGCCACGCTCATGAAACGTCCTTCGAGGTTGACGGCCTCAGTGCCGTCGGCACGCTTCTCGACCGCGAGTCCTTCGCTGGACTCGCTGGTCATCTCGAGCAGTTGCTTCTCCAGCTGCTCGCGAGTCGGAGCTGCCGTTCTGGCGACCGAACGTGCCGCGAGTGTCGACGCTGCCGCAGCGTCCTCGGTCGCCGCATCCTCCGCGCCGGTGACTATTTGTTGCGGAAGCTGAACCTTCGCTGCGGCCTGGTCCTGTGCGAGCGCGGCACCGCTCGACAGACCCATTCCCACCGCGAGAGCCAATAGAGTGCGTGAAATCCTGAGCTGCGAACTCATATCCCCTTCTCCTTATGACGTCTTGGCGTCGCACGAAGCGCTTCGTGTGAGCGCCGTGATTGTTCGTAGGCCGCGGGAACGTAGCACTGCAGCCACAGGCGCGAAACGGTGCTTGCGAATTTCGCGTTTTCTGCCAACAAGTGTGCGGGAACCGAGCGTCGCGCGTGGTGTTGCCCGCACGCAATTGCATACGCCGCTACTTCGCGAAGCGGTGCGCTGGCCTGAGTGTGCGATCAGAAAGGATTGCTATGCCTCTGGCGGATCAGGCGATCGAGCACGAAGAAGCCGATCGGACAACGCAGCCCCGTGCCATGCGAATTGAAGCTTTTACCTGTGCGCTCGATACCGCGGAATACAGCGCACGCGCGTGCTGCCTGATGGATGAACGCTCTCAGGCTCTCGCTGCGGAACGCACTGAAGGTGACAACCTTGGCTTGCGCGCGCTTTGCGCAGAAACCGTGCTGCGCGCCGGATCAGCACTTCCCTGAAAAGGCGCCGGCACCGTTGGGGGTTTTGCGTGCCGGCGCCTTCGCCCTCCAGGGAACTGCCTGGAAGTTCATGTGCAGTCTCAGACCACCTGCCGGCGCTGCACCCATCCACTCACCGGTGCGGTCGCTTCGGGTTTGTCCGGAAAGAAGCTGTCATGCGTCGGCGCGGCGGCGGTATCGGCGGCGACCTTCTGGCGCATCCCCTGCATGACCTTGATCACTTCCTGCCAATCCGAAGCGTCCACGAGCGGATCGTAGGACTGCGGACGCAATCCCATGCCATGCATGACGAAGAACCAGCTCAGCTCGACGAACATTTCGTGGCGCTTCTGGAAAATGCGGCCGGTCCGCCGATAAATCTCCATGCGCTCGGCGAGCGTGTCCGGCAGCTCGGTCGCTCTGCGCTGCTGCCAGTAAGGCGTATCGGTCCGCTCGCTCGTGCAGTAGTGCAGGATGATGAAATCGCGTACGCGCTCGAACTCCTCGATCACCTGCTCGTTGTAGTGCGCGATGTTGACCGGATCGAAGGTAGTGTCGGGGAAGTGATCCAGCAGAGCGTACACGCCGCTGCAGATCAGATGAATGCTCGTGGACTCGAGCGGCTCGATGAAGCCCGAGCCGAGGCCGAGGGCGATGCAGTTGCGGTTCCAGAACTTGCGGCGCCGGCCGGTCACGAAGCGGATGACGCGCGGCTCGGTCAACTGCTCCGTGTTCTCGGGCATGCTGAGCAGATCACGCAGCGCGTCCTCATCGCTGATGTGCTCACTCGAGTAGACGTAGCCAGTGCCGATACGGTGTTGCAGCGGAATGCGCCACTGCCAGCCCGCGCTGCGCGCGGTCGCAATGAGGTATGGCGTGCGCGGTATTCGGTTCGGCACTTGGACGGCGACCGCTCGATTGTTCGGCAGATACTTGCTCCAATCCTCGTAGCCGGTCTGCAGCGCGCCTTCGATGAGCAGCCCGCGAAAACCGGTGCAGTCGATGTAGAGGTCGGCCTGCAACCGGTCGCCTTCCTTGAAGACGATCTCATCGATGAAGCCGTCGGCCCGGCGCGTGACGCCGGTCACTGAACGTTCCAGCCGCACCACGCCGGCTTGCTCGGCATAGGCGCGCAGGTAGCGCGCTACGAGGCCGGCGTCGAAATGCAACGCATACTTGAGCGTCGAAGCGATGCCGCGGGGGTTGTCGGGGAAGATGAACTTGTTCGCCTCGGCCATTGCAATCTCGAGATTGAAATGACTGAGCTCGACGTTCAGCGACTCGGCGCGCGCCTTGTGCCAGAAGTGATAGAACGGCAGCCGATCGATGAACACGCCGAAGGCGCCGAACGGGTGCCAGTAACGATGCCCGAGGTGATGCCAGTCGACAAAGCGGATCGCCAGCTTGATCGTCGCCTGCGTATGGCGCATGAAATCTTGCAGGTCGATCGCGAGGAACTTGAGAAATTCGATGATGCCCGGGATCGTCGCTTCGCCCACCCCGACCGTCGGGATATCGGGCGACTCGATGAGCTGGATCGAGCACGTGCGGCCGACCTTCCTGGCCAACGCGCTCGCTGCGATCCAGCCCGCCGTGCCGCCACCGACGATCGCGATCCGCTTGATGCGATTGTCGGTGTCCATGGATGAACCCCTCAGAAGCTGCCGCGGATGCCGAACAGTATACGTCGCGACCCCGAATCGAAAGCGAACGGCAGGTTCTCGAACTGCAGGTACTGGCTCTGATCCTCCTCGGTGAGATTGATCGCTTCCAGCGTCACCCCGAGCTTGTCGCTGAATTGATAGGCGACCTGCGCATCCAGCTGGCCATAGTCGCGATTCCATACGCCCAACGTGCGCGTGATGCCGTCGTTGGGGCCGAAGGGCGCTACCGCATCCGGGAACCCGAAATTGCTGTCGAACGACTTGTCGCGCCAGCCGTAGGACACCCGCGCCTCGAACCCGTGATTCTGATAGTAGAGCTGGACGTTGAAAGCGTTCTCGGGCACGCCGGGGATCGGCAGGTTCTGATCGTAATCGTTGAAGGTCGGCGATTCGGACTCCGAGTACGTGTAGTTGACGTTGAAGCCTATACCCCAATCGAACGCGTATTGCGCGCTGAGCTCGATGCCCTTGATGGTGCCGCCGTCGCCGTTGATGGGAACCTGCACCGGTCCTTCGCGTCCGCCGGTCTGGTCCACCACGAAGATCGACTGCGTCACGACGGTGACGAAGGAATCGACCTCCTTCCAGAAGGGCGTCACGGCCACCAGGCCCTGTGAGCCGAAGTAGTACTCGTAGCTCAGGTCGAACTGGGTCGCACGGTATGGGTCGAGCTCCGGGTTGCCCTTGCTGCCGTTGGTGAAGCGGAACAGGTTCGTCACCGAGTCGCGCGTGAAGTTCTGTTCGAACCCGCGGCCGAGCTGGAACAGATCCTGGCGCGCCATGACCTTCGCCGCGGAGAAGCGCACTTTGCTGCCTTCCGTCACGTCCAGGACCATGTTCGCGCTCGGCAGGATGTCGGTGTAGCTGCGCTCGGCCGGCCGCGTCTCGAAGTCCTTCAGCACGCCGTTCCAGCTGTCCGTGCCCCAGAACGTGGGGTTCGGATTGGAGGCGACATTCTGATCGACGGTCAGCTCGGTACGGATGACGCGCGCGCCGACGTTGATGTGATAACGATCGCCAGGCTTGCCGGCATCGGCCATGAGGTAGCCCGATGTGGTTTTCTCTTCGACCTTGAAGGTCTCCAGCGGCGACGGGAAGAACGAGAACGGCGTGTCCGGGTACAAGGCCTGAATCCACGCCTGCGCGTTGCTCATTTGCGAGCGGTCCTGCACCAGCACGCTGCCCGTGCCGGCGTGGCCGGAGCTCCAGAAACCGTTGATGGTCTCGACCCGGCCGGCACTGCCGGTAAAGGTCTGGTAGGGCGTGATCAGCGCCGGCGAGTTGCCGAAGCGTTCGCAGGGCGCGAACCGGAAGTTGGCGCCGGCACTCGCCGGGATCTCGCAGGACTTGAAGCCGATGGCGCCGTCCTGGAAGTAGCCGAAGGGCGTCCAGTTCTGGCCGAAGTCCGAGCCGTCCAGCTCGCCTTTGCCGGAGTAATCGGCCAGGTAGCGCCCGAATTCGTAATCGATCTTGCGATCCGCGAGGCGCAGGCCACCGCTGAAGCTCACGGCGCCGGACTCGATGAACGGCGGATCCCATTGCACGTCGCCGCGCACCGCCCAGTTCTCCGCGTCCGTCGTGTCGGCGAACGCCCAATGCGACTTGAAGAAGCCGTTGGCCGGATTCGTGTAGAGGTCCGGGGTTCCGACGAGAGAGAACGAGGGCAGCGTCCCGCCGTTGGCGTCGTAGGTGAAGCGGTAGTTCGCCGGGGCGGCGCTGTTCGGCGCAAATCCGACGCCGTTCGTGCCGCGCACGGTGTACTGCGTGTAGCGCACGTCGTTGTTGGCGCTGGAGCTCTCCTGGTCCGCTTTCGAATAGGCCGCCGCAGCACTGGCGCGCCACGCCCCGCCGTTGTCGAACTTGAACTTGAGCTGGAAGTTGTCCGCGCCGATGTCCGTGTTCTTGACGAACGAGATCGCCTCGGCGGAGCCGGCGATGACAGTGCCATGCAGGAGCACGCCATTGCCGTCGATCGAGAACGGCTGTGTCGTATCCAGGCCGGGGCTTTCGGTACCGAACGGGAATTTGATCGAACCTTCCTGCGTCAGGATGTCCAGGTCGGAGTGGAACCACTGCGCCTCGAGCTCAGTCGAGTCGTTCGGCCGGAACGCCACTGCCAGCGAAATACCGAGCCGCTCGCGCTCCTCGTCGCGGTCGGTCGCGTAGCGATATTCCGGCGCGAAGTAGTTCTGCGTGACCGTTGTGCGGTCGGCGCGATCGCTGAAGTCCCAGTCGCCGCGGTTCTGACCGCCGAGCACGTCCGTCTGGAACTGTTGCTTGTCGTAGGACACCGAGGCCATGACGGCCAGACGCTCGCTGAATTCGTGACTGAAGACCAGCGCGCCGAGCGGCTCCCAGCCCTCGCCGCTGTCCGCGTAGCGCAAGTTGCCGGCCAGCGTCGTGCCTTCGCCGAAGGAAAACGGGCTGCGCGTCTTCAGGTTGATGATGCCGCCGAGACCGCTCTCGCTCTGCGAGGCGTTCGGCGATTTGAAGACGTCGATGCCGCCGAGCAGCTCGGACGGGATGCCCTCGAGCGAATCGGTTTCGCGGACGTTGCCCTCGCCCTGCGTGTAGAGCTCCAGGCCGCTCAGGAAAATGTCGTCATTGAGCAGCGTCACGTTCTGGTCCAGACCGCGGATGCGGGCCTTGGTGCCCTGGCCGTTGGAGCGATCGATCGAGATGCCGGGCAGGCGCTGCAGCGACTCGGCCACGTTCTGGTCCGGGAACTTGCCGATGTCCTCGGCGGACACCGACTCGATGATCTGGTTGGACTCGCGCTTGTTCTGCAGCGCATCGGCCAGCGAGGCGCGGAAGCCCGTGACCACCACTTCCTCGAGCGGCTCCGAGGTGGTGCTGGCTGCAGAGGTTGAAGGTTGTGCCGCGTGGGCACTCACTGCTAGACACGATGAAATCGCCGCGCTCAACAGCGCCGATCGGCGAGCTCGCTGACCCACTTCGTTGGCTGACATTCGGTCCCCCTGTTGTCCTGCCGCTCGTACGTTCAAGCCCGAGTGTGCTCGTGCGTCTACGCGCTGCTCAGCGAGCATTTCACTCGTCGGTTTCGAGTCTGCGCAGCGTGGAAGTGACGTGTCAACGAAAGTGCCGGGAAGAAAGCGCTTTCACGAAAATCTTTTCGTCGCGAGCTGAAAGAAAGCGCTTTCAAGTCGCTTCATCCTGCTCGTCCGCGCCAATGCGCGCTCCCTGGTAGCGCTCACTTGTCTGTTGCAGCGGCAACGACGGTGAAGCGGCCCGCTGCCACGCCGTTAAATTTGCGCAAAAGACGCGCGCGCTAAATGAAAGCGCTTTCACCGTAAATTCCAGTGTTTGCGTAGTTCCAATCGCATGCGACTTCGCACATGATCGCGCACCGGTCACATCTATTGCTTGCGCAACAAGGCACGTACATACATGCAAACGCGCATCGCCCAGGACGAGCTCGCAGCACCAACCGCAGTCGCGCGCGCGTTGCCGCTCTACAAGAATTCCGCCGCTGCGCTCGAGCATCGCGTCACCGATCTGCTGGTGCGCCTCACGCTGAAAGAGAAGGCCGCGCTGGTCGCGGGCGCGGATAATTTTTCGACGACTGCGTTGCCGCGCCTCGGCATTCCGGCGATGCGCTTCGCCGATGGACCGAATGGCGTGCGCTCCACGCGCGGCGACGCTGCTACCGCATTCCCGACAGGCGTCGCGATGGCAGCGTCCTGGAACCCCGAGCTCATCTCGCGCGCCGCTGCGGCAATCGGTCGCGAGGCGCGTGCGCTCGGCGTGCACGTCCTGCTCGGCCCGAACATCAACATCCAGCGCAATCCGCTCGCGGGCCGCAATTTCGAGACGTATTCGGAAGACCCGCTGTTGAGCGGCATCGTCGGCACTGCATTCGTGCGCGGGCTGCAGAGCGAAGGCGTCGGCGCCTCCGTGAAACATTTCGTCGCGAACGAGCAGGAGCGGCAGCGGCGCACCGGCAGCTCGAACGTCGACGAGCGCACGCTGCGCGAGATCTATCTCGCGCCGTTCGAGATGATCGTGCGCCAGGCGCAGCCCTGGACGGTGATGAGCTCCTATAACCGCGTCAACGGCGTGTTCATGACCGAGAACCGCCAGCTGCTCACGCAAGTGCTCAAAGAGGAATGGAGCTTCGACGGCATGGTGATGTCGGATTGGGGTGCGATTCACACGACGGTCGAGGCAGCGAACGCCGGTCTCGACCTGGAGATGCCCGGCCCGGCACGTTACTACGGCGCGATGCTGGTCCGTGCCATCCGCAACGCGCAGGTCGACATCGAGCAGCTCGATGAGAACGTCAGGCGCGTCCTGCGTACGCTCTTCCGCACTGGAGTGATGGACGCAGTCCGTCGACCTTCGGGCGAGCTTTGCAGCGATCGTCACCGCGGTCTCGCCGTCGACATCGCGCGCGAGAGCATCACCTTGCTGAAGAACGACGATGGATTGCTGCCGCTGTCGCGCGAGCGCGTGCGCACGATCGCCGTCATCGGCCCGAATGCCGATGCCGCAATCATTCAGGGCGGCGGCAGCGCGAACGTGATCCCCTCGCGTATCGTCACTGCGCTGGAGAGTCTGCGCGAGCTGTCCGGGATGCGCGTCGACTACGCACAAGGCGTCGACAACGAGCTGGTGACGCCCGCGGCGGACAGCCGCCTGCTCAGCACGAATTCCACGCGCGAAGTGCAGGGATTGCAGTACGCGATCTATGCCAATGCGAAGTTCGCCGGCAAGCCCGCGAGCTCGGGCGTCGATACTTACTTCAACAAGCTGAGCCTCGGCGAGGGCCTGACAGCCGCACAGGAGGATCCGATCTCGGCGCGCTGGACCGGTTATTTCTGGCCGCAGAAGTCCGGCACGTACGAGTTCAGCCTGACGCAGGTCGGCAGCGCCGTGCTGACGATCGACGGCGTGCGCATCATCGACGACGAGACTCCGACTCGTCCGCCGGCCGGCGCGGAGCTGTTTCCGATTCCCATGCGCGTCGTGCAGCTCGATCTGCGCTCGGGCCGCGGCTATCCGATTCAACTGGACTACGTCAGCGGCACCCTCGCTTTTCACCTGTTCCGCTTTGGTATCCGCCCGCCGGCGGGCACGATCGACGAAGCGGTGCGCATCGCGCGCACGGCGGACGTCGCAATCGTTTTCGTCGGCGTCTCGACCACGTCGGAAACCGAAGGCGCGGATCGCCGCGACATGGAGCTGTACGGACCGCAGAACGAGCTTGTCGAAGCCGTCGCGGCAGTGAACCGCCGTACGGTTGTGGTGCTGAACAACGGCGCACCCCTGCGGTTGCCGTGGATCGAGCGCGTCAACGCAGTAGTCGAAGCGTGGCTGCCGGGACAGGAAGGCGCGCGTGCCGTCGCCGAAGTGCTGCTCGGCATGACCAATCCATGCGGCAAGCTGCCGCTCACCTTCCCGCGCAAGCTCGAAGACAACCCGAGCTACCTGTACTACTCGAATGGCCCCGATGCGCACTACGGCGAAGGCGTGTTCGTCGGCTACCGTTACTACGAAAAGAAGAAGCTCGAGCCGCTGTTTCCGTTCGGCCACGGGCTGTCCTACACGAAGTTCGACTACTCGAACCTGCGCGCGCCCGACGAAGTCCTGGCCGGCCAGCCGATCCACGTCAGTCTCGAAGTCACCAACTCCGGCACGCTGCCGGGACGCGAGACGGTTCAGCTGTACGTCGGCGACGAAGTAACGCAGGATGTGGTACGGCCAGCAAAAGAGCTGAAGGGCTTCCACAAGGTAGAACTGGCGCCGGGAGAATCGCAGATCGTGCGCTTCACGCTGAACACGCACGACCTCGCCTACTACGACGCGCGCCGCCGCGGCTGGACCACGACGCCCGGAAAGTATCGGCTGTACGTGGGCAGTTCCTCGGCAGACATTCGCGCGACGCGCGCATTCAACTGGATCGCGCCGCTCGACGAGCGTGCACCCGTCGAACAATCCACCTTCGAGGACGACCTCTGATGGCAACCAACGTAGAGACGGTCACTGGACAGGGGGCGAACGTGGCAGCGGAGCAGTCGGCCGACCGCATTCCGTTGCCGCGCATTCTCGGCTACGGCATCGGCGATTTCGGTTTCAACTTCTACTGGTTCTCGCTGCAGCTGTTCCTCGCCTACTACTACACCGACGTGCTCGGACTGCGCGCCGAAGTCGCCGGCCTGATCATCTTCGTGTGCTTGACCTGGGACGGAATCGTCGACCCGGCCATCGGCGTGCTCGCGAACCGCACACGCTCGCGCTGGGGTAAGTATCGACCGTTCCTGTTGTTCGGCAGCATTCCGTTGGCGGCGAGCTTTGCGTTGATGTTCGCGCCGACGGGACTCGAAGGCGCGGCGCTGATCGGCTACGCGCTCGCCACGCAGATCCTGTTCCGCACGATGTACGGGCTGGTGAACATTCCGTACAGCGCTCTCATGGCCACGATGACGCGCGATTCGATGCAGCGTAACTGGCTCGCGGGCGCGCGCATGATCTTCGCGTTTCTCGGCACCGCGGTCGTCAGCTACTTCACGCCGCGCCTGGTCACTTATTTCACCAGCGGCGGGCGCACGGCAGGCTACTTCGGCGCGACTGCAGTGCTGGCGGTGCTCGCAACGGTGTTCACTATCATGACATTCCTCGCAACGCGCGAGGATTCCTCGATCACGCATGCGCAGGAAGCGCCGCCGCCCGTGAGCGAGCTGCTGCGCATGGTGATGCAGAACGTGCCATTCCTGCAGATCATCGCCGGCATCGGCTTCTTCAGCTTCGCGAACATGCTGGTGTGCTCGGGGCTCGTGTACTACGTGAAGTACTACCTGGGCGCGAACGAAGCGATCGCCGGCGAAGCGGCCAGCCTGATGCAGATCACGATCACAGCGATGATCCTGCCGTGGACGTTCGCCGCGCGTTATGTGGGCAAGCGCTGGGCATGGCAGGCGGGGCTCGCGATCGCGTTCGCCGGGCTCGTCGGACTGTATTTTTCCAGCGCGCGCGAAGTCGGCGTGCTGTACGGCTTCATTGTGGTGTACGCGATCGGCAGCGCCTCGATCGGCATCAACTTCTGGTCGATCGTGCCGGACACCGTCGAGTACGGCGAATGGCGCACCGGCGTGCGCGCCGAGGCGTTCGTGTTCGGCTTCGTCACGCTGATCCAGAAGATCGCACTCGGTACGTCGTCGGCATTTCTCGGCGCCTATCTCGGTTGGGCAGGTTATGTAGCCAATCAGCCGCAGTCCCCCGAGACAGCGCAGGCGATCAAAGTGCTGATTACGCTGGTGGCGGCCGGCGCGCTGCTCGCCTCCGCGCTGGTGATGCATTTCTACCGCCTGGATGCCCGGGCGCACGCGCGGCTGGTGCAGGAAATTAACGCGCGCAAGGCGGGCCGGGAACAGGTTTGACACTCTCTCTGCGGGCTCCGCAGAATAGGCCCCAGCTGCGATTCCACAGCAGCGCGGCAAGAGGGGGAGCCTGGAGCACGCGCTTCAGGCTGACGCGTGAGCGCAACACTGAAAGATGTGGCCCGCGAGGCCCATGTCTCCATGGCATCGGTTTCGCGGGCTCTGAACGGCACCGGCGTCGTCACCGAAAGCATTCGCACCCGCGTGCTCGAGGCTGCAGCCCGCCTGCAATACGTCCCGAATAGCGGCGCGCAGAGTCTCATGACTCGCCGCACCCATACGATCGGCATCGTGCTGCCGACCCTGTACGGGGAGTTTTTCTCGGAGTTGATTCGCGGAATCGACATCGCGGCGCGCTCGCGCGGCTTGCACCTGCTGATTTCCAGCACCCATTGCGACGCTACCGAGGCTGGCAACGCGGTGCAGGCGTTGATCGGCCGCGTCGACGGCCTGCTCGTGATGTCGCCGTACGTCGATGGCCGCTTTCTGCAAGAGCGTGTGCGCAGCTCGTTGCCGATCGTGCTGATCAGCACGGTCGATGTCGATCACACTCACATGTCCTTCTACGTCGACAACTACAGCAGCGCGTACGCGATGGTCGCGCACCTCGCCGGCAACGGTCATCGCACGATCGCGCACATCGCGGGCCCGGACGTGAACGTCGATGCGCAGGAACGCTTGCGTGGCTATCGCGCTGCGCTCAGTCGCGAGCTGCCTGGCGCCGCCGAATATGTCTTGCGCGGCGATTTCACCGAAGAGTCGGGCTATCGCGCGGCCCGCGAGTTGCTCGCGACGGGAATGCGTCCCGACGCCGTCTTCGCGGCGAACGACATGATGGCGATCGGTTGCCTGTGCGCGCTGACCGAAGCGGGGCTGCGCGTGCCGCAGGACATCGCAATCGCCGGCTTCGACGACATTCCAACGGCGCGCTTCGTCTCGCCGGCATTGACGACGGTGCGCGTGCGCATCTCCGACATGGGTGGCCGCGCGCTGGATAGTCTAGCGACGGCAATCGAGAGTCCCGCGCAGTTCCAGCCCGTCACAGAAACCGTGCCCGCGGAGCTGATCATCCGCGCATCGTGCGGCGCGCCCGCGCGTCCTGCCGGCAATCCGCGCAGCGCGCCCGTTCAGCGGGTCTAGTGGCCTACGCGATCGAATCGCACGAGTTCGCCGCGCGGGACTTCATCGGCGGCGACGCCGCCCTGGACTTCGTCAACACCGTCAGCGGACGCGATCAAACACCCCGCGACTGGCTCGACAGCTACGCTCGCTTGCTCGAATGGGCCGCCCTCGTCCGCCTGCTGCCGGAACGGAATCTGCGCGCTCTGACGAAGAAGATGCATGGCGAACCCGCGGCGGCTGCTCGAGCATTGACGCGCGCCAAGGAGCTGCGCGAAGAGTTGTTCGCACTCGTCCGTGCCGTCGTTGCGGGAAACGCCCCGCCGAAGAGCGCATTGGCGAAACTGCGTGAGCATTGGCTCGCGGGCAGCGAGGCGCATGAGCTGCGCTTCGAGAACGGGGCTGTGATCGCGGACATCCGCGCCGACGCGGCGGACTTCGACCTGGTCGCAGCGATGGTCGCTTATCGCATGGTCGAGCACGTGATGCCGCAACCCGTCGAGCGCCTGCGCATGTGCGGCGGAGTGAACTGCTCCTGGGTGTTCATCGACAGCTCCAAGGCAGGCCGCCGCCGCTGGTGCGACATGGCCGTGTGCGGGAACGTCGCGAAGGCGCAGCGCTTCTACGCCCGGACTCGAAAAAAAGCTAAAGGTTGATCTGCCGCACGATCGCGCGGCGCGGGACCGACGACGAGTTCTCGCCGACGTACTCGTTGATGTAGAGCCGGCCGCCCCACGGGTGGCACGCTATGCCGTTCGGGAACGACAGCCGCGCGGTTCCATCCGGGCCATCGACCACACCACGCTCGCCGTTGCCCAGGATGTGCTTGGCTTTGCCGTCCAGCGCGACCTGGAAGATCTGGTGGGATTCATAGGCCGTCACATAGAACCGATCTGCGGCGAAGCACAGGTGTCCGAGGCCGTGATCCGAAACCGTGGTGAAAGGCGACACGCTCCCCTTCCGGTCGATCTTGAACATGCGGTTGTTACGGAAGTTGACCGTATAGAGGTTGCCGTCGCCGTCGAACGCGAGACCGTTCGGACACTTGAAGAGATCGCTCTTCGCAAACGGCGTGACGCTGCCGTCGGGCGAGACCTTCGCTATGGAGTTGCCGCGGCAGAGCGCGACATAGATGTCGCCGCTCTTGCGCTCGACAGCGACGCCCACCGGTCCGTACAGCCCGGTCGCGAACGTCTTCGCCTCGCCGTGGCGATCGATCCTGGTGAGCGAGTCGCCGTAGAAATTCGCCTGCAGCAGATTGCCCTGCGCGTCGATCGCGTTGCCCGAGGAGCCGTAGAGACCCGTCGCGAAGACGCGCCGCTCGCCCTCCATCGTGATCTTCCACACCGTCTCGCCGAAGTCCGCGACGTACAGGTCGCCGACCATGTCGACAGTCACGCCGCCGACCTGGTGCCCCTCGATCACTTCGGTCAAAGCGTGGATCTCGATCGCGGCATCTGCATTCGCTGCGAGCAGCGCCCAGATGCCGACCGATGCAGCTCTTCCCAGCATGCGCGGGACTATTGCATCGGCGCGTTCGACGTGTCAACCGCTATACTGACATTTAACGGTTTGCGGGCAAGTCGTGCGAGACTCGCGCCATGCTGCTGCGACCTGCCGAACCTGCCGATGCGATGGCTGTGGCCCGCGTACACGTGCGCGCGTGGCAAGTTGCGTACCGCAATCTGCTTCCCGACGACTATCTCGACAGCCTGAAGCCGGAAGATCGCGCGCAACGCTACACCTTCGGCGGCACGGATCCGCGCGAGCCGATGACGACTGTCGCCGTCGACGATCGCGGCACGATTCGCGGCTTCGCGACGACATGCGCCGCGCGCGATGCCGATGTTCCGGGCTACGGCGAGCTCGCCGCGATTCACGTCGATCCGGAGTCGTGGGGCCGCGGCGTCGGTGTCGCTCTGCTCGCCTCGGCTCGCGCTTTCCTGCTCGACTCGGGATTCCGCCGGGCGATCTTGTGGGTGCTTGTCGGCAACACTCGCGCCGAGCGCTTCTACCTCAAGGATGGCTGGGCACCGGACGGCACGCAGCGCACGGACACGGTGTGGGGCCTGCAGGTCAACGACCTGCGGTATCGGCGGACGCTCTAGCTACATCTGCCTGAACAAGTGCAGGTAGCTGCGACTGACCGGCAGCACTTCTTCCCTGCCCTTCAAGTGAATGTCTGCAGTCTCGTTCGCGCCGCGCGTGACGTGACTGATCGCGCGCATGTTCACGACCACCGAGCGATGTACTTGCGCGAACTGCTCCGCGTCGAGCTGCCCGAGTAGTTCCTTGAGCGGCATGCGAACCACTGCCTCGCGAGGCTGATGCGCGTCGTCGCGCCACGCGATCGTCGTGTACTTCTCTTCGGAGCGCAGGAAGTCGATGTCGTCGACCGAGATGAGACGCACCGTCTGCCCGACCGACGCACGCAGCCAACGCAGCGACGACGGTGTCGTGCCCTTCTGCAAGCTGGCCGCGAGCTGATGCAGCAGCGCATCGGTATTGGATGCAGGCTGCGACGCTCGTAACCGCTCCTTCAAGCGAGCGACAGTCTCCTCCAGACGCGACGGCTCGACTGGCTTCACGAGATAGTCGAGCACACCTTGTGCGAATGCCTGCACCGCGTACTGGTCGTACGCCGTGACGAACACCAGGTGCGCGCGACGACCGATGTGGCGTGCTGCCTCGACACCGGTCATGCCGGGCATGTGCACGTCGAGGAAGCACACGTCCGGCTGGTACTCCTCGAACTTGTCGACAGCCTCGCGGCCGTTGCGAGCTTGCGCGACGATCTCCAACTCGGGCCAGGCCTGCGTGAGCAGGCGCTCGAGCACTTCGCGCAGCAGCGGCTCGTCGTCGGCGATCAGCGCGGTCGGGCGATGCGACTTCATGCGCTCTCCCGCGCAGGAAACTCCAGCTCCGCGCACACGCCATGCGGCTGCACTTCGGTGAGCCGAAATTGCGCATCGCCTCCGAAAGCCAATTGCATTCGTTCGCGCAACATCGAAAGTCCGGTGCCCAGTCCACCGGTCTTTTCGACTTGCAGCCCGACGCCCGTATCGGTCACGCGCACGTGACAGCGGCCGTCGCGCAGCCACACGTCGACGTCGATGCGCCCGCCCTCTTCTCTCGGATCGATCCCATGACGAACTGCGTTCTCGACGAGCGTGAGCAGCGTCATCGGCGGACATTGCAACGTGTTCGCCGCGGGCTCGATGTGCAGCGCGAACTGCAGGCGGTCGGGGATGCGCATCTGCATGAGCTCGAGATACGCGCGCACCAGGTCCAGCTCCTGACCGAGCGTCGTGCCAGGCGCGTGCATGCGCGGCACCGCGGCGCGCAGATATGCGATCAGGCTCTTCAGCACGCTGGACGCTTGCGGCGATCCGGCATCGACCAACGCCTGAATATTCGCGAGCGTATTGAACAGGAAGTGCGGCTCAACCTGCGCCTGCAACAGCCGCAGACGAGTGTCGAGCGCCTTGCGCTCCAGCTCGCTCTTCTCCAGCTCGAACGCCATGGCCTGATCGCGCGCGAATGCTTCGCGCTGCCGGATCACTGCGCCCACGGCGATCCACGGCGCGAACAGCAATGCGGTCATGCATAGCTGCGCGTATCCCGTTTGCCGCAGCTTGTTGGTGCCCAACTCGGGATCGCCGCCAGTCGTGATCCAGTACGCGAACGCGGCGGCGAACGGAATGACGACCACGATGCCGAGCAGTTGCCAGCCCCAGCGCGAGAAAGGCCGCCACAGGCTGTGCGGCCACTCCTCGAACAGGCCGAACATGAAGAGGATCGCCATGCCCACGATGATGGCGCGCGCGAACACGATGACCGCAGGCGCCTGGTTGCCGATGTTGAGCAGCACGCCGAACATCAGCGACACGATGAGCACGAAGCGGACGCGGCGCCAGCCGAAGATCCGCGCCAGGCCCGTGGGTTTGAGTGTGTGAGCAGCCATCGCCATGGGACGACTATAGACCAACGGTTCGGCCCGTTCCCCCACCAGACCCCTGCCGCGGGCGCCCATGACCGCCACTCGTCCGCCTCCGGCGTAACTCGGCGGGGCGCTGCCGTGTCCTGTCGCAAGCGGTTGGCCCTTCGGGGCGGCCGCGCTCATAGTGCCGGCCGAAGGAGCGTACAACCATGAAACTTCGCTATCGCATCCTGAGCATTTTCGCGGTCGTCGTGGCGCTGGCATTCGTCTCGCTCGCAATCACGCTGAGCTACGACTCGCCATGCCGCGCCAGCGCAGCGTTGCCCGCCGGGGGTGAGTCCATGAAAGGCGTCGTCAGCGAGTGCTATGGCTCGCCGGATGTATTGAAACTCGAGCAGCTCGCCAAGCCGACACCCGCGGACGATCAACTGCTCGTGAAGGTGCATGCGGCAGCGCTCAACCCGCTCGACTGGCACATGATGCGCGGCTCGCCGTACATCATGCGGATGTCCTCGGGCCTCGGCGCACCCAAAGACATTCGCGTCGGCGTCGACTTCGCGGGCACTGTCGAAGCGGTCGGCAAGAATGTCACGCAGTTCAAGCCCGGCGACGAGGTGTTCGGTGGCGCCGACGGCTCTGTCGCGGAGTATGTCGTCGTGCGCGAGAGTCGCGCCGTCGCACTGAAGCCGACCAACATGACCTTCGAACAAGCTGCGTCCGTGCCCGTCGCGGCGATCACTGCGCTGCAGGGTCTGCGCGACAAAGGCGGTATCAAGCCGGGGCAGAAGGTTCTGATCAACGGCGCATCCGGCGGTGTCGGCACGTTCGCCGTGCAGATCGCCAGGCATTTCGGCGCCGAAGTCACTGGTGTGTGCAGCACGCGCAACGTCGAGCTGGTGCGCTCGCTCGGTGCCGATCGCGTGGTCGACTACACGCAGGAAGATTTCGCAAAAGGCCCCGAGCGCTACGACATCATCCTGGACAACGTCGGCAATCGCTCGATCTCCGATCTGCGCGGCGTCATGCAGCCCAACGGCCGGCTCGTGATCGTCGGCGGCCAGAAGGGCGACTGGATCGGGCCGCTCATGGGAGTGATCAAAGCGGCGATCGTGCAACCGTTCGTCGATCAGCAACTCGGCTTCTTCATCGCGCAGCTCAATCATGACGACATGCAGTTCCTCGGCGAGCTGATGCAGACCGGCAAGATGACTCCGGTGATCGACCGGCGCTACGCGCTCGGCGAAGCCGCGAAGGCGATGGAGTATCTCGAAGCGGGCCGCGCACGCGGCAAGGTCATCGTGAGCCTGGAATAACGAGGGAGACGCACGTGGCTACCATGGGGAGAGCGATCAGCGCGTGTCTGCTCGTCGGGTTGGTGCCTGCCGCGCATGCAGCCGACGCAGCTGTGAAGTACAGGGCACCGCGCAACGAGTATGGACAGCCCGATCTGCGCGGCGTGTGGAACTTCAGCTCCGACGTCCCGCTGCAGCGGCCGAAGGATGCGCCCGACAAGCAATTCCAGACGCGCGAAGACATCGCAAAGTCGAATGCCGCGCGCGACAAACAGATCGAACAATACGCACAGCAGGGTGTAGGCGCTCACAACCTGTTCTGGCTCGACTACAAGTCGCAGGCCGAGAACCTGCGCAGCTCATTGATCGTCTATCCGTCCAATGGCCGCATGCCGGCGCTCGCCGGCGGCGTGACCCGGATCGGAGGCTTCGCGGCCGTGTTCAAGGATGTTCCCGGCACACGGCCCGTGCGCTTCAACCTAGGCGGCATCGGCAAGGACGGTCCGGAAGACCGCGGCCTGTCCGAACGCTGCATCGTTACCGAGAGCCGTCCGCCGCTCACGCCGGGCTTCGACAGCAACTTCGTGCAGATCTTCCAGGGGCGTGATCACGTCGTGATCCTCAACGAGCAGATCCACGACGCGCGCAGCATTTTCCTCGACGAACGGCCGCCACTCGACGACGCATTGCGCGGTTGGTACGGCTACTCGCGCGGCCGCTGGGAAGGCGAGACGCTGGTGATCGAGACCCGCAACTTCAACGGGCTCACGCAAAGCTTCGATAGCGCCGGCACCTCCTACGACAAGGTCGTGACCGAGCGCCTCACGCGCATCGCCGACGGCACGGTCGAATACGAGGCGACGGTCGTCGATCCGAAGACCTTCACGGACAAGTTCACGCTCGTGTTCCCGATGGCGAAGACCGACAAGCGCATCTACGAGTTCGCCTGCCACGAAGGCAACTACAGCATGGAAATCATTCTCAGCGGCGCGCGTAAGGAAGAAGCAGACGCGCTGCAGGCCAAGCAGTGAGGAGCGCTGCCATGCTGCGATTCGTACTCGTGCTGCTCGCGTTAGCTGGTCCGCTGTTGCTCTCGGGCTGCGCAACTCAGCCGCGGATCGCGCGCACTGCAGACGGCAAGCCGGACCTCAACGGGATCTGGGAAGCGATGGGCTCCGCTCACTGGAATCTCGAGCCGCACAACGCGCAAGGCGGCCCGATTGCGCAATTGGGCGCGCTCGGCGGGATCCCCGGCGGGCTCGGCGTCGTCGAAGGTGGCCGCATTCCATACACGACCGAAGCCGCGGCGAAGCGCGCGGAGAACAAGGCGAACTGGCTGGAACGCGATCCGCTCGCGAAGTGCTACCTGCCCGGCGTGCCGCGCGCGACGTATTTGCCGCAACCGTTCCAGATCACGCAGGAACGCAGATCGCTGTTGATCGCCTATGAATTCGCCGGCGCGACGCGGATCGTCTACATGGATCAGCCGAGTCTGCCGGCGCAAGTGGACTCGTGGATGGGCCACAACCTCGGCCACTGGGAAGGCGACACATTGGTGATCGACGTGACCGCGCAGGTCGCCGACACGTGGCTCGACAGCGCCGGGAACTTCCACGGTCCCGCAATGCGCGTGCAGGAACGCTATACGCCCGCCGGCCCGGACGTGCTCAGGTACGAAGCGACGATCACCGATCCGGAAACGTTCACGCGGCCGTGGAAGATTTCGCTGCCGCTGTATCGCCGGCTCGACCCGAACATGCAGCTGCTCGACTTCAAGTGCGTGGAATTCGCCGAAGAGCTGCTGTACGGCAAGTTTCGCAAGCGTCCTGCCACGCAATAGGGAGTCCCGATGACGACCGCAATGAACGCCGGCAGAACCGCCGGTGCGCTGCTCATCGTGCAAATGACTGCCGGATACGTGACGAACTTCGTGCTGCTGCAGCCCGCGACGGCTCCGCCAGGCTTCCTCGTGAACGCGTCAACGCACGCGACGCAGGTCGGCGCAGCGGCATTGCTCGGAATCGTAGCCGGCGGGCTCTCGCTCGCCATCGCGATCACGGTGCTACCGGTGCTGCGGAAACTCAGCGAACGGATGGCACTGACCTTCGTGGCACTCAGCGCCGTCGCGTTGTCACTGTCGGTGGTCGAGAACGCCAAGGTCATGTCACTGCTGTCGCTGAGCCAGGCGTATGCGGCGTCGAACGGGGCCGACGCTGCCTCGTTCGCCCTGGTGCGCGGCGTCGTGGCGGCGGCCCGCAACTGGGCGCACTTCACGCAATTGATCGTCGGCGGCTCGACGTTCGTGGCCTTGTTCGCGGCGCTGTACCGCTTTGCGCTGATCCCGCGCGCCCTCGCGGGATTTGCAGTTGCCGGCGCGGCGCTGCAGATGGTGACAGTTGCCCGTCCGTTGTTCGGCGCTCAGGTCGTATTCCCGCTGCTGGCTCCCGCGGGGATCGCTTTCCTGTTGGCGGCAGTGTGGCTGCTGGTCAAGGGGCTCGCCGATCCGGATGTCGGCGCAGCCGGTCGCGCAGCAGCGGCAGGGCAAATGTAACCGCAAGCAATTGCGCGCGTATCACTCCTCGTACCAACGATGGAGTGACGCCAATGACGGACTGCAGCGGCCCGGCATTTTCACGACGTAATTTTGCGACGGCTATCGCCGCCGGCTCGCTGCTCGGCGGATTCTCTCGGGCGGGCGCTGCGACGCCGTTCGCGAATCTGCCGCAGCTGGATGGCGAGCTGTCGTTCGATCCCGCCGTGCGCGCGGAATACGCCAACGACTACGGCCGCATCATCCATGAGCAGCCGCTTGCGGTGCTGAAACCGGGATCGGTGCGCGACATCGCGAGCATCGTGAGCTTCGCGCGGCGTTTCGGCCTGAAGATCGCGGCACGTGGCCGGGGTCATCAGCCATTCGGGCAGGCTCAGGTGAGCGGCGGCATCGTCATCGACATGCGCTCGCTGCAGCAGGTGCACACGTTCACGGCTGATTCCGTCGAAGTCGATGCCAGCACCAGTTGGCGCACGCTGCTCCAAGCGACGCTGAGCTACGGGCTCGCGCCGCCAGTGCTCACGAAGTTCCTGGGTCTCACAGTCGGCGGCACGTTGTCGATCGGCGGCGTCGGCGTGACTTCGCTGCGTCACGGCGCGCAAGTCGACCAGACGCTCGCACTGCAAGTCGTGACGGGCGAGGGAGATGTCGTCGTCTGCTCAACGCACGAACACCGCGACCTGTTCGAAGCCGCGCTCGCGGGACAGGGCCAGTGCGCAATCATCACGCGCGCGACGCTGCGCCTGGAACGCGCGCCCGCGCAAGTCCGCGAATACCTGCTGCACTACCCGGATTTGCAAACGTTGATCGAAGACGGCACGCGAGTGACGCAGGACGGCCGCTTCCACGGTGCCGTCGCGCTGCTCATGCCGACGAACGGCAACTGGTCGTATGCCCTGACCCCGATCCGTCATTTCACGCCGCCCGAAGCGCCGGACGATGCAACCCTCCTTGCCGGCCTGCGCTTCGTGCGCGGCTCCGAACAGATCCGCGACGTCGGGTACTTCGAGTACCTCGACGAGATGCCGCCGATCGATTTCACGCAGTCGCACGCCGACATTGGGCTGCTGATGCCGCTCTCGTCGACTGCGACGTTCGTGGGCAAGTCGCTGCCGCGCTTCACGCCCGATGATCTTGGCGGCGTGCAGGGCATTCGGCTGTTCTTCTGGAAGCGAGCAGCGTTCGCACGTCCGTTGCTCCGACTGCCCGAGGAGCAGTTCGTCTGCTATGCGGCGCTACTGCGCAGCCCAACGAACGATTCGCAAGCGCTGGCGCGAACGCTAACCGGCAATCGCATCCTGTACGAGGACAACCGCGACGGCGGCGGCGTCCTCTATCCGTTCGCAGCGGTCGAGTTGACGCAGGAAGACTGGCGCCGTCATTACGGGGCGCAGTGGCACGACCTCGCGAAAGCCAAGCGTCGCTACGATCCCGACGCGGTGCTCGCGTCGGGGCTGCAGCTCTACTTCACGTAGGCGCGCACGACGCCTTCGAGGAAATCGCGGCCTTCGTACAGCGACTGCACGCGACGCTTCTCGTTGAGACCGTGGGCATTGGTCTCGTCGGACTTGGAGAACATGCCGCTCATGCCATAGGTCGGGATGCCGGCGTTCATGAGGAAGCGGCCGTCGGTCGCGCCGGCGCTCATCATCGGCGCCACCGGTACGCCCGGCCAGAGCTTCGCCGCGACTTTCTTCACCGGTCCCATGATCTCGTCCGTCAGCGGCGGCGCCGACGAGCCGTCGCGACGGCGCACGATCGAGACTTTCACCTGATCGTCGCCGACGGCGCGCTCGAGAGTTTCCTTGACCTGCTCCGGCGTCGTGCCCTGCATGACGCGGCATGACAGCGTCAACTTCGCCCGCTGTGGCAACGCATTCGCCGCGTGACCGCCTTCCAACTGCGTGCCGACGCAGGTCGTGTGTACGACGGCGTTGTAGCTCGGGTCCTTCATCAACCGCTCGAGCGCAACCTGATCATCGGGATTCTTGCCGAGGGCGCTCATCGCAGCACCGACCTCGCCGCCGAGCAGCGGTCCCGTTACGCGGAAATATTCACGCACGACCGGCGTCAACTGCACCGGGAACGAAAGCTGCGCGATCTTCTGCGTGGCTACGGCCAAGCGGTAGATTGCGTTGTCCGGAACCGGCCGCGAGGAATGTCCGCCGGGGTTGGTCACTTCGAGCGCAAAGACCTGGTGAATCTTTTCGCCGGCCTGCACCTGCAACGTCAGCGGCTTGCCGTCGGCCGACAGCAGCCCGCCCGCGCCTTCGTTCAAGGCGAACGCCGCATCGATCAGCTCGCGATGATTCTTCAGCAGGTAGTCGACGCCGTTGACGCGATTCGAGGTCTCCTCGCCGCACGTCAGCGCCATGACGACGTCGCGCCGCGGCTTGAAATTGCGCTCCTGCTTCAGGCGGATCATCAGGTCGAGAAAGACCGCCGCCATCGACTTGTCGTCGGCCGAGCCGCGGCCGTAGAAGAAGCCGTCTTCCTCGATCAGCTTGAACGGATCGCGCTCCCAGTCCTCGCGGCGCGCGTCCACCACATCGATGTGTGCAAGCAGCAGTACGCCCTTCTTTGCGGGGTTCTTGGCACGGATGCGCGCGACGATGTTGCCGTCGTCCGGCTTGCCGTCGGGGATCACGACCTGCATGTCGTCGGCACCGAAGCCGGCGGCTTTGAGCCGCGTCTCCGCCGCGCGCACGACCTTCGTGCAGGAACCGGTCGATTGCGAGGAATCGATCTCGACCATCTCCTTGTAGATCTCGCGAAAGGCTGCACGGCCGGCGTCGTCGGCGGCATCGGCGGACGCACCCAACGTCAAGGAAAGTGAAGCGACGAACGCAGCGATGAGTGTTTTCATGGCCGCGAAGGATACAGATTTCCGGTGCCACGCGTAGCGCCCGTGGAACGTTTACCGGGTTGCGCAGACCAATGTCTCGACGCCAGTCGGCGGAGGCAGTATCAGTGGCAAGGCGCGCGGCATTTCGCGAACCACAGCGTCCATTGCTGTTCGCGCTCGCCCTGCTGATCCACGCGGGATTGTTTCAGTTGCTGGTGAGCCAGAGACCCGAAAACCTGCAAGCGCCCGAGCGGTCAACTGCGCTGGCGTTGCTGCCAGACACGAAGAACCGCGCGCAAAGGCCGCCTCCAATCGCGCCCCTTGCACCTGAGCAGTTGCCGGCAGCGCCACTGCCCGCAACTCCATTCCCGCAATTGATTGCCCCGTCGGAGCGTGACGCAACGCACGAGCCAGCGAGCGTCGACTGGCAACGCCAGGGAGAAGAAGTCGCCCGCGAGCACGCGCTCGAATCCCAGAAGCAGCCGGATCACAAGAACGACGGCGGTCCGCCCAAACCGAAGCCCGAGTTCGGCTGGGACCGCTCGCGCGCGCATCGTGTCGAGCCGCTGGAAGGCGGCGGCGTCCTGGTCCGGATCAACGATCGATGCGCGGTCGTGATCACGCTCATTGCGATGCCGGTCTGCCAGATCGGCACGAAGCCCGCGCGCGGCGATCTGTTCGAGCACATGCGCGATGCGCCGACGCTTGGCGACTGGAAGGACGAGTAGCTATCGGTGCAGGAGCAGGAAAAGCCGGAAAAACAGCCCGGGCGGCGAGTCGATCCGCCGACAGCGGGAACCCTCGACTGTAATTCTTCTTATCTGGGTGTCCGCGGCGGCCCCGCTCGTGCGTCATTCTGACGGGCCACACACCTGGAGACGACCATGAAAAAGTTCTGTGCAATTTATCTCGGTACTGCCGCGAGCCGCGAGAAGTGGAGCAAGCTGGACGACGCCACGCGCAAGCAGCGCGAGCAGCAGGGCATGAAGGCCTGGGGCGATTGGGTGACCAAGAACAAGGCGGCGATCGTCGATACCGGCAGCCCGCTCGGCAAGACCAAGCGCGCGGACGGCAAGGGCATCTCCGATACCTCGAATGCTATGACCGCCTATACGATCGTCCAGGCCGAGTCGCACGCAGCTGCGGCGAAGCTGTTCGAGAACCATCCGCACTTCACGATCTTCCCCGGCGAAGCCGTGGAGATCATGGAATGCCTGCCGATTCCGGGGATGTAGGCTGATCCAGCCTAGCGGACCAGTCCGGCGCGATAGTCCCGATACACCGGCGCCCACGCAAGGAGTGCGCGGGCGCGTGTGTTCTTCACTCTGAACGAAGGCATCGCCGAACGTCCGCCCGGTTGAGGCGGATTACTGCCCGCGACTGCGCAGACATATGTGAGCACGTCACGCCAGCGCGCCGGGCCGTCGTCCGCGACGATCAACGGCTGGCGCGACGGCCAGCGCCGAATCGCGGCGACTGTTGCGTCAGCCATGTCGGCAATGTGGACTAGGGAGACATAGTCGTCACCTTCCGCGGGCAAGCGCAGCTTGCCGGCGCGTGCACGCGCGAACCAGTCGTCGTCGAAACCGGTGCCTGGGCCATAGAACAAGCCGCCGCGCAGAATGAGCCAATCGAGATCGGACTCCACAACCGCCGCTTCCATGTCGCGCACTGCTGCAATGGCCGCGCCCGCGATGCCTTCGCTGACTGGATGAAACGTCTCCTCGTCGGCCCATGCGTCGCCGCCGCCGGCGTGCGTCATGGCAATGCTCTGCTGCAGGATGCGTGACACGCGAGCCTCGCGGCACGCACGCACGAAGACCGGCGTTCCTTCGCGGCGCAGCCGGTCGTTCTGCGCAAAGTCACCCTGCTCGCCCGGAGCCGGCAGGCTGGTTGCGAGATTGATCGCGACCTCGCAGCCGGCAAGCCCGGCACGCAGCGATGCCTCGTCGAAGATATCCGCCGCCGCGAGCTCGGCACCACACGCGGCCGCCGAGGCAGCTGCGTCGGGCTTGCGCACCAAGGCACGCACGCGATAGCCGGCCGCAATCAATCGCGGCAGCAGGTGACGACCATAGACTCCACTGGCCCCGAGTACACCGATGCGTGCGTTCATGCGCCGAACTGTATATCCACCCATGTACTGCGACAAGCCGGCGCAGTCCGTCCGGCCGGATCGTAGCTCGCCTCATCCAGACAGCGGCTCGTCTCAAACGCCTGCAATTGACCGCGGACAGGTTCACAGTGCACTCCATGGAACTGGTAGCGGAATTTGCCTCACGGGTGAGCGATGCCGCAGACGAACGCGCGGCGCGCCACGCCTACCGCCGGTCGTTCAACCAGCTTCGGTCGCAGCTGCCGATGTACCCAGTCGGGTCGCGCCCTTCGGAAGTCTTCGAGCATGCCGCCCAAGCCGTGCGCTCGCTCGGCGCGAGCTGCTTGCCGCTGGCGATTGCCGTCGCCATGCATCTGTATCCGTTCTGCGTACTGCAGTGCGTACCGATCCCGCTGCTCAGCGTCGCCAGGCTCAAGCGCGCGCTGCTGCTGCATACGATCAGAAATCGCTCGCTGATCCTGGCCAATACCGGCAGCGAGCGCAGCAACGGCAGCACGACTCCACCGATAGCGAGAAGAGCCGCCGACGGCGTCCGGATCGACGGCAGGTGCGAATACCTGTCGCTGAGCAGCGTGGCCGACATCGTGCTGTTCAGGGCGCGGCTCGAGGACAGCAATCACGCCGTGCTGTGCGCAGCCGATCTGCGTGCCAGCACCGTGCGCGTCGGTCCATGGAAATTCAGCGGCGAGATGGAGCTGTCGGACACATCGGCGGTGACGTTTTTCGACCATCGCGTGCCTAACGGGCACTACCTGATCGTGCCCGACGATGCAGGGCTCGGCTGTATCACGGATTACCAGCGGTCCTGGTTTCACCTGTTCATCGCGGAGATCTATCTCGCGCGAGTCGAGCATCTGCGCAGCGCGTGGGGCCTGCCGGAACCCGGCGTGGGCCGTAGCGAAGTCGCACGGCTCAGACAGCAGTCATTGCAGCTGCTCGACGACTTTCGCGTGGGTGCAGACGTTGCGCCGCTGACGCAAATGACGGCAGCACTGAAGCTGCGCGTCTCGATGATGTCGCAGATGACGGCGGCGGCGCTGCGCAGCCGAGGCCTCGCCGAACAGGCCGGCGGGCTCGGTTACATCAAGTCGCAACCGACGGCGGACCAGAAGATCCTGCGCGGCTTCGGCGTGCTGGCTTTCGCCGGCTAGTTGCTACCCGTCGCCTGCTGCTTCATCGCTTCAACGGCCGCATCAGGCTTCGGAGCCGCTGCCGGGCCCTGACCCGACTGACGCATCTTGCGCATGATCTGCAGCGCGTTCGCCATCTCGGTCTTCGACAGCGCGCCGTCCTTGTCGGCATCCACCATCGGCAGGTAGCCCACGACCGGCTTGAAGCGCGGATCGTTGCGAAACTCCGCCGCCGTCAGCTTGCCGTCGATGTTGTCGTCCAGCGCGCCGAACGTGACGTTCTGCTGCAACTCCTGGAACCACTCGTCGTGACGCTCCGCAGTCGTCTCGCCCTTGAAGCGGAAGCGCGCGAACGTGAACAGCATCTCTTCCGAAGTCTGCTCGCCGAATGTCACATGCTTGTGCGGATCCGGATTCGCGACGTTCGAGGTCGAGTTGTCGTACACGTAGTCGGCGATCAGCAGCGAGCCCTTCGGCACTTCGAGCAGATCCTGGAAGTGATACTCGCGCTGCCACGAGAAGTAGTAGCGGGGCTGGTTCAGCAGCACCTTCTCGCTGCCGTCTGGATAACGGATGCGCAACTTGGTCGAGTAGCAGCGCGAATGACAGTGCGGCTGCACACCGAACACTTCCGCGTCGTGCGGGAACTCGATATATGCCGTTTCCTGGTGGCGCGACTCGCCCGCCGGAATCTCCAGCGAGAAGTCGGTGATCGAGGCCTGGCGCAGGATGTACTTCGGCTCTTCCTTATAGAAGTAGTAGCCGACCTCGGTCGTATCGGTGACTGGCTTGCCGATCGGCGTGTAGTGCATCTGGTACGCGTACGAGCCGCCCGGCGGCAGATAGATGCCGGTGTCCGCAGGCGTCAGGTTCGGCGCACCGCCCGGGCCATAGCCGCCGAGCGCAACGTTCCACGAGAAGCCGCGGCCGTTCGGATCTTCCTTCGGAATCCAACCCGCAAGCGCGTGATGCACGGTCGGCGTCGCGTTGGCCCACGCCGTGGCTCGCAGCCACTTGCCCTCGGTGAGCTTCGTCGGCACCGAACGGTCCTGATAGGCGACGATGCCGGTCTCCGGCACGTTGAAGGCCGGGACCTGCACGATGACATCGGGCTCACCGAGCGGCCACTTCGGCGCCGGCTTCGCTGCTTCGGGCAGCGGATCCTGACCTTCGCCGCGCGGCGCGCCGGCCTCGACCCAGTTGACGATCGTCTTGATCTGGGCGTCCGACAGGCGCATGTCGTCGGTCCAGACCGCGCCATGGCGGTCCGAATGGTACGGAGGCATGCGCTTGGTCCGCAGCACTTCGCGGATCATCGGCGAGAAGCCTTTGACGATGTCGTAGTTGTTCATCGCGAACGGCCCGAGGCCGCCCTGCGTGTGGCAAGTGACGCATTTGTCGGCGAGGATCGGCGCGACCTGCGTCGCGTAGTCGATCTTCACGAACTCCGCGGCGTGCTGCCGATCCGGGAAGTCGACCGCCGTACCCTTCACGGCTGCCTCGGCAACCGGCACCGGCTTGCCATCGAGCACTGCATTGAGCGCCGTGGTGAGATTCGCCTTCTTGTTCTTCTTGCGGGCAAACGAGTCGTCGATCGGACCGTGATAGGCGATCGTCCAGGTCTTGGTCTCGACCAGGAAAACCTCCGCCGTCGTCGTCACGCCGAGCGCGCGGCCTACCAGCTGCAGCTCATCTGCCAACACCGGCAACTCGGCCGAGCCAGGCTTGCCGACGAAGGCGTCGTGCTTCGAGTTCAGCGACGAGTCGAGCATCATGAACTGCACGTTCTTGCCCTGGAACGCGTCGCGGACCTTGTTGAGCGCCTTGACCGCCCGCTCGGAGACGGCATCGCCCTCCGCGGAGGACACCAGGACGATGGCTGGGTTCGCGTTGTAGTAGTAGAGCTCGTGCCCCATGCCGGTCTGGTCGGGCAACATGAAGTTGTCGACCTTCGACCCGGCCAACGATTGATCCGCGCCGGCACCGGCAGCGCTCGACAGGATCGCTGCCACCGCGGCCGCCAGTCCTGCCGCGACCACACCACGCTTGTTCAAGGTCATGGACTTTCCCCCGGGGTACACAGCCCCATTTGTCGCAAAAATTTACCACCGCGCACGCCGGTACGTCTTGGACGAGACCGGCGCGTGGGGGCGAAGTGGGGTGCCCCGGACCTTTAGATTTGTCGAGATACCGGCCGGCGGATCACTTTGGCACGCCGGCACATCCGCGAGCGCCGGTCGGGGGCGGCTTTTCAGTTCTGTTGGGAACGCGAGCCGAGTCGCGAGTCGTCGTGCGACTCCGCGTAGAGGCTCGCAAGCGCCTCGGCAAGCTCTGTCGACAGGAACGGTTTTCTCAAGAATGGCCATGCGCCCTGCGACAGCCACTCATCGAGCGATTCGCCGGCAAAGCCCGAAGTCAGCAACACCTTCAGCTGCGGACGCTGCACCACTGCCTGTTTGGCGAGCTCGGCGCCGTTCATGCCGCCGGGCATCACGACGTCGGAGAACAGCACGTCGATTTCCGCATCGGACCACAGGATGCGCAGCGCCTCGTCTGCGTTCGCTGCGCGGTGCACCTTGTGCTCGAAATCGACCAGCATGATTTCCGTGACGGCCGCCACCGAAGGATCGTCTTCGACCAGCAGAATGCTCAGCGGCCGCACGCTGACGACGCGCTGACCCGGCGTCGCGTGATCCTGTTCCGGCTGCGCTGCACTGGTCGGCAGATAGATCCGGAATCGGGTGCCCGCGCCTTGCGCGCTGTCGACCTCGATCTCGCCGCCCGATTGCTTGACGAACCCATAGACCTGGCTCAGCCCGAGGCCGGTGCCCTTACCCGGCGCCTTGGTCGTGAAGAACGGCTCGAAGATGCGCTTGATGACGTCGGGACTCATGCCCTGCCCGCGATCCGCAACGCTCATGCGGAAGTAGACGCCCGGCGCGAGCCCGGCCACCTCCTGTGCCGCCAAGCTGCATAGCTGCGTTTCCACCACGATCTCACCGCCGTCCGCACTTGCATCGACCGCATTCACGATGAGATTGAGCAGGCTGGCCTCGAACTGCGCCGGATCGATCCGCGCCACTGCTTTGTCGTCACACAGCTGAACTTTGAGTGCGACATTCTCGCTCACCGCACGCCGCAACAGAGGCTCTGCTTGACGAATGAGCGCGTTCAGCTCGCGCACCTCCGGCTGCAAAGGTTGCTGGCGTGCGAATGCAAGAAGCTGCGCCGTGAGTCGTTGGCCGCGTCGTGCAGCGATCAGCGCGGCCTCGCCCAGACGCTGACGGCGCGGCGCGTTCTCCGGATTACGGAGAATGACGTCGAGCGCCCCGATCACCACCGTGAGCAGATTGTTGAAATCGTGCGCGACGCCGCCGGTGAGACGACCGAGGGCATCGAGCCGCTGCGCTCGCATCAGCATTGCCTCGGCTTCGGTTTTCCCGGCTATCGCAACGGCCACAGTTTCGCGCGCTTGCTCCGAAACGGCGGCAATGAGCGCGAGCAGCAGGATGAACAGCGTGCCCGCTGCGACCGCGACCGCAAGCACCAGCGAATCCACGCCTCCGGAACCGACGTTCGCTACGGGACCGGGAAGCACCCGCACGCCATACATCGCCGTGTAGTGCATGCCGACGATTGCGAATGCGAGCACCGCGGCCGCCAGAACACGCTGCGTAGCTGTCGTCTCGCTTCTGGCTACGAACAGCGCGCTTGTGGATGCCGATACAGCGACGGCGAAAGCGAGCACGACGTAGATCGGTGCATAGCTCAGCGTGACACTCGTGATCACCGCAGCCATGCCGACGTAATGCATGGTGCAGATACCGGCGCCCATCACGACTCCACCCATGATCTCGCGACGCGCGCCGCCACCGCGCGCGAAGAAAAACGCGAACGCGGTTGTCGCAATAGCGAGCAACAGGGAAAGGATCGTGCGGCCGACGTCGTAGCGCACCTCGGCGCCCGGATTGAAACCGAGCATCGCGATGAAGTGCATCGACCAGATGCTCAAGCCCATCGCCACTGCCGTCGCCGCCAGCCAAGCCAGTCGCAAACTGCCGACATGCGCGCGGACGCGCCGGAACACGTCGAGCGCAGTCCACGCACCCAGCCATGCCGTCAGACTGGAGAGCGCGATGAATAGCGGATGATGCGCAATGTGCATGGGCGTCCTGTCAGCACACGACACTCGACTTCTGATTGGTTGGCCCCGAGAGCCTGCCTAGAGTAACGATCCCGGGAGCGCAGGTCACGTAGGTCTCTTCTAGCCGCGATTAGGTTCTTTGACGGATCTTTACAACGCGTCCGACGATGTGGTCGCCCTTCGGACGCCAGCGGTCGTTCCCCACGAGCGTATTCATATGCGCAGGAACGCGTACATGCTCGCGACGGAGACGCCGAGCGCGTAGAAGATGGTGTACGACGCGGCAAGCGCGAGCAGTCCGAGCACGATCTTCAGCGTGCTCGCCCGATACACGCGTCGCTCCGCGATGAACAGGTAGACGACGCTCCACGCGTACACGACGAACTCGAGCGCCTGGTCAATCGCTTCCCTCGCTCCTGCAAACGCACTGATGCCTGCCGCGAGCAGCAGCGCGAGCGCGCTGGCGACGTAGTAGAACGATTGAAGGTGCAACACGAAGATGAGGTTCTCGAGGTACAGCGGCCGTTGTCGTCGATAGACCCAGAACTGCACCAACGCGACCAGCGGCAGCACGACGAACATCACCTTCGGCAGCAGGTTCTGCAGTGCTCCGGTGAACGCCCGCCCGCCGTTGCTCAGTGCACGCACGCATGACCCTTCGATGTCCGGCACGAAGCGCAGCGCCCATCCGGGATGTGCGGCCATCCGGGCGCAGTCGGCGGCGGTCAGCTCCTGTCCGCTCGGGCCCCTCACGTGGCTGGGTCCGGCGAAAATCGACGCGAGGACGAAGTAGACGATCGAGATGACGAGATAGCTGCGGAACGGCGGCGAGTACAAAAGGCGCTTGCCGCCGAGGTACTGCTCGGTGAGCAAGCCCGGCCGGGTCAACAGCGTTCGCAGCGTGAGCCAGAACTTCGAGTCGACGTGGAACAGTCCCTCGACGAACTCGTGCAGGAAATGGCCGAACGACAGCGAAGCGTGACTGTCCTGGCCGCAGCGACCGCAATAGCGATCTGCGAGCGCGGCACCGCAATTGGCGCAGTGGGTCGGACGGGCGGACGTGTCGTTCATTGTTGCGCCCCAATGTATCAAGGAGCGTAGCAAGCAGTGTATCAAGCGTCGCCGGCTCGTCCTATGATGGCGGCACAGCTCCAGCATGAGATCGGCCGTGAACAGGATCACTGTCCGGGGAACCGACGGCACCGAGCGCACCTTCACCCTGCAGGGCGGGAACCTCGTGATTGGGCGCGATCCTGCCTGCGGCATTTGTCTGCAGGACTCGCAAGTGAGTTGGCAGCATGCGGTGCTCAATGACGCCGGCGGTACCTGCATCATCGAAGACCTCGGCAGCTCCAACGGCACGTTCGTCGGTGCGGCGCGAATCCAGCGGCAGGTGCTGAGCGCCGGCGAGATCGTGCGGATCGGTCCCTTCGAAATCGCGTTGCAGATGCGTGCAGCGCCCTCGCCCACTTCCGCCAGCGAACAGACGATGTTCGACATGGCTGCGTTCCGCGTGGCCGCCCCAATCGTCAATCGACCTGCCCACGAGCAGACGGCGACGCAGCGCAAGCTGCGCTTTACGCAGCTGTCGGAGAGTTACCGCACAGCGAACCTGCGCCAGGAAGCGCTCGCCGGGCTGACAGTCGCAGCGCTACTCGTGCCACAAGGGATGGCCTACGCGTTGCTGGCGGGCTTGCCGCCGGCCATGGGTCTGTACGCGTCCACCTTGCCGATGATTGTCTATGCGTTGGCTGGCAGTGGCCGGCAGACGTCGGTTGGCCCGGTGACAGTGGACTCGCTGATGCTGGTGCTCGGTCTGAGCACGCTCGCGACTGCCGGCACCGCTTCGTTCATAGCACTGGCAGTGCTGACGACAGCCATGATCGGCGCGACTCAACTGGCAATGGGCGCGCTGCGTCTGGGCTTCCTCGTGAATTTCCTTTCGTATCCGGTGCTGGCCGGATTCACGTCAGCGATTGCCGTCATCACCGTCATCGGACAGTTGAAGCACGTTCTCGGCGTCAGCGAGGCGCAGCATCCGCAGCTGTATCAGACAGCGATGGACGTCGTCGCGCATGCGGGGCAAGCGAACCCGATCACGGTAGCGATCGCACTTGGCTGCATCTTTGTCCTGTGGGCCGTGCGGCGCTGGGCTCCCACAGCTCCAGGCGCACTGGCTCTCGTCGTCGTGTGCACCGTTCTGGTTTATGCATTGGGCCTCGATGGCCGCGGCGTGAGCGTGCTGGGTCCAGTTGCCGGCGGCTGGCCGCATCTCACTGTGCCGGCGATACACTGGAACGACGTTCGCCAGCTGATGCCGCTGGCTCTCACCATGGCGCTCGTGGGTTTTTCACAGACGATCTCCGTCGGCAAGGCGCTCGGTAACAGATTCGGCTACGACATCGATGCCAATCGCGAGCTGACTGCGCTCGGCCTGTCCAACCTCACGTCCAGCGTGTCGCAAGGCTATGCAGTCTCCGGGAGTCTCGCGCGTTCCGCGCTGAACGCGGCAGCCGGTGCGCGCACGCAGCTCGCTGCAATAGTCTCAGCTGTGTGCGTCGGCATCACGACGCTGTTCTTCACGCCACTCTTCCACTACCTGCCGAGCGCAACGCTCGCAGCGATCCTGATCGTATCCTCGCTGCGACTGATCGACACGCGCGAGATCCGCTATCTGTTCAAAGTGAAGATCACCGAAGGCATCCTGCTGGTGTTCACGTTCGTCGCAACGCTGGCGCTAGGCGTCATGCCAGGGCTGCTGCTCGGCATCGTCGCTTCCATCCTGCTGTTCATCACGCTGAACACGCGGCCCAACACTGCGATTCTCGGCCGCCTGCCGAGTACGAATATCTTCCGCAACGTGCTGCACTTCCCGGAAGCGGAGACGATTGCCGGATTGGTCATCCTGCGCATCGACGCGTCGCTGTACTTCGCGAACACCGTTTTCCTGAAGGAGAAAATCCACGAGATCTGCCGGCAGCATGCGGCGTCGCTCAAAGCGCTGATCCTGGACGCGAGCGCCGTCAACGATCTCGATTCGTCGGCGGACACCGCGTTGCATCAGCTGTCGGCGGAGTTCAAGCAGAAGGGCATCGAATTTTACATTGCGGGGGTCAAGGCACCGGTGCGCGACGTCATGAAGCGCTCTGGGCTGTACGCCGTGCTGGGCAGCGATCACTTCTTTTTCACAATCGATGCCGCAGTCAAGCGATTTCAGGACAAGACGCGCCAGCGTCAATGAGGTAGGCTATCGTTCCGTCGATGTTCCGGGGATTCTCCAGGAGGGATTCGCGATGAACATTCGTACAGCAGTCCTCGCCGCACTCATCACGTGCGGTTTCTCGCTCCCCGCTACAGCCGATGACTCGCCCGGTTGCCAGCGCCCGCAACTCAAGGAAGCGGAGGGCAACGCGGACGGCGGCATCACAGCGGAGAAGCATGCGGCCACCGCCGGCAAGCGCTTCGAGATGATGGACAAGGACCGCAACGGCAAGATCACTCCCGACGAAATCGAGGCCAGCCACGGTGCCGAGAGCATCATCTGGGCGAATCATCCCGAGTCGGCAGCGCAGAAAATCCACGATCTCGACACCAATCGCGACGGCGTGCTGACCGAAGCGGAATATTCCGCGGGCTCGCAACGGATGTTTCACACCCTCGACGTCGACGGCAATGGCGTGCTCACACCGTCCGAGATGGTGCTCGACCCGCGCAGCCGCTGACTCAATTCCGCCCGAGCATTCGCTCGACGCGCCGCGCCAGCTCCGAGATCGCGAACGGCTTGGTCAGCACCGCCATGCCTGGCCCGATGTGTCCGTGGTTGAACGCGGCATTCTCCGCGTAACCGGTGATGAACAGCACCTTCAGTTGCGGCCGCAAGACCAGCGCCGCATCGGCGACCTGCCGGCCATTGAGCCCGCCCGGTAACCCCACATCCGTGATCAGCAGATCGATGCGCTTGGCCGATTGCAGCATTTCCAGCCCGCTCGGCCCGTCGACGGCCTCGATACAGGTGTAGTTCAAATCGCCGAGCGCATCGGTGATCAGCATGCGCACAGTCGGCTCGTCGTCGATGACCAGCACGACGGTGTCCGAGGTTCGCACGGGCTCCGGCACGACGACGTGCACCGGTTCGACCGGCTCGTTGCCGACATACCTCGGCAGATACATGCAGACCATCGTGCCCTTGTCGACCTCGGAATAGATGCGCACGTGGCCGTTCGACTGGCGCGCAAACCCGTAGACCATCGACAGGCCGAGCCCGGTCCCCTGCCCCAGCGGCTTGGTCGTGAAGAACGGCTCGAAAACGCGCTCCAGCGTCGCCTTGTCGATGCCTACGCCGGTGTCGCTGACGCAGATCGTGATGTATTGCCCCGGCTCGAGGTTGCGCTCGCGCGCGGTGCGCTCGTCGATCCACTTGTTCGCCGTCTCGATCGTGATCTTGCCGCCATTCGGCATGGCATCGCGCGAGTTGATGCAAAGGTTCAACAGCGCGTTCTCCAGCTGATTGGCATCGACCAGCGTCGGCCACAAGCCGACTGCTTCGATCGTCTCCACCTGGATCGAAGGACCGACCGTCCGGCGCACCAGCTCGACGAAATCCGTCATCAGCCGGTTCACGACCGTTGGCTTCGGCGACAACGTCTGGCGCCGCGAGAACGCGAGCAAGCGATGCGTGAGCGATGCAGCCCGGCGCGCGGCGCCCTGTCCGGCCGTCACATACTTGTCGACATCGCGCGTGCGCCCCTGCGCCAGACGCACGCCGATCATCTGGAACGCACCGGAGATTCCCGCGAGCAGATTGTTGAAGTCGTGTGCGAGACCGCCGGTGAGCTGACCGACTGCCTCCATCTTCTGCGCCTGGCGCAGCGCTTCCTCCGTCTTGCGCAACCGATCCTGCTCGGCGAGACGCTCGGTGACGTCGTAGGCGAACTGATACGCGCCGATACGATTGCCAGCGGCGTCGTAGAGCATGCTCATGTGCATCTCGTACTGCCGGTGTCCCGCGCCGGGACTGGCGAAGGCGACCACTTCGGAGAAGTCTTCTCCTTGCAAGGTTCTCGACCAGATCCGCTGCCATGCGTCGCGATGCTCCGGCTGCTCGCGCAACACGTCGAGCACGCACTCGCCGACCTTCGGCACCACGCCGAACATTCGCTCGAACTCGCGCGTGGCGGCGCCGTTGATGGCGATCCAGCGCAAGTCGAGATCGATGACTTGCACGAACGCGTCGGTGCCCTCGACGATGTCCGCCAGCACCTTGCGCTCCGCTAACGCAGCCGCCACTCGCGCCTCGAGCGTCTCATTCAGTTCTTGCAGCGCGCGCTCGGCACGCTTGCGCGCCGTGACATCCTTGAACAACACCGCGACTTCGCGACGACTGGGCGGCTCGACGCGAAACGCTGCGAGCTCGAGATGACGCCCAGTCGCCAGCAGCTCGCGCTCGAAGCGGATCGGCTGGCCGGTCTTCAGGACTTCCACATAGAGCTTGACCCAGCCTTCGGCTTCGTCCGGCACCATCTCGCGAACCCTCTGGCCCACGACGTCCTGGATGCCGGTGTTGATTGCATACGCGGCGTTCGCCGCGACGTGGACGTAGTCGCTGAGCGGGCCTGCAGGACTGTCGAGGAATTCGATGATGCAGAAGCCCTCGTCGATCGAATCGAACAGAGTCCGATACCGCGCTTCGCTCTGGTTGGAGACGCAGAACGCACCGCCGACCGACCCGTCCTCCTGCCGGAGTGGAGTCTTGCGCCAGATCGTTCCTTGTCCCGCCAGTGCGCCGGTGACGAGTCGCGCAGTTTCCTCGCCGAGATAGCGCGAGGCGACTGCGAGCGGCCTGCCGAAGGTTTCCGCAGGATCCAGGTCGACGCTGGCGCGAAACGGCTCGTTATATAAGAGAGTGTCCTGCACCCCCCAGACGACGAACGCCGGGTTGGGCATCTCGAACATGACGTGGACGATATTGCGCAGCGAGGCCGGCCATGCTGCCGGCGGACCTATCGGACAGCTTTGCCAATCGGTGGACGCGATGAGCGCGGCGCTGGCGTGTGGCGCTAGGGTCAAGCGGAGTCTCGGGGATGCGTGTGGCGACTGCACTGTACCGTACAACCGCGCGGGGTCGCATCACTCGCTCATGGCAGGCGCTGCTTCTCCAACGCGTCTCGCTGCCATTTCCCAAGATTGGCCGCAGCTTCGTACGTGCTCTGTAAGAACTGCAGCACGGCCGATTCAGGTGAGGCCGCACGACGTGCCGCTTCGTAAGGCAGCACGAACTCGCGAAGCTCGTTGCTGTAGTGAGCGCCGAGCGGCCCGACCGGGGCGGCTGAGAACCCCGGCGGTTCCGGGTACGCATACGAATAGAAGCACGCTTCGGGATACTGCTCGCCGCCGGCCCAGAAGCCAGCGCTGCTGACCTCGTGCGAGTACGCTTCGCGCGCCACCCAATCGGGCAGATACGGAACGCCACCGGGATGCGGCGGCGCCGTGCGGCCGGAGAAGCGCGTCACCGCGAGATCCGCGCTGCCCCAGAAGAAATGGACCGGGCTGCACTTGCCGATGAAGCGCGCTCTGAATTCCTCGAATACGCATTGTGTTTGCGCGAGCACGCGCCAGTAACGGTTGGCGTACTCTCCGTCGTACGAACTGTGCGTCTCGTCCTGGTCGAAGGCAATGGGATCGGGCAGCTCGTTCGGCATGGTGCGAATCTTGACCGGCACGCCCAGCGAGGACAGCGAGCTCATCACGTCGCGATAGAACTTCGCCGTCGGCTGCGGTTGCAGCGGCAAGCTGACCCTGCGTCCGTCGATGACGTGCAGCAGCAGGCAGTGATCGATGAAGTCGAACTCGATCTGGAACGCGCCTGCCTGATGCGGGACCAGGCCGGTCCCGATGCCGCGCGCAGTGATGCGCAACGCAACGTGCCACGAGTGATTGACCCAGGAACGCTGCACCAGCGCGATCTTGCCGACGACCTGCAACCACAGATGCAACGTGGCAGCCGTGTCCCGCCATTCGGTGTATGGCAGCGCCGGCCACATTGCATCGTGTTTCAGTGCCATGGACATACACTACGCCATCACTGCACGCGATACACGTCGGCTCAGCTCGTCGTGGTGTGTACGTAGAACGCTATGCACACCATGGCGAACGCAACCAGCAGCACGATGTAGTTGACGAAAAGAGACTGAAGTGCATCTGGTGACCGCTCACACCACTCGGTATCCATTGCTCAGTGGTACTGCCCGTACCAAGGCTTGTTGGCAGTCGGCAGATAAGGCCAATCCTGTTTTCGAGGCAGCGACTTCTTCGCCGCTTCCGCCTGCGCAGGCGTGAGGAACATGCCACCGAGGTCATTGCCGCCGTTGATAGCAAAGAACCGGTACGGCGTCTTCGCCAGCTGCCGATTCACGATGTCGAAGAGCGCGAACGTCGCTCGGCCCCAGCTCTCGTCCTGATCGCCCTTCGCGTAAATCGGATACTCGGTTCCAAGACAGCTCACGGCGTAGCTCGGAGCATCGCTGTCGATGCGTTCGCTCACTGCGGCTGGCGAGGCCACATATTTCTTCAAACGTGGCAGCAGCTCCTCGTAGGCTGGTTTCAGTCCCGTCTCTGCCAGCGCTTCGGCGTCGAGCGGAATGAGCTCGTCGTAGTTCAAGTCAGCTGCGACGGCAACACCCGCGACAGCTGTCAACGCAATCAAGATACCCGCTCTCATTCCTGCGCTCGAATAGGCGGCGAAGACTTTGGCGACCGCGGGATTCACCGCGCTACTTTATCAGCTCCTTCTGCAGGCTTGCGCTGCCGCGCAGACTGTTGAGCCGCCCTGGGTAGAAATTCAAAGCGCGCTGGTAAGCGGCAAGCGCGTCTGCCGTACGTCCCTGCTCCATGAGCATGTCGCCGAGCAGCTCTTCGGCTGGCAACGTGGGTCCCGGCGTCACGGCATGCTTCGGCGTCGAGGCTTCGAGCGCAGCTGCCTGACGCATCACATCGACGGCTTCTCGCTCTTTGCCATGAGCATGCGCGACCCATGCACTCAGCTCCAGCCGAAGCATCTGAATGTTGTTGGCAAAGATCTCCTCGCCCGCGGTTCGCGTCGAGGCTTCGAGCGCTGTCAGGCGCTCGATCGACGCCGCGGTCACTCGCTCGTCGTTCAAGTGCACGGCACCGAGCCCACGAGCGAAATGCGTGATCGCTTCGGGCCAGGCAAATCGAGCCCAGTCGAGTATCGCCGGCTCGCGCGGTTCGAGCGCGACGGCTTCGTTCCACGCATGTCGCTCCAGTGCGTAGCGAGCCTGGCTCGACGCCAGGTGAAATGCGGTCTTGAACGTGGGCTCCAGGTTGCGGGTCGCGAGCAGTCGCCGGACTTGTGCGCCAGCCTCGTCATGCATCCCTTTCTGCAGATACGCATACACGAGGTACTCGATTGCGTGCGGGAACTCGTCCCACACCAGCTCGCCGTGCTCGCCGGCCGGATGTTCCAGCGCCGCCGCGGCTGCCTGCAGATTGCCGGAGATGACGTTGTCCCATTCCCCCAGGCGCGTGTAGATATGTGTCGGCATGTGGAGCGCGTGCGGGTTGCGAGGAGCCACCTCGCTGTACCGATGCGTCACTTCGAGCGAATCGTGCTCCCGTCCAGGTACGTCGTTCGCATGAATCATGTAGTGCATGGCGCCTGGATGATCCGGATCGCGCGCAAGGACGCTCGCGAGAATTTCCGCCGCGCGATCTGCATTCGCGCGCGCGGTGGCCGGAGTCGATACAGCGAGGTGCGCGAGCGCATAGAACGTCGCGGCTTCGGGATCGTTCGGAAACGAGCGGTAGACATGCTCCATCGCACTTTCCCAACTTCGAATACGCGACCAGTAGTCGCGCGACGCGGGCTCCGCGAAGAACGCTTCGGCTGCCGCAATGAACAGCTGTTCGCGCTGCGTACCCATTCCCCGCTTCGCCTTCTGAACTTCGTCCCAGCCTTGCAGCAAGTCCTGCGGACTTGGTCGGGTCGGCCAGAGGGGCTGAAACAGCGTCATGGCAATTCCCCAGTGCGCCATGGCGCACGCAGGTTCGATTTCCGTCACGTGCTGGAATGCCTCGCGCCCTTGCGGATACGTCATGTTGTGCAGCAGCGCGACTGCGCGATTGAACTCGACCTGTGCTGGCCGCGAGCACGAGATCGGAAAGTCGACAGTTCCGAGCGAAGGCTGCGTTGCGCAGCCCACCAGGACGAAGGCGAGCGCCGCGACGAAGATCAAGCGCATCGAGTCATGCTCCTGTTTGCAAAACGTCGACGGCAGCTTTGCGTAGCAGCGCTTCCAGCCTCCAGTACAGGAAATGGACTTGTTAGCGCAGGGCGCGGTTACTAGACTCGCCGTATGAAAGGCTATGGTCAGTTCTGTCCCGTAGCGGTCGCGTCGGAGGTATTCGCGCAGCGCTGGACGCCACTGATCATTCGCGAGCTGTGCTCCGGACGCTCGCACTTCAACGAGATCCATCGCGGCATTCCGCTGATCTCGCGCACGCTGCTCGCCGAGCGCTTGCGCTGGCTCGAAGACGCGGGAGTCATAGCGAGCTCCGCCGTGCAACCAGGCCGAGTGCGCGAATACCGCCTCACCGAAGCCGGTGCAGAGTTCAAATCCGTGATCGATGCGCTGGGGCACTGGGGTCAGCGCTGGTCAGTGCGCGTCGATCCGCACAATCTCGATGCCGACTTCCTCATGTGGCATCTGCATCATCGGCTCGCTGTGGAGCGGCTGCCGGAAAGCCGCGTCGTGGTTCTGTTCACCTTCAGCGGCGTGGCCCGCAAGCGCCGCGCCCCGCACAGCTACTGGCTCATGCTCGAGCGCCCGGAGGTCGAGCTCTGCCTCACCGATCCGGGTCACGAGGTGGATCTGTACGTCGAAGCCGATTTGCGCGCGTTCACGCTCGTATGGTTGGGCGATGAGTCGCTCGCCAGGGCCGTGCGCGAGCGCGCCATCAAGCTTTCCGGATCACGCAAGCTCATCCAGGCGTTTCCGCAATGGCTGCTGCTCAGCCGCTTCGCCGCAGTTCCCCGGCCGTAGGTACCACCCAGCGCTGCACTGCTTCGAGCGAATCCTGCGGCTTGGTGTTGAAGCAGATCTTGGCCTGCGTTGCGAGGCCGTGCACCAGATTCAGCAGCTTCTCGAATAGCAGCGCATGTTCCGCCGCGTGCAGGCCGGCGCCGATCAGCACGCAATCGAAGCTGCGCTTGTGCAGGTGCTCGGTGAGCACCGCCTCCGCCGTCTCGCCGATATCGACCAGGCAACTCTCCACTTCGTAGCCCGCCGCGCGGATCCGGTCCAGTTCCGAGTCGATGAAGGCCCGAATGACAGCCGGGCTCAGGCCACCCATCGCTTGCGGATCCACGAACACCGGGTCGAGGCCGAGAGCAAGAACAGCAGGCATCACTCAACTCCAAGCGAAATCCTTCGACGCCGTATACTGTCCCGGCCACGCGGGTTTTGGGGAACAAGAATGCTAAGAACGCGACGCGCGCTACTGGGTGCATTGGCGGCATTGCCGGCGTTTTGCTCACGCAGCTGGGCACAAGGCGCTACATCGCCTGCGCAGGTTTTCCGCAAGGAGCCTGATCCGATCACGTCGGCCGGTCAGGTCCTGAACGTCATGGAGTTCGAGCCGCTGGCGCGCGCAGCCCTGCCGCCCGCTCACTTCGCGTACATCGCTACCGGCGCCGACGACGACCTCACCGTAGCGCGCAATCACGACGCGTTCTCGCACTACGAGATTCGCGTGCGGCGCTTCAACGACGTCAGTCGGATCGACACGTCGACCTCTGTTTTCGGCACCAAATGGACGACCCCGTTCTATCTTTCTGCTGTTTCCTCGCAGCGTGCATTCCATGCGGACGGCGAGATCGCCAGCGCACGCGCCGCGAAGAGCCGCTCCGTGCAAATGATGTTGTCGACCGGCACCTCCGCAGCGCTCGAAGAAGTCCGCGATGCACGCGGCGCGCCGATCTGGCAGCAGCTCTATCCAACCAACGACTGGAAGGTCACGACCGCGATTGTTCGTCGTGCCGAAGGTGCAGGCTGCCCTGCTATCGCGCTGACAGTCGACCTGCCAGGTGCGCGCAACAACGAGACGCTGACACGAGCGATTCGCGTCGACAATCGACCCTGCACCAGCTGCCACCTCGACAACTCACACGACATGTGGCATCGCCCAGGCCCGATGTTCAAAGGGCTCGACGTGTCCAAAGTCACTGACCTGGCACCCGCGGGAATCACACCCGACTACCTGGATCGAGTGCGCGCGCTCGTGAAGGGCAAGCTCATCATCAAAGGCGTCATGGAGGGCGCGGATGCCGCTCTCGCCGTCGAGCATGGTGCCGACGCGGTGATCATCTCGAACCACGGCGGACGCAACGAAGAGACGCTGCGCGCAACCGTGGACTGCTTGCCCGAAGTGGTGGCCGCCGTGCGAGGTCGCGTGCCGGTATTCATCGATGGCGGCATTCGCCGCGGCACCGACATCTTCAAAGCACTCGCGCTGGGAGCAACTGCCGTCGGTCTCGGCAGGCCGCAGGTTTGGGGCCTGGCCGCATTCGGTCAACCCGGCGTCGAAGCGGTCATCGACATCCTGAATCGCGAGCTCACGACGATCATGCGTCAGGCCGGCACTGCGACGATCGCAAGCATCACCGGCGCACAAGTGCTGCGCTCCGGCGCGTGAGTGCTTCCGCCCTGCTGCCGACGGTGCCGCGACTGATTCTTGTCGTGGTGCTTGGCTGCAGCTTCGTCTATTTTCTCGGCGCGGGAGCGCGGACATTCACCAGCAGCGGCACGGACGACGTGGGAGCCCTCTGGGCACAAATTTCGTTCGGCAGCGGCGCGCTCACGACGATACGGCTGGGACTCTTGGTGCCGATCCGGCTCTACACCGGGCTCGCCTCGATTGCGATATTGGTATGCTCGCTTGCGCTCTACGAATCGGCGCGACACGTGATCTGGGGAAGGGGCTTCTACATCGCCTGGAGCGGGGATGTTCCCGAAGCACTGTGCGAGCGCGGGCCTTACGCGTACATCCGCCACCCGATCTATGCGAGCTACGTTCTCGCATTCCTCGCAATGCTGGTCGCAATGCCCACACTGATAACGCTCGCGGTGTTCGTGTTCAACGCGGGGCTCTTCACGCATGCCGCGTTGAGCGACGAGCGCAGTCTCGCGTCCGGCGCGTTCGCTGCCGACTATGCTCTGTACAAGAGACGCACAGGCATGTTCCTGCCGCGGATCGTGCGCCGCACCTAGCCGACCCATTTGCCCACCCCCGCTATACGCGCCGGCGACCGCCGGCGCTAAGCTCGCCCCGCGGACGTAGACGCTCAGTACTAGAACTATTCGCGTCACAACGATACGGAGGGTCGACCATGCGCCCAGATACGCTCTTTCCGTTGATCGCGCTCGCATCCGTTGCCATCGCAACCGCAGGCGAACCAAAGCCCGACGATGACGAGCACGTCGAGTACTCGGCCACCGAGATCACCTCGCCGCCAGATCCGGCCTGCCTGGCCGGCTTCTGGCACTCGACCGTTGCGCGCCGCCTGAACGATCGCGGCGAGGTGGTCGGCGACACGGTCTGCGAAATCGCAACCGGCGATGCCGCTTCCCCAGTGCTCCCCAGCTTCAGCCACGGATTTCGCTGGAACCGCGCAGCGGGAGCTACGACGCTCCCGTCGCTCGCAACGGATCTGACTGACGTGTTCGCGCGCGACATCAACGAGTCCGGGACCACCATCGGCTGGGAATTAGCGGCAGACGGCTCCGCCGCCGCGCCCAAGTGGCCGCGCGCCGGCGGCGTAAGCCCGGCATTCGAGCCGCCGGGCTGCGGCATTCTCGGCTTGTTCGCTTTGGGCGAAGGCATCAACGACCGCGGTGCAGTCTTGGGCCGAGTGGGCCTGCCGAGCACTACCGGTGGCTGCAGACTGGTCTGGATGCTGAAACTCGCCAGCGGCGAGGAATTCGTCGGCCCAGCCGGCACGCCGCGCCAGCTCAACAACCAGGGAGTCGGCGTCGGCGCGAGCGCGAACCGCGCTATACGCTGGTCGCCGGCGATCGGGGAAGTCGTGCTGTACGAGGACCCGGCGGCCGAGAAAGTCGCCCTGGCCTGGGCCATCAACGACCGCAACGAGGCAGTCGGACAAATCAACCAGTTCGATCCACAGCTCGGTTGCCTGCTCCGCCAGACCGCGGCCTTCTGGGCGGCCAACACCCGCCAGACGACACTCGGGGGACTGCGCGGCGATACTCACGCAGCAGCGTACGGCATCAATAGGCGCTCGGAGATCGTCGGCCAGTCGTACCGACCGCCGTCGTGTCCTGAGTACGATCCAGCGCAAGCGCACGCAGTCATCTGGAGAGGCACTCGCGCAGTGGACCTGAACTCGCTCGTACCGAAGCGCTTCGCGCGCGAATTTCACCTGGAGATCGGCTCAGCCATCAACGACCGCGGTCAGATCGTGGTGCGCGGTCAGCGGCGCGGAGAACCCCCTGCGCCGTGCCCGGCGCTGGAGTTCGATCCGGTGACCGGCGAGAACGTCTACAACCCATCGGCGACGTGTCAAAACCTGTATTCGTTCCTGCTCACGCCGAAACACTAGCAACGGAGCTAATACCCGACGGCCTGTCCGTCCTTGCGATGATCCGAGCCGGCGCGATAAACGCCGGTCTCCGGCGCCACCATGATGGCCTGGAAGCCGCCCATCGGTGCGCCGTTCATCGACTTGACCTCGTGGCCCATCGCATTCAATTGCGCGCCGACCAGTTCGACGAGCTGCGACTCCATCATCAATGTGTTCGGCACCTGGGTGTGCCGAAAGCGCGCCATGTCCGATGCAGCCTGCAGGTTGGCGCCGAGATCGAGAATATCCACCAGGACCTGCGCGATCCCCTGCGCCTGCACGTCGCCGCCCATCAGCGTCACCGTCATCAGCGGCTTGTCGTTGCGCATGACGAAGCCTGCAGACAGCGTGTTGTACGGCCGCTTGTTCGGTTGAATTGCGTTCGGGCTTTTCGGATCGAGCGTGAACAATCCGCCGCGATCATGCAGCGTGATTCCGTAACCGGGGACCGTGAGGCCTGAGCCAAAACTGTCATAGAGGCTGTTGACCCACGCCACCATGTTGCCGAAGCGATCTGCGGTCGACAGTACGATGGTGTCGCCGTCGCTGTCCGCGTTGCCGCCTGCTCTCGGTCGCGAAGCGCGCTTCGGATCGACCTTGGCGCACAGCGACTGCGCGTGCGCTTTCGAGAGCAGGCGCTCCAGCGGCACCTTCGCGAAGTTCGGATCGGCGTTGTACGCGTACAGATCGTTGAAGGCGAGCTTCTTGGCTTCGACGAACAGGTGCCAGTACTGCGGATTCGCGGGACCGAGCGAGGCCAACGTCTGCCCCGGCGCCCATTTCGGCACGCACACCTCGAGAATGTTGAGGATCTCGTCCGTGGCCCAGGTCTGCGCCGGCGGCGGCAATGTGAAGACATCGTAGCCGTGATAATTGGTCCTGGCAGGCGTCGTCCACTCGCCGCTGTACGAAGCCAGATCTTCGAGCGTCATCGTGCCGCCGTGGCGGCTCGACTTGGCGACGATCGCCTGCGCGATCTCGCCTTTGTAGAACCCGTCGCGACCTTGCTGCTGCAGAATGCGAAACGTCCGAGCCAATCCTGGATTGCGATGAATCTGGCCGGCGACGGGCTGGCGGCCGTCGATGTACCACGTGGCAGTCGAATCGGGATCGACCTGCGTGCAGCACTCGCGCGGGTCGCTCGGCACGGATCCCAATCCCTTCGGCAGAACCCAGTCGTGCGCAATGCGCTCGGAAATCGGAAAGCCCTGCTCGGCGTAGTCGATCGCGGGTTGCAACGTGTCCTTGAACGTCAGCTTGCCGAAGCGGCGCTGCACTTCGTCCCAGCCCCACACCGCGCCTGGCACGGTCACCGTGAGAATGCCGCCGTCGGGCATGCCCGAACCGGGTCCCCAATTGGCGGCATCCCACACGTAGCCGAGCTTCTTCATGCGCGCGACCGTCGCGCCGCTCGGCGCTTTGCCGCTCGCATTCAGCGCGTACAGCTTGTTCTCGTCCGCGATGTAGATGAGCGCGAACATGTCGCCTGCGGGACCGACGTTCATCGGCTCGACGACGCTGAGCATCGCAGCCGTCGCGACAGCTGCATCGATCGCATTGCCGCCCCGCTTGAGGATCTCGAGCCCAGCCTGCGCCGCCAACGGCTGACTGGTCGCGACGATCCCGTTCCGCGCCATGACTTCGGAGCGATGTTGAGTCAACCAGCCTTGCGATCGATCACCGGATACAGCGCTGCAGAACGGCGCTTGCGGCGTGGTATTGCACGACTGCACGGGTGATTGGGCCGAGGCGGTCCCGGCGAAGACCAGGCATGCCGCAGCGGCGAGGGATTTGCTGTTCATGCGGTAATTGTAGCCGTTTGAGTTGGACGGGCATGATCGGCTTGTTGTCCTGACACGCCACAACCCTATACTTTCGCTCATGAACAAGCGTCAGCTGTGGCTCGGCACGAGCCTCGTAGTGGCCATCGCTGTAGCGGTTGGCTTGCGTGTCTTATCGAGGCCGCCTCAAGCTTCAGCCGCGGCCCCGCCGGAGATCGGACAGGACGAGATCGCCGCTACGCTGGCAGCGTTGAAGCCGCCGAAGCGTCAGCGGCCGGTGATTGCCGTAATCGGCATCAACGACGCGACGGAAACCACGGACTACGTCATGCCAACCGGCATTCTGCGGCGTGCGGATGTCGCCGATGTGTCGTTGGTCGCGACCGGGCCGGGACCTGTGAAGCTCTATCCCGCCTTGACCGTCGAACCCGACGCGACGGTCGCCGAGTTCGATACGCGTCATCCCGATGGGGCCGATTATGTGATCGTGCCGGCGATGATCCGCGACGACGATCCGGCGGCACTGCAGTGGATCAGGGCCCAGTCTGCAAAAGGCGCGACGGTCATTGGCGTTTGCGTAGGCGTGAAGGTCGTCGCCGCAGCCGGCTTACTCGATAACAAGCGGGGTACGGCGCACTGGTACGTATTGAAGGAGCTGCGCGAGAAACATCCGTCGATGCAGTACGTGCCGAACCGGCGGATTGTCGCCGACCAGGGGGTGGTGACGACGACGGGAATCACCGCTTCGATGCCGATGTCGCTCACGCTGATCGAAGCGATCGCGGGACGCGACAAGGCCGAGGCAGTTGCCAGAGAGCTCGGCGTCGATCATTGGGATGCGCGCCACGCGAGCGATGCGTTCAAGCTCACGCTGCCCTTCGCGCTGACGGTGGTGGGCAATCGAGCCGCGCTCTGGAATCGGGAGCAATTCGGCGTCGAAGTGTCGCCGGGCATCGACGAAGTGTCGCTTGCACTGGTGGCCGACGCCTGGTCACGAACCTATCGCTCGCGCGTTCGCACATTCGCCACGTCTGCCGAGCCGGTCGCGACGCGCGGCGGCATCCGCGTCATTCCCGACAGCGATCGATCGCCAGACGATGTGGTCGCGATCGGAGATCGTGCGCCGGCGCAGGCCTTGGATGCAGCCTTGTCCAACATCGAGACCCGCTACGGGGCGCGCACGCGCTATGTCGTCGCGATGCAGCTGGAGTATCCGAAGTAGCTCACACGGCGGCGGGA
>Ga0068862_100000381_pt1 | contig 47919 bp, 48 predicted proteins | sample KBSSwiS52_FD_66598 | JGI IMG/M metagenome (GOLD analysis project Ga0068862, IMG submission 66598) | Switchgrass rhizosphere microbial communities from Kellogg Biological Station, Michigan, USA - KBS Switchgrass S5-2 | ecosystem: Host-associated > Plants > Roots > Rhizosphere > Soil ...
GTGATCGCCATCCAGTAGAACGGGAACAGCGTGAACAGGAGAAACAGCGCCATCGGCAGGTAGAACACCACCCACTTCTTCCATTTGCGCTCGATCAGCATCTAGGCCCGCATCTCATCCGTTTTCCATGCGCTTCAGGTAGCGCAGCTGGACCCATACGACCATGAACAGCACCGGGAACATGAACAGCGACAGCGCCGCGCCCTCGCCGAGCAGGCCCGAGCCGACGCCGATCTGATACGCGTACGTCGCGATCAGATGCGTGGAATTCGCCGGCCCGCCGCCGGTGAGCACGTAGATCAGCTGGAAGTCGGAGAAGGTCTGGATCACCGAGAACACCACGACCACGAGCGTCACCGGCAGGAGCAGCGGCCAGGTCACGTGCCAGAACCGGTGCCAGGCGTTTGCGCCGTCGAGCGCGGCCGCCTCGTGCAGGTCCGGGCTGATCGTCTGCAGGCCGGCGAGCAGCGTGATGGCGAAGAACGGCATGCCGCGCCACGTATTGACCGCCACCGCGCACCACATGGCCCAGTCGCCGCTCGACAGGAAGGGCAGCCGGTCGGTGATCATGCCGCCGTGGTACAGCGCCCAGTTCATGACGCTGAAGGTGGGGTCGAACATCCAGCGCCACGCGAACGCGGACAGCACGGTGGGGATGATGAACGGCAGCAGCATCGAGGCGCGCACGATGCGCTTGAAGCGGAAGTGGCGGTTGAGCAGCAGCGCGAGCCACATGCCGAGCGCCAGCTTGAAGATCGTGGCCCAGAACGTATAGAACACCGTGTTCTTGAACGCCTGCTGGAAGATGGTGTCGTGGATCGCCTTGGAGAAGTTGTCCAGGCCGACGAACTGGCCCGCGTCGCCGACCCGGATGCTGGTGAGCGAGAACCAGATCGCCATCACGAACGGATAGGCGATGAAGACTGCGAGGATGATCACGCCGGGGGCGAGCAGCGCGGCGGCGAGGACCTTCTCGCTTTCCAGCAGGCGGGTGAGGCGGGAGACGCGCGTGCGTCCCCCGCTGACGGCGATCGCCTCGTTCAAGCGCAGGAGGTCAGCTCCCGGTGTAGATCTTGCCGAGCTCGCCCGCGGCCCATTTCACCGCCTCCTCGGGCTTCATCTTGCCGCCGGCGGCGCTCGCGTACATCACGGTGACGATGTACTTGTTCCAAGACTCGGCAGCTTTCTGGTTGGGCTCGCCAGCGTAGCCCATCAGCCGCTTCTGCAGCTGCGGCGCGGTCTGGAACGGCTTCATCACCGGGTCGTTGTTCCACATCGGGTGCTTTTCCCACTCGCGCGTGGGGCCGACCGCAAACCCCTTCTGCACGGTAAACCACTTCTCGTAGTTCTCCTTCCTGTGCGCCCAGCGCAGGAACTCGATCGCGCCCTTCGTGTTCTTGGAATATTTCATCACCATGTGGTTGAACGCGGTGTGATAGCCGTGCTGCCCCTTCGGCCCGGCGGGCAGCGGTGCGTGCAGGCAGTCGGTGTGCATCGGCGCGCCCTTCTCGGTCTTGAACTTGTCGGCACCGTTGAGCGCCGCGACGTAGATCGACGCGCCGTTGAGCGAGGCGCTGATGTCGCCGGAGAGAAAGGCGCGGTTGTTGTTCGAGTCGTCCCAGGCGAGGCCGCCCTCGTCGTGCGCGTCCTTCCAGAACTGCGTCATGAAGCGCACCGACTCGAGCGTCTCCTTGGAATCGAGCACCACCTTGCCCTTGGCGTCGACCTCCTGCCCGCCGAACGACCAGAGCAGCGGGTAGGTGAAGGTGGGCGCGTCACCGAAGGTGTTGCCGAGCGTCTGTCCGATCGGGCGCTTGGCCGCCTTCAGCTTCTTGCCGACCTCGTGGTACGCCTGCCACGTTTTTGGGAATTCCTTGGCGCCGACTTCCTCGAACCACGACTTGCGGTAGACGATCAGCGCCGGCACCACCGACCAGGGCATCGCGACCCATTTCCCGCCGACGCGGTTGAGCTGCGCGTTCGCGTCGTAGATGCCGCCTTGCGCCTTGCCGACCTCGTCGGCGATCGCGCCCACATCCACTGCTGCGCTCGAATAGAGGTGCGGATAGTTGTTGAGCAGCATGAGGATGTCGGGGCCGTTGCCCGACTGGATCGCCGAGGTCGCGCGCGCCGGGATGTCGTTGGCGTTGACCGTCTCCACATTGAGCTTGATGCCGAGAGCTTTCTGCACCTCGGGCGCGAATACTTCGCGCAGCACCTTGTCCGCCGCCGGAACGAAGTCGTTCCAGCGCAGGATGTGAACGGTGTTGGCCTGGGCGAAAACCGGGGCGCGGTGGGCGGCGAGGATTCCCGCCATTCCGGCTCCGGAATACTGCAGGAACCTGCGACGCGTAATTCGAGCCATTGCTTCTCCTCCTCCTTGAGGGTTTTGGCCACGCCAATGTACTACTTCAGCCATGCTTTGGCGCGGGGTGGGCGAGCTTTCAGCGAGCTAGTATCCCAGGACCCGCGGCAGCCAGAGGGAAAGGCCGGGGAAGTAGGTGACGATCAGCAGCGCGGTGCACATCGCGCCGTAGAACGGCCAAAGCTCGCGCGACACCTCCTCCATGGTCACCTTGCCTATGGCGCAGCCGACGAACAAGGTCGGTCCGACCGGCGGGGTGATCAGACCGATGCCGAGGTTGAGCAGCATGATCATGCCGAAGTGCACCGGGTCGACGCCCATCGCCTTCATCACCGGCAGCAGGATCGGGGTGCAGATCAGAATCATCGGCGCCATGTCCATGAAGGTGCCGAGCGCGAGCAGCAGGATGTTGACCAGCATCAGCATCACGTACTTGTTTTCCGTGAGATGCAGGAAGAGCTGGGTCGCCTTGGCCGGCAGCTGCATGATCGCCATCAAGTATCCGAAGCCGGCGGCGAAGCCGATCACCATCATCACCATCGCCACGGTCTTGGTGACGCGGTGCAGGAGCTTCGGCAGGTCGCGCCACTTGTATTCCTTGTAGATCACCATGGTGCAGAACAGCGCGTAGACGCAGGCCACCGCGCCCGACTCGATGGCCGTGAATACGCCGGACAGAATGCCGCCGAGGATGATGACGATGGTGATCAGCCCCCATACCGCGTCGAGCGCGATCCACAGCGCCTCGCGCAGCGGCACCACCCGGCTCGCCGGGAAGTTACGCCGGCGCGCGGTCCACAGGATCAGGCCGATCAGGCAGGCGCCGAACAGCAGTCCGGGGAAGATGCCGGCCATGAACAAGGCCGCGATCGACACGGTCCCGCCCGTGGCGATCGAGTAAATCACCGAGTTGTGCGAGGGCGGCACCAGGATCGCCTGTACCGAGCCGCAGATGGTGACGTTGGTGGCGAACACCTTGGAATAGCCATTGCGCACCATCTCGGGAATCATCACCGAGCCGACCGACGCGGTGTCGGCGACCGACGAGCCCGACAGACAGCCGAAAAGGGTCGAGGCCACGACGTTGACCAGCGCGAGGCCGCCGCGGATGAAGCCGACGAACACCTTGGCGAGGTCGACCAGGCGGCGCGCGACGCCGCCTTCCGACATGATCGCGCCGGCGAGCACGAAGAACGGGATGGTGAGGAGCGCGAAGTCGTCCATGCCGTCGGAGATCTTTAGCATCACGGCTTCGAGCGGGATGTCGATCCACAGCGCGGTAATCAGGGTCGCGAGGCCCATGGCGTACGCCACCGGGATCCCCAGGAACATCAGGATCAGGAACGAGAAGAGCAGGACCATCGCGTCCATGGCTAGCCGTCCGTCTGCGGCTGGTCGCGGAAGGTGAACGAATCCTCCGGCGGCTGCCCGAGCCACAGGCGCTCGATGCAGAACAGCAGTGTGATCACGCCCGCCGCGGGGATCGGGATGTAGGTGACACCGGCGGACAGCCAGGGGAACTCGGCGATCGAGTTCTGCCATACGGTGTCGACCAGCTGCACGCCCCACTTCACCATGAAGATGCCGATGATCCCCATGCCGACGTCACCGGTGAATTCCAGGCGCCGGCGGTTGGCGGGGTTCACCATGTTGAGCAGCGTGCCGACGGTGATATGCGCGTTCGCGCGGTACGCCGCCGCGCCGCCGACGAACGAGAACACGATCATCATCAGGATGCCGGCGGGCTCGGGCCAGCTCGCCGCCGAGTCCATCGCGTAGCGCATGAACACGCCGTAGGGAATGATGATGGTGATCACCACCATGGCCACCGCGGCGAGCACGATGCAGACGATGTACAGCCACTCCATCGCGGTCCGGTAGACCGCGCCCATATCGCCCATACAAAAAGGGCCGCCTCTTGTTGGGAGGCGGCCCGTTCCGGTGTTAAACGGCTACTTGGTGTCCAGGACGCGCTTCTGCAGCGCGGCGTACTTGGCGCCGTACTTGTCGCGGATCGGCTGCGTCGCCCTGAAGAACGCCTGCTTGTCCGCGGTGACGAACTGCACGCCGGCGGCCTTCAGCTTCGCCTCGGCCTCGCCCACGTACTTGTCCCACAGCACGCGCTGCTCCATCTGCACCTCGCGCGAATGCTTCCTGATCAGCGTCTGGTCTTCCTTCGAGAGCTTGTCCCAGCTCGCCTTGGAGAAGACGAACATCTCCGGGATGATCAGGTGCCCCGTCAGGCTGTAGACCTTCACCACCTGGTAGTGGTTGGCGGTCAGCATCGACGGCGGATTGTTCTCCGCGCCGTCCACCACCTTGGTCTGCAGGGCCGAGTAGAGCTCGTTGTAGCCGAGCGGCACGCCGTTGCCGCCCATCGCGTTCATCGTCTCGACGAACAGCGGGTTGCCCATGGTGCGCATCTTCAGCCCCTTCAGGTCGGCGGGCTTGGTGATGGGCTTCGAGGTGTAGACGTTGCGCGTGCCGGCGTCCATCCAGCCCAGGCCGACCAGGCGCGCCGGCGAGGCGGTCACCTTCTCGAGCAGTTCCGCGCCGATCGGGCCGTCGATCACTTTCCGCATGTGGTTCTCGTCGCGGAAGATGAACGGCATGTTGAACACGTTGAGGTCGTCGACGATCGGCCCCAGCGCGCCGACCGAGACGCGCGCGATCTGCAGCGCGCCGACCTGCGCCTGCTCGATCATCTCCTTCTCGCCGCCGAGCTGCATCGAGTGGTACATCTGCATCGTGAGGCGCCCGTTGGTCTCCTTCTCGAGCTTCTTGCCCATGTTCTCCATGGCCACGATGTTCGGGTAGCCGGGCGGGTGCACGTCGGAGGCCTTGATCACCATCTTGCTCTGGGCGCCCGCGCCGAAGGGCAGGGCGACGAGAGACGCGGCAAGCGCCGCGCCGAGAAATGCGCGTGACATCGAATCCTCCTCTGATAAGATTCGTCAGTCATCATACAACCGTGCCGAATCACGTCAAGATCAGGCCGGTCGCCGCGGAGCGCAAGCTCTCGCGGGGCCTCTTCGAGCAGCTCGCCGAGCAGATCAAGAGCGGGCGGCTCGAGCCGGGCGCGCGCCTGCCCACCGAGCAGGCGCTGACGCGCGCCGCGCGCGTGAGCCGGACCGTGGTACGCGAGGCGGTGGCGGCGCTGCGCGCCGAAGGGCTGGTGGTGACGCGCCAGGGCGTGGGTGCCTTCGTCTCGGCCGCTCCGCAGCACGCGCCGTTCCGCATCGAGCCCGAGCGCATGCAGACGCTCGCGGACATCCTCAACGTCATGGAGCTGCGCCTCGGCGTCGAGATCGAGTCGGCCGGCATTGCCGCCGAACGCGCCTCGAAAACACAGCTGCGTGGCATTGCCAATGCCTTGAACGCCATTGAAGAGGCAAGCGCGGCGGGCGGCTCGGCCGTCGACGAGGACCTCGCTTTCCATCGCGCCATCGCCGACGCCACCGGCAATCCCGAATTCGCGCGCTTCCTGCAGTTCATCGGCCGCCACCTCATCCCGCGGCGCACGGTGAGCGGGCTGCCGGAGCGCATGGGCGGGCACAAGGCTTACCTCGCGCTGATCCAGGAGGAGCACCGCCGCATCTTCGAGGCGATCCGCGGCCGCGATCCGAGCGCGGCGCGCGAGGCGATGCGCCGGCACCTCACGCGCTCGCTCGAGCGCTACCGCAAGCTCGCCGCCGAGCGCCAAGAAGCCGCTTGAAGATCCTGCTGACGCATTCGCCGGAGGCGCTGGAGCTTTATTACGGCCCTCGCGCGGTGGCGGGTTTGAAGGAGGTGGGCGATGTGCAGCTCCATCGCGGCTCCACCCCCCTGGAAGGGGAAAACCTTGTAAAGGCGGCGACCGACTGCGATCTCATCGTCTCCTACCGCCAGTCGCCCGGACCGACGGCGCTGTTCGAGCGCCTGCCGAAGCTGAAGGCCTTCCTGCGCTGCGCGATCGACATCCGCAACGTCGACGTCGCGGCGGCGAGCAAGGCGGGCGTGCTCGTCACCCAGGCGAGCGCGGGTTTCGTCACTTCGGTGTCGGAGCTCGTGATCGGCCTGCTGGTCGATCTTTCTCGCGGCATCACGCGCTCGACCATTGAATACCGGAGCAGTCACGTGCCTGGGGCCACGATGGGGAAAGAACTCAAAGGAAGCACCCTCGGCGTGATCGGCTATGGCGCGATCGGGCGGGAAGTCGTACGGGTAGCCAGGGCGCTCGGGATGCGCGTGTTGATCAGCGACCCTTACGTCAAGGACGTCGAGCAGACGCCGTTCGACGAGCTGCTGAAGGAATCGGACTACGTCGTGCCGCTCGCCGTTGCCACGCCGGAGACTGAAAATTTCATGAACAGGTCCTCCTTTGCGAAAATGAAGCGAGGCGCGTTTTTCATCAACGTTTCTCGCGGCAACCTGGTCGACGAGGCGGCGCTCGAGGCCGCGCTCGACTCCGGTCAGATTGCCGGCTGCGCCATGGACGTCGGCCGCGCGCCCGACCAGATGCCCACGCCGCGGCTCGCCGCGAGGCCGGACGTGATCGCGACGCCGCACACCGCGGGGCTCACGGTTCCGGCGATCGAGCACCAGTCGCTCGAGACCGTGGCGCAGGCGGCCGAGATCGTCAGGGGACGCGTCCCGAAGGGCGCGGTGAATGCCGAACACTGGAAGAGGAGGCCATGAAGACCGTGCTGATCACCGGCGCCGCCGGCGATGTCGGATCGCACCTGCGCAGGGAGCTTGCGGGAAAGTACAGCCTCAGGCTGTCCGACCGTCGAGCTCTGCGTCCCGGACCCGGGAAGGAGGAAAAGTTCGTCAAGGCCGACATCTCCAAGATGCCGGATGCGCTGAAGATCACGAAGGGCGTCGACGCCATCGTGCACCTCGGCGGCTATTCGGTCGAAGGGCCGTGGCAGGCGATCCACGAGGCGAACATCGTCGGCTGCTACAACATCTTCGAGGCTGCGCGCAAGAACAAGGTAAAGCGCATCCTCTTCGCCACCAGCAACCACGCGGTCGGGTTCTACCGCCGCGCCCAGGTCATCGACCACAAGGTCTACATCAAGCCCGACGGCCGCTACGGCGTATCGAAGGTCTTCGGCGAGGCGCTCGGCAGCCTGTACGCCGACAAGTACGGCATGCAGGTGTTCCTGATGCGCATCGGCAACGTGAATCCCGAGCCGCTCGACAAGCGGCGGCTGTCGATCTGGCTCAGCCCGCGCGACCTGGCGCAGCTCGTGCAGATCGGCGTCGACCATCCCGACGTGAAGTTCGAGATCGTCTACGGGGTGTCGGGCAACAAGCGGAGCTGGTACGACAATTCGAACGCGACGCGCCTGGGCTACCGGCCGCTGGACAATTCGGAGAAGTACGCCGAGGAGATCCTGGCTAAAGAGAAGGAGGGCGATCCGCTCGCCGAGCTCTACCAGGGCGGCGTCTTCACGGTCGTCGAGGAAGTGCCGAACCCGGCATCGCCGAAGCGGGGAGGAAAGAAATGAAGATGCAGATGCCCCGGGGTGCGTGCGACACGCACATGCATTTCTACGACGGTGCGCTGAGCGCGAAGCCGGGCACGCCCAATCCCGGCCACTTCACCGTGCCGATGTACCGCGAGCTGCAGAAGAAGCTCGGGCTCGAGCGCGTCATCGTGGTGCAGCCAAACGCGTACGGCGACGACAACACCGTGACCCTGAATGCAATGAAAGCGCTCGGCAACAGCGCGAAAGGCGTCGCGGTGGTGAAGCACGGCGCGAGCGACCAGGAGCTCGACCGGCTCACGCGGGCCGGCATCTGCGCGATCCGCATCATGACGCTGCACGGCGGCACGCTCGGGTTCGATGCCATGGACGGGCTCATGGCGCGGGTGCATCCGTTCGGTTGGCACGCCAACATCCAGCTCGACGGCCGCGAGCTGCCGAAGTACGAGGGCCAGATCAAGCGCCTTCCAGGAAAGTTCGTGATCGACCATACGGGAAAGTTCCTGGAACCCGTATCTGTCGATTCCAAGGAGTTCAAGAGCCTTCTCGACCTGGTCGATACGGGGCGTTGCTGGGTCAAGCTCTCGGCGCCTTACGAGACCTCGAAGACCGGGGCGCCGAAGTACGAAGATGTCGGCCGGCTGGCGAAGGCGCTGGTAAAGCGGGCGCCCGAGCGCATGCTCTGGGCGTCGAACTGGCCGCATCCGTCGGTGCGGCCGAAGGTGCCCGACGACGTCGAGCTCCTCGAGTTGCTAGCCGATTGGGCGCCCGACGAAGGCGCGCGCAGGAAGATCCTCGTCGACAATCCCGCCGAGCTCTATGGTTTTTAGGCTTGGACTGGCGGGCCTGGCCGCGGCAGCATTCGCGTTCGCCGCGCCTGCGACGGCTCAGAGCGTCGGCGTCGCCGGCGGGTTCAGCAAGGGCAGGACGCACCTGGTGGCCACCGCCGGCACCGGCCAGGCCTTCGATGAGAGCTATCTCGTGCTCGGCCTCGGGGCGAGCTACTACCTTTTCGATGGCTTCAACGTAGGCCTGTTCTTCGAATCGTGGACCGGAGCCAACCCGAAGATGACCAAGATCACGCCTTCGGTGCAGTACGTCTTCTATCAGGTCCAGCACGTGAAGCCCTATGTCGGCGCCTTCTACCGGCGCACCAGCATCGAAGGCTTGGACGATCTCGATTCCGTCGGCGGCCGCGCGGGCGCCTATCTGCAGGTCGGGCGCAACGCTTACCTTGGACTCGGCGCGGTGTACGAGTCGTACATCGACTGCAATACCGCTACCTATCGTAAGTGCAACAGCACTTACGGCGAGGCCAGCCTCACCTTCGCGTTCTAGCGAAGCAACTTCCCGCGCTCGGCACTTGGCCATGGCGCTGACGGCGACGATCCACCATTTCACGATCCGGTTGAGCGATGTCGACCGCGGCGTGTACGAGACGCTCGAGCTCAAGGCGGCAAAGCATCCATCGGAAAGCGACGAATATCTGGTTACCCGCGTTCTCGCGTATTGCCTCGAGTACGCCGAAGGCATCGCCTTCTCGCGCGGGCTGGCGGAGCCCGACGAGCCGGCGATCGCGGTGCGCGACCTCACCGGCGCGCTCAAGGCCTGGATCGAGATCGGCTCGCCGGATGCCGCGCGCCTGCACCGGGCGGCAAAGGCCGCGCCGCGCGTCGCGGTGTACACGCACAAGGATCCGGCGCAGCTCCTGCGCTCCCTCGAGCGCGAGCGCATCCATCGCGCCGAGGCGCTCGAGCTCTACTCGCTCGGCCGCGGGCTGGTGGCGGCCCTGGTCGGGCGCCTGGCGCGGCGCAACGACCTCGACATGTCGGTCACCGACCGCCACCTCTACGTGACGATCGGCGGTGAGACGCTGTCGGGCGAAGTGGAGCGTCTGGTGCTCGCATGACCGTCGGCTGGTTACTGCCATAACGCCGCTTTTAGGCCGCTTCGAGGAATGGGAGCGCACTAAAAGGATACTTGGCATGTAGAAAATACCCGAGAAAAAGCCTTCACTCCCATCTAAGCCTATCTCGGGGCTTCTCCTGGTCGAGAACGGCTGAATAGGTGCCGGCTTTTACTCTGAGGTGGGCCGCCCATCGCGAGGGATCGGTGTCGTACGTGCTATGCGCGCCAGCGTACCGTAGCGGCCGAGGTTAAGGGACAAGCTATGGCCCCTACAGGAGATACTCAATGAACAGACTTCCCCTTATCCTTTCCTCGATTGCAGTCGCCATCCTTGCAGGATGCGCTACTGAAAGCCGCGTCACGTCGGCACCCGCGCCCGTGGCCGCAGCCCCGGCTGTTGTCGCTGCGCCGGCGGTTGTCGCTGCTCCGACGGTTGCCGCTGCTCCGACAGCCGCGCCGCTGCGCGCCGGTATGGGCCGCATCGAATCGATTCTGGCTGTTCCGACCGCTGCTGGCGGCCGCACGGAGTCGAACTCGACCAAGCGCATCGTCATGAGGATGGACGACGGCTCGATGCAGTACTTCGACACAGAGGCGGCAGGTCTGGCGGCGGGCGATCGCATCGAGATCACGAAGGAAGGCAACATGCGGCACCCGGCGTAGACGCTAGGTTTTCGCCAAACGGAAAGGGCCGCTCGCGCGGCCCTTTTCATTTACCTGGCGGTTCGTCCGAGTCGGGCGCAGCCCGGATGTATGGGTCTTCTGGCACGTCGGAGGTAATAATGTCGATTACCCTCAGGAAATACTTGAAGGGAGGCATGTGGGTGCCGTAGAGCCAGTTGTGGACGGTACGGACCTCCACGCCGAGCAGCTGCGCGAGGGCGTCGACGTTTCCAAGTCTAGTAACCGCAAGGTGGAAAGATTGAGTGAAGACGCTGCCCACGATGCAGCATCGTGGCGTTGGCACTCAACGGGGTCTGTGCGCTGTCGGACATACTCGCGTCACTAAGAAATGACTTGATGTCGCTGAAGTGGCCCCATTCCCTATGTGTCTGATCCCGCACATAGTGAGGTGGTCTTGCGACATAAGGGCAATCCTTATGTTCGCTTCCGTACAGACGTCCTGTAGTCCGAACCACTACAGTGGGTGTTCGGTCGCTGGTGTGCTCCGGAAGGGAGGGGTGGGCGATTTGAAGCAGATGATGGTCCACTTGGGCGACCAACTTATTCCTGCCCCCGGAGGCGTTGCGTTGTGCCTTATGCCATCTCCCCCGGCGCATTAGCCGCAAGGCACGCCGCACCGCAGCCGGGAGGCAGGCAGGGCAGCCTGCAGGCCGCCGTGATCGGCAAGGCCCCGTGCCGGCCGAGCGCTTACGCGTGCGCCTTGCGATCCGGGTCGATCATCCGCTCCAGCTTGCCCAGCACGCGCATGCACGGCAGGACCTGCGCAAGGCCGCCGTTCGGCTCGCGCTTTTCCCTGATCGCGGCGATGAATTCGCGGTCCTCGAGCTCGATGCCGTCCATCGACACGTCCACCTTGGAGACGTCGATCTTGACGTCCTTGCCGTCGCTCAAATCGTCGTAGAACGCCTTGTAGGTGCCGTTGTCGCAGATGTAGCGGAAGAACGAGCCGAGCGGCCCGTCGTTGTTGAACGATAGCGACAGCGTGAGAATCGCGCCCGAGGGCACCTTGGCGATGATGTTCATGTCCAGGGCGATGTTGAGCTGCGGGTGAACCGGTCCCTGCAGGGCGTAGCACTCGGAGATGGCCTCGCCGCACTGGTAGGCGAAGAGATCCACGGTGTGGGCGGCGTGGTGCCAGAGCAGGTGGTCGGTCCAGCTGCGCGCGTTGCCGGCGGCGTTGATGTTCTTGCGCCGGAAGAAGTAGGTCTGCACGTCCATCTGCTGGATCTTCAGCTCGCCCTTCTCGATCCGCTTGTGCACCCACTGATGGCTCGGGTTGAAGCGCCGCACGTGGCCGCCCATGGCCGTGACGCCGGTTTCCCTGGCGATCTTCACCAGGCCCTCGGCGTCCTGCACGCTGTCGGTCACGGGGATCTCGACCAGCACGTGCTTGCCGGCGCGCATCACCTGCTCGGCCTGCTTGAAGTGCATCTTGGTGGGCGTCGCGAGAATCACCGCGTCGGCGCGCTTGATCCCTTCGGCGAGATCGTTCCCCCAATGGGGGATGGCGTACTTCTTGGCGACCTGCTCGGTGCCGGCGGGATTGCCGCCGATCAACGACACGACTTCCACGCCGGAAATGCGCTTCAGCGCGTCCAGATGCTTCTGTCCGAAAGCACCCTGCCCGGCCACGCAGATCTTCATCCTTCTTCTCCGTTAGCGTGCTGCATTCTCGAAAATGACGTGGCCGAGCGCCGTGTTCGACGCCGGCACGTGATAGAACCGGTGGACTTCCTTCACCTCGTCGTCGAGCGCGCCGCGCATGATGAGCCACATCACCAGCTCTATCGCCTCCGAGCCGGCTTCGCGCAGGTACTCGAGATGGGAAATTCCGACCAGCGCCTGCGGGTCCTTCGTCAGGTTGTCGAGGAACCGAGTGTCGAACTCGCGGTTGATGAGGCCGGCGCGCGGCCCCTGCAATTGGTGCGACATCCCGCCGGTGCCGAAGATCACGACGCGCAGGTCCTGGTCGAACGATTCGACCGCCTTGCGGATCGCCCTTCCCAGCATGTAGCAGCGGTTTCCGGTCGGCACCGGATAGACCACCACGTTGACGGCGAGCGGAACGATCGGGCACGGCCACTCGGCGGGCTGGCCGAACATCAGGGTGAGCGGCACGGTGAGCCCGTGATCGACCTCCATCTTGTTGACGATGGTGAGGTCGAATTCGTCGAGGATGACCGATTGCACGATGTGCGAGGCGAGCTCGGGATGGCCTTTCACCGGCGGCACCTTGCGCGGTCCCCAGCCTTCGTCCGCGATCGGGAATTCCGCCGCGCAGCCCACCGCGAAAGTGGGAACGATCTCGAGGGAAAACGCCGACATGTGGTCGTTGTAGGCGACGATGCACACGTCCGGCTTCAGCTTCGCGATCCACTCCTTGGAGCGCTCGAAGCCCTCGAAGACCGGGCGCCAGTAGGGCTCGGCCGTCTTGCCGTTGTCCCAAGCCGCGCCCACGGCGGGAATGTGCGACGTCGCTACGCCCGCCACGATCCTAGCCACGGCGCTTCCACTCGGACTTGCTGCGGTTGCCTTCGATCGGGCGGCCGCCCTTGATCATCATCTGCGCGTACTCCTGCTGGGTCGAGCCCGTCATGATGGCGGCGATCTGCTGGAACGACAGCCCGTCGGTCGCCGCGAGCTTGGCGGTGAAGTAGATATTGCCGCCGAGCGCGAGCATGCCGTTCCAGTCACGCTTCAGGATGACCTGCTTCTGCTCCTCCGTCATCGGCCACTGGTCGAGATAGGCGCGCTCGTTCGCCTTGAACGCAGCGCGGTTCTCCGGCTTCATCATCGACATGCAGAACATGTTGAGATGGTAGCCCTGGCGCGCGCGGTCCGCGTCGAACACGATGGTTCCGGGCAGGTCGTCGTATTGCTTGGGTAGTGGCATGGCTGGCTCCATTGACTCCAGCAAGGACTCTGAAGTCCGGAAACGTAAATCTACCTCAATTGGACGAGTTCTTCGGCCGGGGCAACGGTGGTGCCTGACGGATGAGATCCCGCCCCGGGTAATCGCGCCGGCAATACGCGGCCAGTTCGTCCACGAACTGTTCGGCGTACGTCGCCAGGATTCGCCGCGGGTCCCAGGCGACGGTCAACCACCTGCCGATCGATGCACCCCGTTGGACCAGGGGCAGGGCACGCACGCCGCTCGGAACCAGGACATTGGAGGGAACGACTGCGACGCCGTACCCCATCCTGGCCAACGCGACCAGCGTGTGAGGGGCCGCGCTCTCAAGCAACACGCGGGGCCTGATGTTTGCGATGTGGCAGGCGGAGTCGAACCACCCGCGTGAGCCAAACGTGCGGTTGAGCAGGAGCAGCGGCTCGTTGGCCAACTCCGCCACGTCGAGCGCGCGACGACGACTCAGCGGACTCTTGGCGGGCAGCACCGCCAGGCTGTGGGCCGGAAAGAGAGGCCTGTCGCGGAAACGGTCGTCGGGCACCACCAGCGCCAGGTGAACGTCGCCGTTTTCCAGGCGGCTCGACAATCGCAGCCCGCCGTCTTCCACGAAATGCACCTCGACGCCGGGATGACGGCGCTGGTACCTGCTCAGGAATTTCGAGAGCGTGTTCTCGATCGCCATCGGCGTCGCTCCGACGCGCAGGATGCCGGTCTGCCCGCCCTTGAGCGCTCGCGCCCGCGCGCTCAGCGAATCGGCTTCCATGACGAGACGGCGGCTCTGCCGGAGCAGATCCTCGCCCTCCGAAGTCAGCCGAAGACGGCGCCCGATGCGGTCGAAGAGCCGCACGCCGAGCCCGGTCTCGAGCGCGAGGATCTGTCGGGAGGCCGCCGGCTGGCTCACCTCCAGCCGGGCGCCCGCCCGGGCAATACCGCCCGCCTCGGCGATGCAGACGAAGGTGTGGAGATAGCGGAGATTCATCCGTCTAATCTCGTCTCTTGCATGAACGGCAGGATTATAGATGCACATGATGCATCAGGCGTGGGCGACTATCTTGCGGCAGGAGGCACGATATGAATTCCATTCGCCGTCGCTTCTTGGCCTGCGCGGGAATCACCGTGGCGAGCCTCGCGGCGTCGCTGCCGGCCGCGGCTCAGACGTATCCCGCGCACCCCGTGCGCGCGATCGTCCCGTATCCGCCCGGTGGGGCGACCGACATCGTCGCCCGGCCGATCCTGCACGAGCTGTCCAAGCGGCTCGGGCAGCAATTCCACGTCGAGAATGTCCCCGGGGCGAGCGGCGACATCGGCACCGCGAAGGCCGCCAAGGCGGCGCCCGACGGTTACACGCTTCTCTTCGCGTACAGCTCGCACGTGGTGAATCTCTCGTTGTTCGACAGGGTTCCGTACGACCCCATCAGGGATTTCACGCCGATCACGCTCGTGGTCACCTCTCCCGCCGTGCTCTCGGTGCATCCCTCGTTCCCGGCGAAGACGCTCGACGAGCTGATCGCGCTGATTCGAGCCCAGCCTGGCAAATACGCGTACGCCTCGGGAGGAACAGGGACCCAGCCTCAGCTCGCCGGCGAGCAGCTGCGCCTGTCCCTGGGTCTTGACCTGGTGCACGTACCGTACAACGGCGGCGGCCCAGCGCTTGTCTCCATGCTCGCCGGGCACACGCCGATCGGCTTCAGCACGCTCTCCCCCGCGGTCGCGCACATCAAGAGCGGAAAGCTGCGCGCGCTCGCGATCAGCGGCCACAAGCGCTTGCCGTCGGTGCCCGATGTCCCGACCATGGCGGAGGCCGGATACCCGAACATCGAGGGGGATACCTGGGTCGGCGTCCTGGCCCCGGCCGGAACCGACGCGCAGGTCGTCACGCTGCTCAATCGCGAGATCGTGGGAATTCTCGCGCAGCCTGCGATGAGGGAGCGCCTGGTGGAGCTCGGTTACGAGCCGGTCGGCAACAGCCCCGATGAATTCGCCGCGCAGATCAGGAACGAAATTCCGAAATGGGCAAGAATCATCCGCTCGGCGGGAATCAAGGCGCAGTGAACCGCATCATGAACTCGGCGATGAGGCGGTTCACCTCATCCGCTGCCTCGATCTGCGTGAAGTGCCCGGTGTCGGGAACGACGGCGATCGTCGCGCCCGGGACCGAGCTGCGGATGAGGTCGAGGTAAGGCGTGCTCTGTCCGGCTTTGAGCGGCGAGCGTCGCATCTGCGCATCGCGCGTGGTGCTCTGGATGGCAAGGAGCGGCGCGCGCACTGCGGCGAGCGCCGCGTCCATCTCGGCGGCGTCCCAGCGCGCCATCGAAGGCCAGAGGAGCGGGCCGAACTCGGCGCTTTGCCGCAGGGCGCGCGCGACGATCGCGTCGGCCTCGGACGAGGGCTTGAAGAACATCTGGCGGAAGAGGTGCCCGGCGAAGGCCGGGTAACCGGCCTTCTCGATCGTAGCGCGCGCGGACGCTTCGGCCGCATCGGGATCGCCGGTTCCCGAGCGGCTGCCGTCGACCAGCACGATGCCGGCGATGCGCTCAGGCACGAGACGGTTCGCCTCGAGCACCACGCGCGTGCCCATGCTGTGGCCGACCAGGATGCAGCCGTTCAGCTCGAGGTGATTGACGAGCGCGGCGACGTCGCCGCCGTAGTGCGCGATCGTGCACTCGTGCGGTCGGCCCGGCGTCTCGCCGTGGCCGCGCAGATCGCAAGCCACGACGGCATGGTTTTTTTCGAAGTGGTGGAGTTGGGCCCGCCAATCCTCCAGACGGCAGGCGAACCCGTGGACGAAGACGAGCGGCGGGGCGCCCCGCCCCGCGCGCACGAAATGCACGCCGCTACTCCGCTTCGGCCTGCGGCTTGTGCGCCGCCGCCAGCTTTTGCTGGAGCTGCGGCGGCGCGGGCTCGTAGTGGCTGAACTCCATGCTGTAGGAGCCGTGTCCGGCCGTAAGGGACTTCAGGCGCGCCGGGAAATGCTCGAGCTCCGAGAGCGGTGCCTGCGCGGTGATCTGGACCGTACCCGGGCGCGGTGTATCCGAGCCCTTGATCTGGCCGCGGTGCCCGGAGAGCTCGCCCGCCACGTCGCCCATCTTCGTCTCGGGCGCAAAGATCTCGACGTTCACGATCGGCTCGAGCACGATGGGGCGCGCCTTGCCGAGCGCGTCGAGGAACGCCTTGCGCCCGGCCGACACGAAGGCCACCTCTTTCGAGTCCACCGGGTGGCTCTTGCCGTCGTACACGATCACGCGCACGTCCTGCAGCGGGTAGCCCGCGATATAGCCGGCTTCCAGCACCCCGCGCACCCCTTTCTCCACCGCCGGGATGAACTGGTTGGGGATCGCGCCGCCTTTCACGCTGTCCACGAACTCGAAGCCGGTGCCGCGGGGCAGCGGCTCGACCTTCAGGAACACCTCGCCGAACTGGCCGGCGCCGCCGGTCTGCTTCTTGTGGCGGCTGTGGCCCTCGGCGCGTGCGGCGATGGTCTCGCGAAACGGGATCGACGGCGGCCGCGTGTCGAGCTCGAGCTTGTACTGGCTCGACATCTTCTCGAGCACGGCCTTGAGATGCATCTCGCCCAGGCCGCGCATGACGGTCTCGTTCGCCTGCGAGTTGTGCTCGATGCGGAAGCACGGATCCTCGGCGACGATCTTGTGCAGCACGTCGGAGACCTTCTGCTCGTCGCCGCGCTTCTTGGGCTGCACCGCGAGGCCGAAGACCGAAGTCGGGAGCTCGAGCGGCCTGGCATGCACGTGCGCGTCCTCGGCCGAGTCGTGCAGCACGTGATCGAACTGGATCTCGTCGATCTTGGCGATGGCGCAGATGTCCCCGGGCAGGGCTTCGCTCACCTCGGTCTGGGTCTTGCCGCGCAGCATGTAGAGGTGCCCGGGCTTGATCGGTTTTCTTCCCTCGCCGATGAAGAGCTGGCCGCCCGAGGTGAGCCGGCCCTGGTGCACGCGGAACACCGCCACGCGCCCGATATAGGGATCGATCTCGATCTTGAATACGTGCGCGAGCGCGTGCTTCTTGGGATCGGGCTCGGCGCGCAGCTCCTCGCTCTTGTCGCCGGTGGTCTTGACGTAGACCGGCGGATTGCCCTCGGAAGGGTTCGGCAGGAGCCGGGCGATGACGTCGATCAGCTCGCCGATGCCGGCGCCGGTCTTGGCCGAGGTGAACACCACCGGGATGAGATGGCCCTCGCGCAGGGCGCGCTCGAGCGGCCCGTGCAGCTCCTCGGGCGTGACCTCGCCCTTCTCGAGGTAGGTCTCCATCAGCTTTTCGTCGACCTCGACCACCTGGTCGACCAGGCGCCGATGGGCCTCTTCCACCGACGAGAAGTCGGCCTCGCCCGAGGGCGCGAAGAAGCAGTCCGAGACCTTGCCGCAATTGCCCGCCGGCAGGTTGAGCGGCAGGCATTCCTTGCCGAAGGTCTGCTGGATGCGCTCGAGCAGGTCCTCCAGGTCGAGGTTGTCCGCGTCGATCTTGTTCACGATCACGATGCGGTCGAGTCCGCGGCGCGCCGCCCACTGCATGAAGCGGCCGGTCATCATCTCGATGCCGTTCTGCGCGTTGATCACGATGCCTGCGGTCTCCACCGCGGCGAGCGCCGGCAGGGCGTGGCCGAGGAAATCGGGGTAGCCCGGGGTGTCGAGCAGGTGGATGCGGGTGTCTTGGGTCTCGAAGCTCGCGACCGCGAGCTTCAGGGAATGCTGCAGCTGCTTTTCAAGGGGGGTGTAGTCACATGCGGTGGTGCCGCGCTCGACGCTGCCGCCGGCTGGGATCGCTCCCGCCTTTGCGAGCAGCGCCTCGGCCAGGCTGGTCTTTCCAGACCCGGACTGGCCGACAAGCGCGAGAGTCCTTATACGCTCGATCGAATTTGACACGGGTTTTGCCTCCTCGCCCGGGGAGTTATAGCAGCAACGCGCCGCGGTGTGAAAGGGTCCGGAAGGGCCGGATGGCCACTTGAACCGGGCCGGCCGCTAGCGCGGCACGTGCCGCGGCGTCGACACGGCCAGGAAAATCTCGCGCAAAAACAAGAGGAGGGACGCGATCAGGGCCAGCATGGCGAAGACGAACATCGCTCCGATGGTGTAGGAGAGGCTCACCCCCACGACGGCCCCGATGAAGGCCCCAGCGATGAGCAGGCACACGAACAGGCCGGAGGTCACCGCCGCGGTGATTGCGAAGTAGACGAAGCGGATGCGCCGCGCGATGACCGCCAGCTCCTCGCGCGCGGAGCGCTGCTCCTCCTCCGCCGTCATCCTCGCCAGCCTGGATTCGAGATCGCGGCGCCGGTCGACCGCGCGCCCGAGCCGGATGTTGAGCGCCGCGATCACCGTTCCTATCGCCGTCAGCAGGAACACCGGGGCCACGGCGAGCTGGACCACCGTGAAGACCTCGGGAACGTGGGGATCGATCGCCATGGCCAGCGCTCACCTCCCGGGAGCATCCAACGCTAACACGCCTTGTCGCGCAGCCTTGATGGATTTCACGCTCGCCGCCGCGTCTGCGGCAATTTGCCCTCCACGACGTTCAGGACCAACGGGGTTTTTTGCTCGCCGGCAGGACGAATTGCCAAGACGTCGTATTAGAACGGTTCCAACATCCTGCGTTGGTAACAGAGGGTGGAACTGTGGAAACGGTTATTACGATCAGTGGCGCCGACAAGGCGGGCTCGCTTGCCGGGCTGGTGGTGTTCCTGACGCGCAAAGGGTATGTCGTAAAGGGGCAGAAGGTCACCGACCTGCCTTCAGGTGCCCGACTCCTGAAGATTCGACTCGGTCTCGCACAGGTCGACAAGGAAAAGCTTGCGTCCGAGATCAAGGCGCTCGATCCGAAGCTCACCGTGATCAGCGTTGCGTTTGACGGCGACGGCGCTTCGGGCAAGACCGCGCAGACGCCTGCGCAGTCCGCGGTGGCGCTCATCAAGGAGATGGCAGGGCAGTTTCCCGACATCGTCCCGCTGGTGCGGGCCTACGCCGGGGCGTTCGACTTGCAGGCCCGGGCCGCAGCCCTGCTCGAGGCGGGAAAGAAGATCGGGGGCTTCCACTACCGCAAGGAGTGGTCGTTCGGCAACCCGCTGAGGATGCCGGCCGCGCTGCGCCGCGCGCTGGTCCCTGCGCTCGAAAAGTTCGCCAAGGTCGAGCCCACCGACACCCGCATCGTGATGCCCGACAGCCCATTCTGCGCCACGGGCGTCGAGATCAATTGCTGTGACTTCATCACCGGTTTCATGCAGGGCTTCCTCGACGCGGGTCCGCTCAGCATGCATACCCAAGTGGAGCAGGCCGCGTGCAAGGCGAGGGGGCAATCTCACTGCGCCTACACGGTGGCCTACGACGTCGATCGATAAAAAAGGGAGATAAAACACATGCACGCGCATAACAGCATCCAGTACGAGCCGATTCTCGTGGCGCTGTCCTATGTCATTTCCGTCCTCGGGTCGTATACGGCGCTGCAGCTCGCCATCGCGATTCCCCAGGCGCGCGGCCGGCTCGCCGCGCTCGGCTGGGTCTTGGGGGCGGCAGTGGCGCTTGGCGGCGGCGCCATCTGGTCGATGCACTTCATCGCCATGAACGCGGCCGACTTGGGAATGCCGGTGTCCTATGACGCGTCGCTTACCTTCGCTTCGCTGGTCATGGGCATCGTGGCCTCCGCGATCGGCCTGTACGTGGTCGGGCGCGGCGAGGGCAGCACCGGGAAGCTGCTCGTGTCGGGCGTGGTGACCGGCCTGGGCGTGGCGCTGATGCACTACACCGGGATGGCAGCGATGATCATGCCGGCGACGATCAGCTACGACAACACGCTCTTCTACGCCTCGCTCGTGATCGCCGTCGTGGCGGCCGCGGTGGCGCTGTGGCTCGCATTCAACCTGCGCGGCAACCTGCAGCGCTTCGGCAGCGCGCTGGTCATGGGCGTCGCCGTGTGCGGCATGCATTACACCGGCATGTACGCGCTGAAGATGACTCCGGCTGCGGAACCCGTGGCGACCGGCATTTCGCTGCCGCCGGCGACCCTCGGTCAGTGGGTGTTCATCGTCTCCGCGGTCGTGCTGGTTCTACTGCTCGCCTTCAGCGCGTGGAAGTCCCAGCGCGCGGTGATGGCCGACCTGTAGTCGTCACTTCTTGCAGGGATCATTGACGGGCCTGGGGCATCCCCCCGGGCCCGTGTCGCCGCCTACTTCTTCTTCGCGTCGTCCTTCTTCTCGAGCATCTCGGGGCGCTTTTTCAGCGTGTCCTCGAGCTTGGACTTCGGGATGAGCAGCACGTAGCCCGAAAGCAGCTTCTCGCGCGGCAGGCGCTCCTCGATTTTCTTGAGCCGGTCGGCATCCTTTTCGTCCTTGCGGAGCGTGCCGGAAGAGCTGAAGCCGACCGGATAGTTGTCGCCCTGCAGCTTGCCCACCCGGATGGCGTAGGAGAGGCCATCGAAGGTAGTCGCCTGGATCGACACCGGCTGCTCGAGCGTCGTGCCCTGCGGCGCCACGTCGGCGAGCTCGAGCAGGCCGAGCGAATAGGAGGCCGCGTTCGCCTTCGTGACCTCGAGCTTCTCGTCGGGCCGCGCGCCGGCGAGGCGCCAGTCGGCGTTGTCGCCGTCGCGCTCGATGCGGTAGCCGCCGCCTTCGGGATAGCGCACCTCGAGCGTCTTCACCTTCTCCACCTTGAACGAGCTCTTGTCGATCCACTCCGAGCTCCTGGTGGTGGCCTGGGGAAGCGGGTCCGAGACGACGTAGACCGTCTTCGGCTCGCCCGGCAGCGCGACGAAACGGCCGTCGGCGCGCGCCTTGTCGGGGTTGTCGACCTCGCGCTTGAAGTACTTCTTGCCCACGACGAGCTTCGACAGCGGCTTGCCCTCGGCGCCGCCGAATTCCACCTGCGTTCCGCTTTCGTCCAGGTTGAGCCGCGCGCGGTCCTTGTCGCCGATCGGCTCGCTCTGGCCCACCTTGAGCGAGAGCGCCTGCACCACGAAGTCGCGCACCTTGGCCACGTCCGCCGGAAAGTCCCCGCGCTCGGCGAGGACCCAGCGCTCTTCCTTCTGCCGCACGGTAAGCGTGGCCTTCGGCCCGACGATGCGGATCGACGCGACCTCGGCGGCCTTCAGGTCCTTGAGGAGCGGGCGGCCGAGCACGTCGCTGTTGGCGGGGCGCTGGGTGCGTTCCTGGTACTGATAAAGCAGCGCGCCGCCGCCGAGGATCACCAGCAGGACCACGAGAATTGCCGCGAGCCGCGCGCTCATACCGCCTTCCTTCTCCTGCCGCCGACGAACGCGACCAGCAGGCCGATGAGCGCGACGAGAAGCGGCATCAGCACGATGTTCGCAACCTTGGTCCAGAACACCAGGCTTTCGGCGTCCTGGCGCAGGTTCTTGCGCACTTCCTTGAGCTGCAGCCGCGCCTCGGCGACCGTCTTGCGGAAGCGCTCGAGCTCGGCCTGCTGCTCGGGGGACAGGAGCTGCGCCGACTTGCCCGCGGGTCCCTGCGACTTCTGCAGCTCCTGCAGCTTGGCGGTGGTCTTCTGGACTTCTTCCTCGAGCGCCTGGATCTTGCCGAAGTATTGCTTCTGCGCCTCGGCCTCGAGCTCGCGCACCACGGTGAGCGGCCGGAACGCGCCGGTGCGGCTGCGCAGCGAGATGAAATCGTCGCCCGCGGCGAACTGCTCCACCATGCCCATGGCGAAGGCCAGGTTGCCGTTGGAGGGCACCACGATCCTGCGGCCGAACACCTCCTGCACGTCGACCGCCGCTCCGTCGGCGAGCAGGTCCACGTCGGCGACCAGGATCACGGAGTTCTCGGCGCTCGACTCCCGCAGCGCCGGCGTGTTCGGCACCGGCTTGTCGCCGTCCTTCAAGCCATCGGGAAACGCGGTCTTGAACTTGCCAGTCAGGCGCAGCGCAAGCGGCATCGACTTGCCCGAGGGCTTGAAAGCCTTGGTCGCCTCGTCGCCGGACTTGGTGGCGTTCACGTTGTCCACCAGCATGGAATTCGGCGAGCTCTTGACGAGCTCGGTGACCTTGATGCCTTCCTGCGGCTTGATGTCGAACGCGCCGCCGAACGGGTAGAGGAGCGTCTCGATCTGACCGGTGACGATGTCGTCGCGGCTGAACGCGGTGCGGTTGAGCGAGAGCACCGTCGGGGTGTAGCGCTGCCCGCCGCCGGAGCCGAACACGACGTCGCTTACCACCTTGCCGGGATCCATGGTCAGGCCCCAGGCCTTGAACAGCGTCGGCAGCGTGGAGCTCGAGGGCTCGGGCGGAACGCCCGGCATGCTCGGATTCTGGTCGAAGTACGCGTAGGGGTCGACGAAGGCGATCAGCTTGCCGCCGCGCAGCACGAACTGATCGAGGGCGTATTCGGTCTGCGGCTGCGCGTCTTTCGGGTGGATGAGCAGGAGAACGTTGATGTCCTTGTCGATCTCCTTCGCGCCGACCGGCACTTCTTTCACGTCGAAGTCGCGCTTGAGCTCGTTCGCGAGCACCCAGGGCTCGGAGCTCTGCCGCGTGAACGGATTGAACTTCTCCCCCAGCACCGGCAGGCCCGCCATGAGGCCGATCTTCGGCCGCTCGGGGTTGCCGACGCGCGCGATGGCGCGGATGAGGTCGTACTCGAGCAGGCGCTCGCGCTGCGGCGACACCGCGGGAATGGCCTGCTTGCGGTCGAGCTGGCTCACCGCGATGCCGAGATAGAACTGCTCGCCGGTGTAGAGCTGCTGCGGCTCGATGCCGTCGAGCTGCGCCGCGTCCTCTTCTTCCGAGTCGGGCTTCGGGTTGTAGCGCTCGACGACGAGGTTCGAGCCCGCCGCCTGCTTGAACTCGCGCACCGTGTCCTCGACGCGCTGCGCGAAGCCGCGCAGCTGCACCGGCACGCTCTCGCTCTGCGAGATGTAGAGCTTCACCTTCACCGGCGACTGCAGCCCGCGCAGGATCTTGCGCGTGCCGGGAGAAAGCGTGTAGAGGTCGCCGTCGGTGAGATCCACCCGCGCCGGGACGCGCGAGACGAGGAAGTTCACCGCCACGAGCACGAGCAGCAGCGCCACGAGACCGACGGCCGAATAGATCAGAGCTTCGTGTTTCTTCAGTTTCATCTCGGACTGCCCTTTACCCTGCTCTGTGTCCGCGGATGATCACGCCGGTGGCGAACAGCGCGAAGCCGATCACGGACAGGAAAAACACCAGGTCGCGCAGGTCGATCACGCCGCGCTGGAAGCCGTCGAAGTGCGTCACCACCGAAAACGCCGCCACCGTATCGACCACCGCCGGGCTCGCCCAGCGCGCGAGCAGGTCGGTGACCGGGTTGAAGCCTGCCAGGATCAGGAACAGGCACAGCACCACGGACAGGATGAAGGCGACGACCTGGTTCCGGGTCATCGCCGAGGTCATGCAGGTGATGGCGAGGTAGGCGCCGGCGAGAAAGAAGCTGCCCAGGTAGCCGGCGACGATCATGCCGTTGTCCGGGCTGCCGAGGACGTTCACCGTGATGACCGCGGGGAAGGTGAGCGCGAGCGCCACGCCGATGAAGATCCACGAGGCGAGGAACTTGGCGACGATCGCCTGCCACGGCGCCACCGGCATCGTGAGCAGGAGCTCGAGCGTCCCCGAGCGGCGCTCCTCGGCCCACAGGCGCATGCCCACCGCGGGCACCAGCACCAGATACAGCCAGGGATGCCAGCCGAAGAACGCGGCCAGGCTCGCCTCGCCGCGCTCGAAGAAGTTGCCGGCCGTGAAGGTGAAGAACCCGGTGAGAAGCAGGAAGATCACGAGGAACACGTAGGCGACCGGCGAGCTGAAGTAGCTCGACAGCTCGCGCTTCACGATGGTCCAGACCACTCTCATGCTCTTACCAAACCAAGAAACAGGGACAGACCACGTTTATTTTCCCGGACCGCCCGCTTGCCCATCGTCGCGGCCCGCGCCGAAAGAAACGTGGTCTGTCCCTGATTTGCCTCTTGCGCTCTCATTTCTTCACCGTGTCGGGCAGGGTGATGCGGCGGAATACCTCGTCGAGCTCGCCGCGCTCGCTGTACATGCCTTCCACCTTCCAGCCGTGGAGGTTCACCATCTCGACCACCTCCTGGGCGAGCTGCGAGGCCCTCGACTTGTCCTTCGGATAGACGCGGAAGGCGCCGTTGAGTTTCTCCACCCGGCCAAGCTCGGACAGGCGCTCGGCGCTCGCGCCGCGCGCCTGCAGCGTCACCGCGCCGGCGAGCTCGGACATCGCGCGCAGCTCCTCGGGGGTGCCGTTGGCGACGATCCTGCCGCGGTCGATGATGATCGCCCGCGTGCACGCGGCGTCGACCTCCTCCAGGATGTGGGTGGAGAACACGATCGCCTTGTTGCGGCCGAGCTCGCGGATGAGGTTGCGCACCTCGTGCTTCTGGTTCGGGTCGAGCCCGTCGGTGGGCTCGTCCATGATCAGCACGTCCGGGTCGTGGATCAGCGCCTGCGCGAGGCAGGTCCGGTGCTTGTAGCCCTTGGACAGGGTATCGATCGACTGGTGGAGCACCGAGTCGAGGAAGCAGCGCTCGATCACGCGGTGCAGGCCCTTCCGGCGGGCGCTCCCGGACAGGCCGCGCAGCTCGGCCGCGAAATTGAGGAAGCCCTCGACCGTCATGTCGGGGTAGGCCGCGGCGTTCTCCGGCAGGTAGCCGATGAGGCGCTTCGCCTCCAGCGGGGATTCGGCGACGTCGAAGCCGCCGACGGCGACGCTTCCCTCGGTCGGCGGCATGAAGCCGGTGATCATCCGCATGGTGGTCGACTTGCCGGCCCCGTTCGGGCCGAGGAAGCCGAGCACCTCGCCGCGCTCGACGGTGAACGAAATTCCGTCGACCGCCCGCTTCGCCCCGAAGGACTTCACGAGGTTGTCGATTCTGATCATCAAACCTGGGTCGTTTTCTAACGGTTCAAGGGGGCGGATTATCGCGCAAAAACGCCGCCGCGCCGGCCGCCGGGGCTTCAGGGCGGGCGATTTTGCGTTACAGTTTTTCCTTCTTACCCATTCCCCCTACGGCCCTCAGGAGAAACGAATGACCGCATTCAGGTACGTGCGAGACGCCGCGCTCGCGACGCTCATCATTGCCGCAAGCGCGTGCTCGATGGCGCAGACCCAAACCCAATCGGGCACGAGCTTCGAGCCCACCGTCGGCCAGGCCGGCAAGGACGTGGTCTGGGTGCCGACGCCGCAGGCGCTCGTCGACAAGATGCTCGACATGGCGAAAGTGCAGCCCAGCGACTACGTGATCGATCTCGGCTCCGGCGACGGCCGCACCGTGATCACCGCGGCGAAGCGCGGCGCGCGCGCGCTCGGCATCGAGTACAACCCCGACATGGTGGAGCTCTCCAAGCGCAACGCCGCGAAGGAGGGCATGACCGGGAAGGCGAACTTCCAGCAGGCCGACCTCTTCAAGAGCGACTTCTCGCAGGCGAGCGTCATCACCATGTTTCTGCTTCCTGACATCAACATTAAGCTTCGTCCGAAGATCCTCGGCCTGAAGCCCGGCACCCGCGTGGTCTCGAACAGCTTCACGATGGGCGACTGGAGCGCCGATGAAACCGCCACGGTCGGCGAGGGCTGCAGCTCCTGGTGCACCGCGTACCTGTGGATCGTGCCGGCCAAAGTGGAGGGGGCGTGGAAGCTTCCGCAGGGCGATCTGGCGCTCAAGCAGGAGTTCCAGAAAGTGTCGGGCACGCTGACTTCCGGGGGCAAGAGCGTGCCGCTGCAGGACGGGAAGCTCCGCGGCAGCGAGATCTCGTTCCGCGCCGGCGGCGTCGACTACAAGGGCACGGTCAACGGCAAGCGCATCGACGGCACCTCGGCGAGCGGCGCCTGGAGCGCGACCCGGGGAGGCTAGTCATGGGACCGGCCAACACCAAGCGCGCTTTGATCGGTTCGGCGGTGGCAGTTCTGTGTTCCCTCGCGCCGGCGGCGCCGCCCGTCTTCGCCCAGTCCTATCCCGCCAAGCCGGTGCGCATCGTCGTGCCGTTTGCGCCGGGCGGCGGCTCGGATTTCATCGCACGCTTCATGGCGCAGCGTCTCACCGACGCGCTGGGCAAGCAGGTGATCGTGGAGAACAAGCCCGGGGCGGGCGGCGTCCTCGGCATCGAGTCGGGGATCAAGTCCGCGCCCGACGGCTACACGCTGACGCTGATCGCCTCGAGCTACACGGTCAATCCGAGCATCTACAAGCTCAACTTCGATCCGGTCGCCGACATCACCCCGATCATCCAGATGTCGCAGGGGCCGCTGCTCATCGTCGCGCGGCCCTCGCTGCCGGTCAAGACGACGAAGGAGCTGATCGCGCTGGCGAAATCCAAGCCGGGGCAGGTCAACTTCGCGTCTTCCGGCCAGGGCAGCGTGATCCATCTTGCGACCGAGCTCTTCGACAGCATGGCCGGGATCAAGATGAATCACATTCCCTACAAAGGCACCGGCCCCGCGCTCACCGACACGATCGGCGGGCAGACCGACGTGTTCTTCAGCAGCACAGCGACCGCAATGCCGCACGTGCAGTCGGGCAAGCTGCGCGCAATTGCCGTGACCACGGCGAAGCGCATCCCCGCGCTGCCCAATGTTCCGACCGTCGCCGAGTCGGGCCTTCCCGGCTACGAGGTCATCCTGTGGCACGGGCTGATCGGTCCCAAGGGCCTGCCGCGCCCGATCGTCGAGCGCATCAACGCAGAAGTGACCAAGGCGCTCAGCCTCAAGCAGACCGCCGACCAGCTCCAGAACGACGGCGTGGCGCCGGCCGGCGGCACGCCGGAGCAGTTCCTCGCCCAGATCAGGAAGGAAATCGAGGTGTGGCGCAAAGTCGCCACCGCCGCCGGCGTCAAAGCCGAGTGAGCCCGCATACAGTCTTTTGACCTGATCGTCATCGGCGCCGGTGCCGCGGGGCTCGCCGCCGCCGCCGCGCTCGTGCGCGAGGGGCGCTCGGTGCTCGTGCTCGAAGCGCGCGAGCGCGTCGGCGGGCGCTGCTGGACGCGCCGCATGCTGGGGCTCGAGATCCCGGTCGAGCTCGGCGCCGAGTTCATCCACGGACAGGCGGCGTCCACGCGCGCTTTCCTCGCCGAAGCCGGCATCGCCGCGGTCGATTCGACGCGCGAGCAGCGCTATCTCGAGCGCGGCCGGCTGCGCCGCATGAACGCCTTCGTGGAGGCGCAACGCGCCGTCGCGCATGCTCCTCCTCTGAAGCGCGACGTCTCATTTGCCGCGCTTCTCGCCCGTACGCGGGTCAACCGCAAGACGAAAACCTTCGCGCGCATGATGGTGCAGGGCTTCGATGCCGCCGATCCGGCGCGCGTCAGCGCCCGCTCGATCCTGGAGGAGTGGGGCGAGGGCGGCTCGCTCGGCGCCTCGCAGCCGCGGCCGCAGGGCGGGTATGGCGCGCTCTTCGATTGGCTTGCGCATTCCGTGGTCGCGCACGGCGCGCGCCTGCGGCTCGACTCGCCCGTGAGAGCGCTGACGTGGAAGCGCGGCGCCGTGACGGTGAAGGGCCCTTCGTTCGAATTCCGGGCGAGGCGCGCCGTCGTGACGCTTCCACTCGGTGTTTTGCAGTCGAATCTCGTGTCGTTCAAGCCCTCTCTCAGTATCAAGTCCGAGGCGCTCGACATGCTCGCCTCCGGACCGGTGATCCGGGTGGCGATGCGCTTTCACACCCCGTTCTGGGAGGCGCGTGCGCCGGAGGTGGCGTTCTTTCACGTCCCGGAAGCGCCGTTCCCGACCTTCTGGACGCCCCTGCCGATGCGCGCGCCGCTCCTGACGGCCTGGGCCGGAGGACCGAAAGCGGCGCGCCTCGCCGGATCGTCGAGGGACGCGCTCGTCGCCGCGGCGCTTCGAACCGTTGGAATGGTTTTCGGACCCGGAAGAAAACTCGCGGGTGAGTTGGGGGCGGCGCTGGTCCAGGACTGGCAGGCCGACCCGTATTCGCGCGGCGGATACAGCTATGTGCGCGTCGGCGGCGAAGGCGCGCGCGAGCGGCTGGCCGAACCGATCGAGGACACGCTTTTCTTCGCGGGCGAGGCGACCGACATCGACGAAGCGGGGACCGTCGCAGGCGCCCTGCGCAGCGGCGAGCGCGCCGCTCGCGAGGTGCTCAAAAAAGGCGTCTAATAGCCGAAGCGGGGAGGAGGCGCTGGTACCGTCTCCCAGGAGGCAGGGCATGAAAAACCTCACCGTCGTGCCAAGTAATGAACGGCACGCGAATTTTCTGGAGTCGCTGGCCACCTTCAGCAAGGGTCATCGCGCCGCGCACTGGTCCGGTCCGTTCGGCGCGTTCCTCGAGTCCGTTTTTCCGAAGAATCCGACCGGGATCGTCCGCTCGAGCCACCAGTACGTCTGGGACATGATCCGCAGCGAGGGCCTGGCCGACGACACGGGGCAGCTGCATTGCCGGGTCTTCGAGGACGAGCTCTACGGCATCGGGGAAACGCTCGAGCGGCTGGTCGACTATTTCAAGGCCGCAGCCGCCGGAAGCGAGGTCGGCAGGCGCCTGCTCCTGCTGCTGGGCCCGCCGTCGGGGGGCAAGTCGAGCCTCGTCATCCTGCTCAAGCGCGGCCTCGAGGAGTACAGCCACACCGAGGCCGGCGCGCTCTACGCGGTGCAGGGCTGCCAGTTGCACGAATCGCCGCTGCACCTGGTGCCCCATACGATGCGTCCGCAGTTCCGCCAGACCTACGGCGTCGAGATCAACGGCGAGCTCTGCCCGCTGTGCGCGACCCGCCTGGCGCGCGAATTCTCGGGCGATTTCATGCAGGTGCCGGTGCAGCGGATCTTCATCTCCGAGGCCGGCCGCGTCGGCGTGGGCACCTACGCGCCGCACGACCCGACCACCGCCGACATCGCCGACCTGGTCGGCTCGGTCGATCTCGCCAAGGTCTCGGAGTTCGGCGACGAGGGCGACCCGCGCGCCTGGTCCTGGAGCGGCGCGGTCTATGCCGCGAGCCGCGGGGTGCTCGAGATGATCGAGATCCTCAAGGTGAAGCGCGAGTTCCTCTATCTCCTGCTCACGCTCACGCAGGAGAAGAACGTCAAGGTGTCGCGCTTCCCGCTCATCTACCTCGACGAGACCATCCTCGCGCACACCAACCTCGCCGAGTTCCGCAAGTTCCTGCAGGAACCGGAGAACGAGGCGCTGCTCGACCGCATGGTGATCATCCAGGTGCCCTATACGCTCTCGTACAAGGAGGAGGCGCGCATCTACAAGAAGCTCACCTCGTCCACCCAGGCGTTCCGCGAGGTGCACCTGGATCCGCACGCGCTGCACGTCGCCGCGGTGTTCGCGATCCTGTCCCGGCTCCAGGACGGCCAGGACAAGGCGCCGGGACTCAGCGCCAGGGCGCGCCTCTACGCCGGCGAGGAAATCGAAGGCGTATCGCGCGGCGAGCTCGAGAAAATGCGCGCCAACGCGCCCGACGAGGGCCTGTCCGGCGTCTCGCCCCGCTTCGTGATCAACGCGCTTTCGAACGCCATCATCCAGTCGAGCACCAAGAGCCTCACCAGCATGCAGGTGCTGATCGCGCTCAAGGACGCGATCGAATCCGATGCGCGCATGGACGCGAAGAGGAAGACGCGCCTGGTCGATTTCCTGGTCACGGTGCGCAAGGAGTTTTACAACCGCTGGGTCAAGGAGGACGTGCACAAGGCCCTGTTCGTGTCCTTCGAGCAGGAGGCGCAGCAGCTGCTCGACAAGTACCTCGACGAAGTCGAGGCGACGCTCGACAACCGCTCCGTCAAGGACCCGATCACCAACGAGGAAAGGAAGCCCGACGAGCGCTTTCTCCGGAACGTCGAGGAGAAGATCAAGGTCTCGGATTCGGGCAAGGGTTCATTCCGCCAGGAAGTGGTGCGGAAGGCGATGGGCGCCTACAAGCGCGGCGAGAAATTCACGCTCGGGAGCCACGCGCTGTTGCACGATGCGCTCGAGCAGTACCTCTTCGAGCAGCGTCGCGACGTGCTGCGCCTGGTGTCCTCGAGCGCACGGCCCGACGAGGAAGCGCGGCAGAAGATCTCGGTGGTCGAGAAGCGACTGGTCGACGAGTACGGCTACGATGCGCCGAGCGCCCGCGAGGCGCTCAACTACGTGACGACTCTCCTAGCGCAGGAATAGCTGCAGCTAAGCCGCCGCGCGCTCGGCGCGCCGGCGCTCGTGCTCCTGCAGGTGGCGCTTGCGCAGGCGGATCGACTTGGGCGTGATCTCGACCAGCTCGTCTTCGCCGATGAACTCGACCGCGTACTCGAGCGTGAGCCCGATCGGCGGCGTGAGCAGGATCGCCTCGTCCTTGCCGCTGGCGCGGATGTTGGTGAGCTGCTTGGTGCGGATCGGGTTCACCACGAGATCGTTGTCGCGGCTGTGGATGCCGACGATCATGCCCTCGTACACCGGGTCGCCCGGGTTGACGAACATGCGGCCGCGCTCCTGCAGCTTCCACAGCGCGTAGGCCACTGCCTCGCCGTCGTCCTGCGACACGAGCACGCCGTTGCGGTGCTCCTCGATCTCGGCCTTCACCGGGCCATAGTCGTCGAACACGTGGCTCATGATGCCGGTGCCGCGCGTGAGGGTCATGAACTCGCCCTGGAAGCCGATCAGGCCGCGTGCCGTAATGCGGTAGTCCAGGCGCACGCGCCCCTTGCCGTCGGGCTGCATGTCGACCAGCTCGCCGCGCCGGCGGCCGAGCTCTTCCATCACCGCGCCCTGGTTCGCATCCTCGACGTCGACCGTGAGCACCTCGTACGGCTCCAGGCGCTCCCCGTCGATCTCCTTGTAGATCACGCGCGGGCGCGACACCGCGATCTCGTAGCCTTCGCGGCGCATGTTCTCGAGCAGGATCGTGAGGTGCAGCTCGCCGCGGCCGTGCACGATGAAGGTGTCGGTGTCGCTCGGGTACTCGACGCGCATCGCGACGTTGCTCTTCGTCTCGCGCTCCAGGCGCTCGCGGATCTGGCGGCTGGTGACGTACTTGCCCTCGCGCCCGGCGAGCGGCGAGGCGTTGACCAGAAAGTTCATCGTCAGCGTCGGCTCGTCGACCTTGAGCGCGGGCAGCGGATCCGGGTGGTCGACGTCGCACAGCGTCGCGCCAATGCCGACCTCGTCGATGCCGTTGATCAGCACGATGTCGCCGGCCTCGGCCTCATCCACCGGCTTGCGCTCGAGGCCCTCGAACATGAGGACCTGATTGACCTTGGCCTTGATGTTGTCCGGCAGAAGCAGCACTTCCTGTGCCGCCTTCAGCCGGCCGCGGCGGATGCGGCCGATGCCGATCTTGCCGACGTAGCTCGAGTAGTCGAGCGAGCAGATCTGCAGCTGCAGAGGCGCGTCGGGATCTTCGTCGCGCACCGGTACATATTTGAGGATGGCGTCGAACAGCGGCGCCATGTCGCCGCTTTCATGGTCGAGCTCTTTCTTGGCGTAGCCGAGCAGGGCGGAGGCATAGACCACCGGGAAGTCGAGCTGGTCCTCGCTCGCGCCAAGCTTGTCGAAGAGGTCGAAGGTCTGGTTCACCACCCACTCCGGCCGCGCGCCCGGGCGGTCCACCTTGTTCACCACCACGATCGGTTTCAGCCCGAGGGCGAGCGCCTTGCGCGTGACGAAGCGGGTCTGCGGCATGGGCCCTTCGACCGCGTCGACCAGCAGCAGCACGCCGTCGACCATCGACAGGACGCGCTCGACCTCGCCCCCGAAGTCGGCGTGCCCCGGGGTGTCGACGATGTTGATGTGCGTGCCGTGGTAGCGGATGGCGCAGTTCTTGGCGAGAATGGTGATGCCGCGCTCGCGCTCGAGGTCGTTCGAGTCCATGACCCGTTCCTGCACGTGCTCGTGCGCGGCGAACGTGCCCGACTGCTGCAGCAGCTTGTCGACCAGCGTGGTCTTGCCGTGGTCGACGTGCGCGATGATGGCGATGTTGCGTCGGGCCGAAGCCATGAATCTGATTCCAGAATGAAAAAGGCCCGGCATTGTACGCGAGTAATTGGTTAAAATCTGGGCGTTTCCCCTCGTTTCCGCCCTCAAACTGCGTAACTTTTTCAACTTATTCCCAATGGACAACGCACTGCTTGCGAAGACCGCGGCCGCCATGGTCGCCAAAGGCAAAGGTATCCTCGCCGCAGACGAGTCGAGCGGCACCTGCGAAAAGCGCTTCAAATCGGTCAACGTCGAGTGCACCGAGGAAAACCGCCGGGCGTACCGCAACCTCCTTTTCAGCACGCCGGGCATCGAGCAGTTCCTCTCCGGCGTGATCCTGTTCGACGAGACCGCGCGCCAGAAGGCGATCGACGGCAGCCCGATTCCCGAATACCTCGCGAGAAAGGGCATCGTGCCCGGCATCAAGGTCGACAAGGGCACGGTCCAGCTTTCGCTCGCGCGTCCGGGCGACCTCGTCACCGAGGGGCTCGACGGCCTGTCCAAGCGCCTCGACGAGTACTTCAAGATGGGCTGCCGCTTCGCGAAGTGGCGCGCCGTGATCACGATCGGGCAGGACATGCCCTCGCCGGCGTGCATCCACGCCAACGCAGAGGTGCTGGCGCGCTACGCCGCGGCCTGCCAGGCGGCCGGCATCGTCCCCATGATCGAGCCGGAGGTGCTCCTCGACGGCAACCACACCGCCGAGCGCTCCGAGGAGGTGCACAAGGCGACATTGCAGGAAACCTATGCGGCCGCCGCACGCTATGGCGTTTCCATTGAACACCTCATTCTGAAAACCAGCATGGTGGTCTCGGGCAAGGACAACGCCCGCCAGGCGGGTGTCGACGAGGTCGCAGAGCGCACCGTGCGCGTGCTGAAGAACGTCGTGCCTGCCAAGCAACCCGGAATCGTGTTCCTCTCCGGCGGCCAGTCCGACGAGGCCGCCACTGCACACCTGAATGCCATGGCCGCGACGCGCGGACTCCCCTGGCCGCTCACTTTCTCCTACTCGCGCGCGCTGCAGAACCCGGCGCTCAAGACCTGGAAAGGGCAGGCCGGCAATGCCGCCGCGGCGCAGAAGGCCTTCCACCACCGCGCGCACATGAACGCGCTCGCGGCGCAGGGCAAGTGGAAGAGCGAGCTCGAAAGACAGGCGGCATGACCCTGTACGAATCGAAGATCAAGAGCCTGCCGCGCCTCGGCAAGGGCAAGGTGCGCGACATCTACGCCGTCGGCAAGGACAAGATGCTGATCGTCACGAGCGACCGGCTTTCCGCGTTCGACGTGGTGCTGTCCGATCCGATCCCCGACAAGGGCCGGGTGCTGAACGAGATGGCCAACTTCTGGTTCGAGCGCCTCGGCCACATCGTGCCGAACCAGCTCACCGGCATCGATCCCGAGTCGGTGGTCGCCGACGACGAGCGCGCGCAGGTGCGCGGCCGCTCGGTTGTGGTGAAGAAGCTGAAACCCCTGCCGATCGAGGCGGTGGTGCGCGGCTACATCATCGGCTCGGGCTGGAAGGACTACCAGCGAAGCGGCAGAATCTGCGGCATCGAGCTGCCGAAAGGGCTGCAGCAGGCGCAGAAGCTTCCCGAGCCGATCTTCACCCCCGCCACCAAGGCCGAGTCCGGCCACGACGAGAACATCAGCTTCGAGCAGGTGGAAAAGCTGATCGGCGGCGAGCTCGCGCGCAAGGTCCGCGAAGTCAGCATCCAGCTCTACAAGGAGGCCTCGGACTACGCCGCCTCCAAGGGCATCATCATCGCCGACACCAAGTTCGAATTCGGCTTGGACGAAAGGAACGAATTGGTCCTGATCGACGAGGTGCTCACCGCGGATTCCTCGCGTTTCTGGCCCAGGGATTCGTACCGCGTCGGGGTCTCGCCGCCCTCCTACGACAAGCAGTTCGTGCGCGACTACCTCGAGACGCTCGACTGGAACAAGGAGCCGCCGGCGCCGAAGCTGCCCGCGGACGTGATCGCGCGCACCTCGGAGAAGTATCGCGAAGCGCTGCAGCGCCTCACCGGAAGGACGCTTTCATGATCGGCATCGTCATGGGGTCGACCTCGGACTGGGAGACCATGAAGGCGGCGGCAAAGATGCTCGAGGAGTTCGGCGTGCCCTACGAGGCCAAGGCGATGTCGGCGCACCGCACCCCGCAAGCCGTGGCCGAGTGGGCGTCCAGTGCGCAGAAGAACGGCATGAAGGCGATCATCGCGGCCGCGGGCGGCGCGGCCCATCTCGCCGGCGTGGTCGCCGCGCACACTACCTTGCCGGTGCTCGGCGTGCCGATGCCCTCGAAGCACCTCCAGGGGCTGGACTCGCTGCTTTCCACGGTGCAGATGCCCAAGGGCATCCCGGTCGCGACCTTCGCCATCGGCGATGCAGGCGCGGCGAACGCCGCGCTCTTCGCAGTTGCACTTCTTTCACTTTCCGACTCCGAGCTGCAAAAGAAGCTTACGGAGTTCCGCCGCAAGCAGACCGCGGCGGTGCTGCAAGCCGCGCCGCTCAGGCTCTAGTCACCCGACCAGGACGTTCGGCGACAGCCCGAGCTGCAGGAGCATGCCGAGCTCGTCGCCGAAGTACCAGCTCTCGGCCCACTTCCCGTCCACAAAGCGCGCCGTGCCGATCTCGGCGACCTCGACCACCTTTCCGGTAGGCGCGATGCCGTACAGGTTGACCGTCTGGGTGCCCGCTACCTTGAAGCGCATCCACACGCCGTTCTTCTCCGCGATGAAGCCGTCGATGCGGTCGCGCCGGTCGGGAAACGCGAGCGTCACCGTGGCGTCGGGCGCCCCGCGCGCGACGCCGTACTCGCGCAGATGGGGAAAGCCGTTGCGCAGCTGCCGATAGCCGGGCGCGCGCAGCTCCTTGGGCGGCGCTGCTCCCTTGGAGCGCGCGACGATCAGACGCTGGCGATCCTCGAGCGTCGCCTGCGGCCCCGCCTCGAGGCGCTTCACGACGGCGTCCGGATCCTCCCCCGTATGGGTGACCGGGGGCACCACCAGCTTGCCGTCGCTGCGCTCCGGAATGCGCGCCCCGAGCTGCTTCAGCAGGGCCGCCTCGTCCGCCATGAACCAGCCCTCGACCATCTTTCCGTCCGCGATGCGCAGGATGGCGATTTCGTGGACGTCGACCGTCTTCCCGGTGGGCGGAATGCCGAAAAGATTGCCGCGGTGCGTCCCCGTGAAGCGGAACAGCATGCCGACCTGGTCGCCTTCCGCGATGACTTCCTCGATCACGTCCACGCGGTCGGGGAACGCGCCGCGCAGGAACGAGCCGGTCCCCGGGAAGCCCTGGCCCTGGGCGTTCGCCGCCAGGTGGTGCAGGCCGCCGCGCAGACGCTTGTAGCCTGGCGCCAGCACTTCCTTCATCGCGGCTTCCTCTTCCGGCGTGCCCTGCGCTTTCTTGAAGCGCAGCGCCACCGCCTTGTTGCGCTCGAGCAGCGCAGCCTGCGCCCGGGCGGGCCGCATCTCATGCCCCGCCAGCGACAATCCCGCTCCCGCGACTGCCGCGCTCTTGAGAAACCTGCGTCGCGTAAACATAGCCTCCCGTCTCAGGCGCGCGAGGCCGGGCCCGCATGACACTGGGTCATTGCGGCTCGACGCCGTCGCGGCCGACGTTGATGCGGCTCGCCTCGAGCGTGCCGTCGGGCTTCTTCGTCGCCGCGAGCACGGTGAACTTCGCCCCGGGCTTCAGATCGGCCTTGCCGCCGATCTCGTAGCGGACGATGGGGACGTTGGGCGGTACGACGATCTTCTTCTCGCCGCCCTTGAACTTGACGGTCATCGTGGAGCCGTCCACGCCAGTCACCGTTGTGCCGGCTGCGGCGCCGTTGGTCATGGTGCCGTTCGGCACGGGCGCGTAAGGCCGGTGGCCTTCGCCGGTACCGCGCATCTGCTCGGGGAAGATGTGCACCTCGAGCGCACGCTGGCTGCCGTCCGGTTGCGGCATCGCGGCGCTACCTAGGAAGGTCCCTTCCTTTACTTCCGCCATCGAGGCCTTCACCACGGCGACGATCATTGCGTTGTCCGTGAGCGTGAGCTGGTGCTGGGCGCCGTCCTTGGATTTCAGGGAAAGCACGTTGCCGTCCGCCTTCTCGATCGTCCCGCGCAGCCGCAGCGGCTGCGGCTGCGCGTCGGCGGCGAGCGGCGCCGCGGCGAGGAAGCCGGCGAGCGCCAGCGCGATTGTCTTGGTCATCGTGTCCTCCGGGAAATGCCGCCACGACGTGACGGCGCTCACAGTATAGGCGGCGCCCGGTCGGTTTCTGGGGCCGTCAGGCCGTCGCTGTCATGAAGCTACCGCCGCGCTCTTGAGAAATCCGCGCCGCGTAAACGTGGCCCCTACTGAGCGCGGAGGCCGAGCCGTAGCGCGAGGCCTTCGTAGAGCTGGTATTGGTCGCGCACGAAAGCTTCAGTTTGCGCCGGCGAGCGGATCGCGGCTATGCCGCCCAGCTTCTCGTTGCGGTCACGCCAGCCCGGATCGCGGGAGAGCTTTGCGAGCACATCGGTCCAGCGCTGCACCACTTCCCTCGGCAGCCGGGTTGGCCCCGCCAGCGCCGACCACGCCGCGAGCTTCTCCATCTCGGGCCAGCCGAGTGCGCGCGCGGTCGGCACTTCGGGCAGCTCCGGCAGGCGCTCCCGCGTCGTCGTCATCAAGGCCCGCAGCGTCCCGGATTTCAAATGCGGCAGGAGCGCGCCGAGATTGCTGCAGGCAAACTGCACCTGGCCGCCCAGCAGCGCGGTGGTGAGCTCACCAGAGCCCTTGTACGCAATGCCGGCGGCGGCGTCCTTGGGGAGCCCGAGGAGCGAGAACAGATACTGCGGCCCGAAGTTCTGTAACGTGCCCGCGCCGACGCTGGCGAAATTGAGCTTGCCGGGGTGCTTCGCGATCTCGTCGGTGAGCTCCTTCATCGACTTCCAGGGCGCGTCGGCCTTGACGGCGCAGACGTAGGGGTTCACCTCGAGCAGCGAGAGCAGGGTGAAATCGCTCCAATGGTACGGAGTCTTCACGTCCGTCGCCGGCAGGATCACCTGCGAGGCGATGCGCGCTAGCAGAAGCGTGTAGCCGTCGGCCGGCGCATTGCGCACCGCCAGCGTGCCGATCGCGCCCGACGCGCCGGGCTGATTCACGACGACGATCGGCTGATTGCCCAGGTATTTCGCCGCGTGGTCGGCGAGATTGCGCGCGGCGAGGTCGGCGTCGCTCGCCGCGGTGAACGGCACGACCAGCGTGATCGGCTTCGCGGGGTATTGCGCATGGAGAGCGCCGGAGGCGCCGAGGAGGGCAAATAAGGCGATGAGTCGAAGGGACATGTGTGATTAGGTCGAAAGGCCGAAGGAAGGACAGTTAAGCAGGAATCTTGCGTTCCGACCATGCCGGCCTAGGTGCTTGACGCCGACCGGCTGGCGGCCCAGCAGATGTTGCAGCGCGGCGGATGTCATTCGTCGGCACGGCCAGGCACCCCGGCGGTACCCGCGCATTGTCGCCGTCCCCGGCGGCCGGGCGGTGCGACCGGGGGGGGTGTGTCCCGATGCCGAGGCCGATTACCCCCGAAGCCTCGCGTATTTGGCACACAGCGCTGCCGTGGTAGGCTCATCCTGAGGGGCGAAGCTTTGCCACGCTCCCTCGCCGATGCCGGCATTGCAAACAAGAGCTAATAGCCGTCAAGCGCGGGATCGGCGAGCGTACGCTCAGCTAATTAGGGGAGGAAGCAGCGCCTGGCGCGCAGGTTTGCGGACCAGAGCGCTGCTAGCTAGGTGTCGACCGCAGCGTTTTCTGAGATTGCCGTCAGTTGGTACCCACGCGAAACCGAGGCGTCGATCCTTGCGCAACTGTTGCGCCTGTCTCGCCTGACGGTGCTACACGGCGAAGCCGGTGCTGGCAAGACTGCATTGCTAAAGAACGGCGTCTTGCCGCGGCTGCGCCGGCGCGCTAGCGACCGCGATTTGACGGTGGCGCCCGAATCGCCGAAGGAGCTGCCGTTTCCAGATCGCCGGCAGATCCATGCCGCGGCCGAGCGAGCGCCGGAAGTCGCGATCTTTTTCGATGAGTGGAACGAGGCGCCGCTTGCGGCGCTGGAAGCCCGGATGCGAGGCGCGTTGCGTGCCTGCCGCCCACGAACAGCGGAGCCCGCCGCTTCCATGGCAAAGAGTTTGGAAGCGTGGAACAACGAGTTGGGCGTTCGTTTCCTTATCATTTTCGACGCGTTCGACGAGTATCTTGCAGCATCGCGCGACGCGCCGGGCATTCGGCAATTTGGCGCGCAGTTCGCGGAGGTACTCGAGGACGATCGCCTGCCGGCGAACTTTCTGCTGGCATTGCGGGACGAGCGGCCGCTGGTGGAGCGCTTCGAGGGGCGTATCGCTCGCCTAGGCGACACCTCGGTACGCCTTCCCTCCTGGCATCGATTCGTCGGATCACTTCACGAGAATGAGCACCGCGCCGGACCACCTGCCGCGGCAGCGCCTGACCTCGGCGACGCCACAGCGCCGGCGCTGCGGCCGATACCGGATTCCGGACTGCACACCATTACAGGAGTGTCCCGACTCCTCGAGGGCGTATCGCTAGTTCTCGAGGCGGCACCGAAATCCGAATTGCAGACCGTCCGGGCAACGTCTGAAGTTGGGGAGCCCCCATCGCCCGTTCTCGAGGTGATTGCCTTTGACCTTGCCCAGTCTCCGGCGGAGCCGGAATCGAACTCGCGGACTGCCCCAAGAGTTTCTGAGGTCGCCGACCGGGCAACGTCTGAAGTTGGGGAGTCCCCAATACCCGTTCTCGAGGTGATTGCGGAGTCCAACTCGCACAGCGGTTTGCCCGCGCCCCACGGGCTCGGCGCTCAACATTCGCGGGCAAGCAGTGTGCGGCGCCATTGGGGAGTCAAACTGGCATGGCTCGCGCTGCCGCTTATCGGCATTCCGCTATTGCTGATCGTACTGACGCCCAAGCTACCGAGCCAAGTGGTGAACGTACTGACGAACCCCAAGCCACCGAGCCAAGTGGTGACGGTACTGACGAACCCCAAGCCACCGAGCGACGTAACGCGAACACCGGCCGCGACCGAACGATCCACCGCCGCGGCGACCGCGGGCGGCATGTCGGAGATTGCCCGCCTCATGGCACGCGCCAATGCATTGCTGGCCCAGCGCGACATCGCCTCGGCTCGGATCGTCCTGGAGCGGGCGGTCGATCTGGGCAGCGCCAAAGCCGCCTTCGCGCTGGCCGAGACATATGACCCGATCGTTCTCGCTGCCTGGCGCACGTTCGGGACGCTCGGCGATGTAGCGAGAGCCAAACAACTCTACGCCAAGGCACGGGCCGGCGGCGTGCTAGAGGCCCAGGACCGCTTGAATGCGTTGCGTGAGTAGGTTGTTGAGGCTTTCAGCATCATTTTTCGCCGCAATTGATGGGTCCGCTCGACCGGTGCGTGGGGCTGCGGCCGAATTGGCTACTTTGACCCCATAGCGAGGCGCCGGGCGCTTGGGCACTATCGGGTCGGGCGCGTCGCTGCCGACGATGACGGGCTTGCGGCTTATTACGCCGCCGAAGCGACTGTTGATGAGGTCGCGCATGCGCCGAACCGGGAGGGATCGGCGGATCGGATGCGCACTATAGGGATGCATACGGGGGGAGCAACTTAATGAGCACATCATTTATCGCGCGCCCGTTCGGCGCGTTCGCAGTGGCCGCAGCAACGGTGCTGGCCGGGTTGGCAAACGACGTTGCCGCCCAAGGGCAGACCCCGCCGCCGCGCCGCGATGTGCAGCAGCGAGCGCAAATTAACGCCTGGACGGTCGGTCTCGCCGGCGGCCTGCTCGAGGGAGCGCCGCTGCGGCTGGCGACCGAGATGGCGCGCGTCGCCGACGACGGGCCGAACATGCACGTGCTGCCCATCGTCACCCGCGGGCCGGTCGAGAACCTGAACGACCTGCTCTATCTCAAGGGCGTCGACCTGGCGATCATCAATTCCGACGCGATGGACGAGTACAAGATCCGGTCTCCCGAGCTCGTGAAGCGCGTCACCTACCTGCTGAACCTGTTCCCCTCCGAGTTGCACATCCTCGTGCGGCCGGAGATCCAGAGCCTGCAGGACCTGGCGGGCAAGAAGGTCAACTTCAACACGCTCGGCACGGCGGCGGCCTTCTCGGGACCCCTGATCTTCAGCCGGTTGGGCGTCAACATCGAAAAGACCTTCATCCCGCACCCGGTGGCAATGCAGCAGCTGCGCAAGGGCGAGGGCGGGATGGCCGCTGTGGTGTTCATCACCTCCAAGCCGGTGGATGCTTTCCAGCGCGGCCAGTGGGAGCCGGGCTTCAAATTCCTGCCGCTGCCCTATGACGCCAAATTCGAGGACTACTACCTGCCCGCGACGCTCGAGGCCTCCGAGTATCCCAACCTGATCAAGGCCGGCGAGCGCATCTCGACGATCGCCGTGCCGTCCGTGCTGGTCGCCTATAACTGGCCGGCGGATTCCAACCGCTACCAGCGCGTCGCGCGCTTCACCGACCTGCTGTTCTCGCGCATCGAGAAATTGCAGGAGCCCGGCTTCGACCCGAAATGGAAATCGATCAATCTCGGCGCCACGGTTCCGGGCCTGACCCGGTTCCCGGCGGCGCAGGCATGGCTCGACCGCAAGGGGAGCGAAGCGCGCGCGAAACGATGAACCCCACGGTTCTTCCGCTGGCCGCCGCCTTGGCGGCGCTCAGCGCCTCAGCCTTGGCGCAGAGCGACAGCGAGCTCATGCAGAAGCTGAACGCTTGCTCGCAGCTCGAAGGCGGCGCGCGGCGTGACTGCCTCGACAAGTTGGCGCGTGAAATCCCGGCACCCCCCAAATCGTCGCCAGCCGCAAAGCCGCCGGCCGCAAAGCGACCGCAGCCGCCGGCCACACTGCCAGCGCCGGCCAAGGCAACGGTGGCCGACACCTGGTTCGTCACCGAAACCGTTTCACCCCTCGACTACTCGCCGATCGCCATCGCGACCGCCACGGCGGCGGCAGGGGCGGACGGCGCGACCATGTCGTTATCGGTCCAATGCCGCGGCGGCCGCACGGATGTGGTGGTCGCGGGCGCTGCGATCCAGCGCGGGCCGGAAGACGCCGCCGTCACCTACATGGTCAACGCCGGACCGCCGGTGCCGGTCGCGGTTGGCGTGGCGCCCTCGGGCAAGGGTTTGGCATTCCGGCTCGACACCGTAAGCCTGATCGCGGCGCTGCCCAGTGACGGGGACATGACGGTGCGGGTCGCCGGCCGACAGGGCGGCAGCGTCGAAGGGAAGTTCTCATTGGCCGGCTTGGCAAAGGCTCGGGCGAAGATCGGGGCGACCTGCAAGTGGCCGCAGGCGGCCCGCGCCGCGCAATCGAGGTCGAGCGACCGCTAGTCCACAGTGGCGCCGGAGGCGCGGATGATACGCGCCCATTTCTCGCCCTCGGCGCGGATGTGCGCGGCGAACTCGCCGCGCGTGCCGCCGATCGCGACGAGTCCGTCCGCCACCATGCGCGCCTTCATCTGCGGGGTGCGCATGATGGCGGCGACGCGGGCGTTCAGGAAGTCGAGCACGTCGGGCGGCGTCCCGGCGGGCGCGAGGAGCCCATACCACTGCGCCGACTCGTAGCCCGGCAGCCCCGACTCCGCCACCGTCGGAAGGTCGGGAAAGGCCGCGAGCCGCTCGCGGCTCGTCACGGCGAGCGCGCGCAGTTTCCCCGCCGCGATGTGCGGTCCCGCGCTGATCGCCGGGATGAACATCACCGGCGCGTCGCCCGCGAGGAGGCCGATCATCGCCGGCCCGGAGCCGCGATAGGGCACGTGCACCATCTGCACGCCCGCCATGCTGTTGAAGAGCTCGCCCGCGAGGTGCGGCGTGCTGCCGCTGCCGGCGCCCGCGAAGCCGATCTCGCCAGGCCTCGCCTTCGCCGCTGCGATGAGCTCGCGCACCGAGTGCACCGGCAGCGAAGGGTGCACCGCGAGGATGTTCGGCCCGAGCGCCATGAGGCTGACCGGCTCGAAATCCTTGACCGGGTCGTAGGGCACCTTCTTGTAGAGGCTCGGGTTCGTGACAAGGCCCGCGCCGGTGAAGAGGAGCGTGTGGCCGTCCGGCGCCGCGTGCGCCGCGGCCTCGGTGCCGATGTTGCCGTTCGCGCCGCCGCGGTTCTCGATGACGAAAGGCTTGCCGGTGCTCTCGGAGAGCGCCTGCGCGAGGATGCGCCCGGCCGCGTCGACGCCTCCTCCGGCGGGGAAGGGGACGATCATGCGCACCGGGCCCCCGGGATAGGCCGGTTGCGCGGCGGCGCTACCTGCCAACAACAAGACGGCGACAAGGGCGGCGAGTCTGGTCATGGGCTTTCTCGGTGGATCGACTGCCAGATCGCTTGCGGCGTCGCGGGGATCGGCACGTCGCGCACGCCCAATTCTGCCAGCGCGTCGCCGATCGCGTTCGCCACGGCGGCCGGCGCCGGCGTGGTACCGCCTTCGCCGCCGGCCTTGATGCCGAACGGGTTGGTGGGCGAGAGCACCTCGACGATCTCGCAGCGGAACGACGGCAGGTCGGCCGCGCGCGGCAGCGCATAGTCCATGAGCGTGCCCGCGAGGGGCTGGCCGGAATCGTCCATCGCGCAGAGCTCGCCGAGCGCCTGCCCAGCGCCCTGCGCGATTCCGCCGTGCGTCTGGCCGTGCACGATGAGCGGATTGACGCAGCGGCCGACGTCGTCGACCGCCGCGTAGCGCGTGAGCGCGACCGCACCCGTCTGCGGGTCTACCTCGCACTCGCAGACCGCGCAGCCGTTCGGGAACACCGGGTCGTGCATCTCGTGGTCGGCGGTCGCGGCGAGCCCGCCCTGCAGCTCCTTCGGCAGGAGCGCGCGCTCGGCCGCTGAGGCGAGCGCGAGGAAGTCGAGGCTCCGGTCGCCCGCACGAAAACAGCCGTCGCGGAACGTGGCGGGCGCTTCGAGGAGGTACGAGGCGATGCGCTCACCCTTCGCGACGAGCTCTCGCGCGGCGATCGAGAACACGGTCGCGGCGTGACGCATCGAGCGCCCGGAGTGCGAGCCGCCGCCGCCGCTGGCGATGTCGGTATCTCCATAGACGATATCGACGCGGTCGGCGGGGACGGAGAGAAGTTCGCAGACCACCTGGGCGAAGCTCGTCTCGTGTCCCTGCCCGCTGGCCTGCGTGCCGATCACCGCGCGCACGCGCCCTTCCGGCAGCACCGTGACCTGGGCGCGCTCGGTGGGCGAGCCGATCGACGATTCGACGTATGCCGCGACGCCCATGCCGAGGCGTCGTCCTCGCGCAAGCGCCGCCTCGCGCCGCGCGGGAAAGCCGTCCCTGTCGGCAAGGCGCAGCGCGAGGTCGAGATTCGCGGCGTAGGTGCCGCTGTCGTAGACCATGCCGACGGCGTTGCGATAAGGCATGGCCTCGGGCGGCACGAGGTTGCGCCGTCGCAGCTCCACGCGATCGATACCGAGCTCGCGCGCCGCAGTATCGACGAGGCGCTCGAGCGCGAAAGTGATCTCCGGACGGCCCGAGCTGCGGTACGGATTGGTTGGCGCGGTGTTCGTGAACACCGCGCGGCTGCGCAGCGTCGCGGCGGGAATGCGGTACGGGCCGGTGATGAGACCGGAGCCCTTCGAGAGCGGAGAGAGCGACACGCAGCGCGCGCCGACATTGCTGACGTTAGAGGCGCGCAGCGCGAGAAAACGTCCCGCGGCGTCGAGCGCCAGCTCGACCTCGATCAGGAGATCGCGCCCCTGGTAGTCGGAGACGAGCGACTCGGCGCGCGAGGCCCTGAACTTCACCGGGCGAGCGAGCTTGCGCGCCGCCCAGAGCACCAGGCCGTATTCGACATAGGCGCGGTTTCGAGTGCCGAAGTTGCCGCCCACGTCGCCGGTGACCACGCGCAGGCACTCGGGGGGGACGCCGAGCGCGCCGGCGAGGTCGCGCCGATGTCGCAGCGCGCCGCCGCTCGGCACCCAGAGCGTATAACGGTCGTCTTTGTATAGGCCGAGCGCTGCGCGCGGCTCGAGAGGGCAGGCGGTGACGCGCGGGACGTGGAAGTCCATCCCTACGACGTGTGCGGCGGCCGCGAACGCGCGCTCGGTCGCCGCCACGTCGCCGAAGGTCGTGTCGATGAGCATGTTGTCCGGCGCTTCGTCCCAGAGCTTCGGCGCGCCCGGCTCGAGCGCTGCGGCGGCGTGAGTCACGGCGGGCAGCGGCTCGTAGTGCACGTCCACGAGCTCTGCGGCATCGACCGCTTCATCCTGCGTGCGCGCGACCACCATCGCCACCGCCTCGCCGGCATGGCGCGCCTTGTCGACGGGCAGGAGCAAATGCGGACCGTAGAAGAGCGAGCGGCCCGCGGGCGGCCCGAGCTTCATGTCGAACTTCGTCGACGGCATCGGCGAGTGGTCGAGCGGACGCAAGCCGTCTGCGGCGCAGTCGGCGCCGGTGAAGACGCCGAGCACGCCCGGCATCCTCTGCGCCTGCTGGATCGAAATTCGCTCGATGCGCGCGTGCGCGTGGGGCGAGCGCACCATCGCCGCGTACGCCTGGCCCTCGAGCTGCAGATCGTCGGTGAAGCGCCCGGCGCCCGTCAGGAAGCGCGCGTCCTCCGTGCGCGTGAGCGGCTGGCCGATCATTCCGCGCGCGCGCCGGAATCCGTCGCGACCTTTGCTTGCCACGGCACCTTCTGAATTGACGCTGAAAGACCAAAGGCATAATACCGTCGATTCCGCGAATGGGATTCCGCAAGGGGAGGCGTTAGCACCATGAGGACAATCGACATCCATGCGCACATGGTCCCGCGCGGCGTATGGCGGGCCGCCGAGACGAAGCGCGCCTGGTACGGCTATCGCCACGAGCCGGGCGAGGGCCTGGGCACGATGGTCTGCGACGGCAGGCGCACGGCGTTCAACTCACCGAAGATCCGCTTCACCCCCGAAGAGCGGATCAAAGACATGGATGCGCAGCGCGTCGACGTGCAGGTGGTCTCGATCCACACGCCGTTCTTCGGCTATCAGCTCGACGCCGCGCAGGGACGCGCCCTTGCGCGCGAGGTCAACGACGAGATAGCGGAGATGCCGCAGCAGTGGCCCAAACGGTTCGCCGGTCTTGCGACGCTGCCCGTGCACTACGTGAAAGAAGCGATCGACGAGCTCGAGCGCGCGGTCGGCGTGCTTGGCCTCAAGGGCGCGGAGCTCGACACTGCCGTGATGTGGGACGATCCCAAATACCTGCCGCTCTTCAAGGCGGCTGAGGCGATGGGCGCGGTGCTCTTCTTCCACCCGCAGCCGCAGCACAACTTCCTCGTCCAGCGCACGGACAAGTATCGGTTGTTCAATAGCCTCGGCGTCATCATGGACGACGCGATCGCCGTCGCGCTGCTGATCCACGGCGGGGTGCTCGATGCCTGCCCGGAGCTCAAGCTGTGCATCGCCCACGGCGGCGGCCCGGCGTGCTACGCCATGGGCCGCATGGATCGCGCGTGGGAGGAGATGCCAGCCGGGCGCCGTACGATCCCGCAGCCGCCGAGCAAATACCAGCGCCGGCTGTACTACGACACCGTAGTCGGCAGCGAGAAGGCGCTGCGCTTCCTGCTCGACGAGGTCGGAGCCGACCGCGTGGTGCTCGGCAGCGACTGGCCATTCGTGCCCTGGCACCCCTCGCCGGTCAGCTGGGTCCAGGGCTTGAAGAGCCTGACCCAGGAAGAGAAGGACCAGATCCTCTGGCGCAATCTCGAGTCGCTGCTGAAGCTGTAGACGCGAAAGGCTGGTGAGCCCGGCAGATCGACGCGGTGTTGCAAGCCGCGCCGCTCGGGCTCTAGCAGGGAGAGGCTTCCCGCAGGCGTTTGAGCATCTGCGGGAACGGCACACCGGTGGCCGCCGCGGCGACGAGGGCGCGCCTACCAACGCTGAGCTCGCCGAGAAACATGAGCTCCATGGCGACCTCCCAGGGCAGCCCCTGCCGGCTGCCGTCGCGCGAATCCATGATGAGTCGACTGATGTAGGCTTCGCACTCGGGCCGGCCCCAGAGTTGGCACAGCTTGCTCAGCACGTGCGGCAGGCGCTCGAGCCCGCAGGCCTCGGACGGGAGCGCCGGAGAAATTTGCGTGTTCGAAGAAGCCAGTGTGTTCGCAGAAGCCATAAGGTAAGGCTCGTGTCGCAGTTCGATGTGCCACCATGCTGCCGTTATTCGCCGCGGTGGTCTGTGAGTATTTGTCCAACAGAGGGAAGACGCCGGGGCTGATGATTCTTTCGGACTACACCCATAACAACGCATCATGAGTAAGGACGTCGAGCGAGCGGCTCGCATCCTGCGAAGCGGCGGCCTGGTGGCATTTCCGACGGAGACTGTGTACGGATTGGGCGCCGACGCGTCGAGCGCGTCCGCCATGGCGAAGCTCTACGCCGTCAAGCGCCGTCCCGCCGACCACCCCGTGATCGTGCACTTCGCTTCGGCCGACGCGGCGTTCGGCTGGGCGCGCGAAGTCCCGGAGAGCGCTCGCAGGCTCGCGCACGAGTTCTGGCCCGGCCCGCTGACGCTGGTGCTCCGGCGTTCAGAGAAGGCGCAGGACTTCGTCACCGGCGGCCAAGACACGGTCGGTTTGCGCGTTCCGTCGCATCCTGTGGCCCACGAGCTCCTGAAGACATTCAAGCAGGGCGTCGCGGCGCCGTCGGCCAACCGCTTCGGCCGGGTCTCGCCGACCACTGCCGCGCATGTTCGCGCCGACCTCGGAGCCGACGTCGACCTCGTGCTCGAAGGCGGACCGACCGAGGTAGGTATCGAGTCCACCATCGTGGACCTTTCCGGCGCCGCGCCCGCGCTGCTTCGCCCTGGCCGCATCACGCGATTCGACATTGAAAAAGTCCTCGGCTCAGGACTTGCCGAGAAGGACGCTGCTTCGCCGCGTCATTCCGGGGGCCTCGAGCGCCACTACGCGCCGCGCACTCCGGCGCGGCTCGTACCCTCGTACGACCTCGACAAGGAGATCGCGCGCCTCAACGAAAAGGTGGCGGTGCTCGCCTTCTCGCGGCCCGACGAGCGCGTCGACTACTGGCTGCGCATGCCGCGCGATCCGCATGCGTACGCCCAGAAGCTCTACGCCGCGCTGCGCGAGCTCGACTCCGCGGGCTGCGACGAAATCCTGGTCGAGGCGCCCCCCGAGGCGCTGGAATGGACTGCGGTGCGCGATCGCCTGAAGCGCGCCTGCGGCTAGAATGCCTCTGATGAGAACGGCTGCGCTCGTTCTGGTTCTACTCGGGCTGAACGCGTGCTCGAACGCGATCGTCGGGACAAGCTTCAACTCGACAGCTGCTGCGCCAGCGAGTGCTGGAACCGTGACCATAGTAAGCACCGGCGGCGGCGCGGCGGCGGTTGTGGGTGCGCTTGCCTTCGCCGCTTTCATGGATGCCGACTACCGCGGCTCCATGGACATGCGCTCATCGCCTTCCTTTAGCGGCCCTCATGGCGCCTTTTGGGCGAGGCCCGTTCCCGAGCTCGATCCCGGCCGAAAGATCAGCGAGCAGGACTGCACTAAACCCGTGGATCTTTCGCAGGGCAACATCCGCTGTAAGTAGCTGAGCCAGTTTCCTAAGCCTTCACCGGGCCGGGCTTGCCGTCCTCGACGACGTAGGTGGCGAGCGTGCTGCAGCCCGCGTCGCGGCGCTGCACGGTTTCCATGATGCGCAGGTCCGAGGTCCAGCGCTCGCGAGCGAGGTCG
>Ga0068862_100000384_pt1 | contig 47655 bp, 26 predicted proteins | sample KBSSwiS52_FD_66598 | JGI IMG/M metagenome (GOLD analysis project Ga0068862, IMG submission 66598) | Switchgrass rhizosphere microbial communities from Kellogg Biological Station, Michigan, USA - KBS Switchgrass S5-2 | ecosystem: Host-associated > Plants > Roots > Rhizosphere > Soil ...
CGCAGATCCTGGATCTCGACGCAGTATTTCTCGCTCGTGAGATTCTTGCCGAACAGCGAAACCTCATGCCGCTCGTTGTCGCCGAACGCGTACGTGGCCCGCGCATCGACCTCGAAGCGTGAGTCGTACTCGTCGATCGGCTTCTGCGGACTGAACTTCACCTTCGACGTGCTCTGGTAACGCATGTCGGCACGCAGCGTGAGCGCGTTCGTGCCGAGTGCAAAGCGCTTCTCGATCGCACCGTTCCCGGTCAACTGCGGTGCGAGCGGCAACTCGTGGCCTTCCTGGAAGTCGCCCTGCCGCAGGTCGAAGTTGATTCCAGTCGCGTCAGTGATCTCCGTGTGCAGCCATCCCAGGCTGCCCGTGAGCAGCCAGTCGCTCGCCGGCACCCATTCCAGCTCGAGCTCGGCGCCGTAGATCTCCGACTCCGGCAGGTTGAAGAACTCCGGTCCGTTCACGCCGACGTTGAACACCTGCTGGTCCTTCCAGATGTTGTAGAACACCGCGGCGTTCAGCAGCACCTGATCGTTCACCGTCGATTTGAAGCCCACCTCGAACACGTTGAGGATTTCCGGATCGAGCGGACGCTGCGGGAACGGCGTGTCGTCGGTGTGCAGGAACTCGACGTCGAACTTGCCGGACTTGAAACCTCGCGAGTAGCTGCCGTACAGCATGAAGTCGGGCGTCACGTGATACTGCAACCCGACTTTGCCGCCGACCTGGTCGGTGTCGAGGTCCTCGCGGCTGGTGTTCACGTCCGCGCAGCGTACGAACGGAATGTATGCCGGGTTGGTCTTCGGCACGCACGCCGGCAACCCCGCGGCGAGCTGCCTCACCAGCGCTTCGTCGTAGTAGGTCGCGGGATTGCGTCCGGTCTTGTCGAATGCGCCGGCGTAGTACGAGGGGTTGCCTTTGTTGTCATGCGTGTAGCGCAAACCGACCGTGAGCGTCGTCTTCTCGGCCAGCTCGATGTCGGTCTGACCGTAAGCCGAGTAACTGCGATCCTCCAGGTCCGCGATGCTGAACGACACCGTGTTCCCATAAGGATTCGGTATGACATCGAACAAGCTCGGCGGCGTGATGCCGGCCGCGGAGGGATGAGCACCGGGGAAGCCGTTGGCGCCGAAGCGGATGTCCTGCGCGAGGTTCGCGTCCTCCTGGAAATAGTAGAGGCCCGCAATCCAGCGGAAGCTTGCCGCGTCGTCGTCCGACGCGAGGCGCAGCTCCTGCGACGCCTGCTCATACTCCTGATCCATGTCGATGATCAGCACGTCGTGATTCACACCGCCGATGATGTTGCCGTTGCCGGTGTTCTCCTCCTCGTACCACGCGTGCGTCTTGTCGTACGAGGTGATCGAGGTCAGCGTCGCCGTGCCGAAATCGTGCTGGATCTTGACGTACGCACCGTCGACGTTCAGATCGCCACGATGCGAGCCGCCGACATAGACGTCGTTCCACTCGTTGGTGTGATGATCGAACCCCTCGATGTTGACCAGCCCCGCGGCCGCCGACGGATGCTCCCAGTCGATGTTGCCGCTGATCGGTGCAATGTCGTTGATTCGCAGCGGCGGATTGTTGGCCAGCGCACCCGCAACTTTCTGCGGCTGGGCGTCATCGCGAGCGCGCGCATGATGAGCGCTGAACGTGACCTGCGTCTTGTCGGACGGCTCCCAGACGAAAGTGCCGCGCAATGAGTAGCGCTCCTCATCGCCGTAACTGTCATTGCCATCGTCGAGGTTGTTCCAGATGCCGTCGCGCGTGTGGTAGATGCCGGCGAGGCGCAGGGCGGACTGACTGCCGACCGGCACGGACACGCCGCCCTCAGTCTCGATCAGGTTGTGCGAACCGTACGTCAGCAGTGCGTAGCCTTCGGTCGGCTGACCGGGATCCGGCTGGCGCGTGATGTAGTTCACCGCGCCGCCCGTGGTGTTGCGGCCGAACAAGCTGTTCTGCGGTCCACGCAGCACCTCGATGCGTTCCATGTCGAACAGCCCGAGCGTGCTCATGTACGAGGAGTTCATCGTCACCTCGTCCATGTACATGCCGACGGAGGAGGGCGCGTTGCCGAAGAACTCGTTGGTGCCGACGCCTCGGATCACGATGTGCTGGCTGAGCGAGTTCTGCACGACGACGTTGAGATTCGGCGCCATGCGCGTGATATCGGTCAGCTCCGAAACGCGCGCCTTCTGCAACTCATCCGCCGTGTAAGCCTGCATTGCGATCGGCACGTTCTGCACGTTTTCCGAGCGCTTCTGTGCCGTCACGATGACCTCTTCGAGCTGGCCGCGCGCAGCTGCACTGGACTGCTCGCTCTGCGCCTGGGTGGTGACCGTCGCGAGCAAACCCACACCGGAAGCCAGTAATTGCAGAGTTGAGCTCTTCATGGTGATCCCCCTTTGACGAGACAGTTGTTCGTTACATTGGCTCGCTACTGCTCCACTGCGACCTCGACGAGCATCGGCGCATCCGCGCGGAACGCTCCGAGCAACGCATCGTCGAGCTTCTCGATGCTCGTCACGCTGACGGCTTGCACGCCCTGGCTGCGGGCCAGACCGCAGAAGTCGAGTTGCGGCAACTGAACGCCCGGCAGCTGCGACATCTGGAAGTGACGACCGAATTCGTTGAGCGCCTCGTAGGTGCCGTTCTTGACGATCACGAACGCAATCTGCAGCGCATGTTGAGCAGCCGACCACAGCCCCTGGATCGAATACATGCTCGAGCCGTCGCCGAGGATCGCGATCACTTTTTCGCGCGGCCGGCCCAGCGCAACGCCGATGGCCGCGGGCAGACCGTGGCCGAGTCCGCCGCTCGCACACGTATAGAAAGTCTCTGGCGCGAGGATCGGCAGGTAGTCGTGCATCGGCGGGCGCGTGCTCGGCGCTTCCTCGACGATGATGCTGCCCGTCGGCCGCAGCGCGGCGATCTGCTGCATCAGGTATGCATCGGTGAGTCGTGTGCGCGGCAGTCGCGGCACACGCGGCGGTACAGTGGGAGCAGGGCGCTCGCGCGGCTTCGCCTGCTCCAGCAGCTCAGCGATGCCGGTCTTCAAACCGGTGCAGATCGAAGTGCCGACTGGCGACCACGCCGCCATCGATGGATCGTCGGTGAGCTGGAACAGCGTGGCGCCCGGCGGCACGTGCGGGCCCGCGCCCTCGACGTGATAAGTGAATACCGGGGCGCCGAGCACGAGTACCAGGTCATGACCCGCAAGGTGCGTGACGATCCGAGCGCGATCCGGGGGCAGGAATCCCGCGAATAGCTGATGGTTCTCGGGAAAACTGTTGCGACTCGACATCGGGCTGACCCACACGGGCGCGCGATGCCGCTCGGCGAGCGCAATGGTTTCCGCCCACGCGCCGTCGCGCGCCGCGGCAGCTCCGACGACGATGACGGGGCGTTCGGCGCGATTGAGCGCAGCGGCGCACTCCCGCAGCAGCGCCGGCTCACCGCGAATCGATCTGCTGACCGTGCGGGGCGTAATGGCTTCGCACGGTCGATCCCAATCGTCGACGGGCACCGATACGAATGTCGGGCCGCACGGTGCCTGCATCGCGACGTAGTAGGCACGCGCGATCGCTGCCGGAACGTCTTCGGCGCGCGCAGGCTCGCAGCTCCATTTCACGTACGGCTTGGGGAATTCCGTCGCTTCTTTCGCATGCAGGAACGGCTCGAAGGGCAGGATGGAGCGCGCCTGTTGGCCGGCGATGATCACCAGCGGTGTCTGGTTCTTATAGGCGGTGAATACGTTGCCGAGGGCGTGGCCGAGGCCTGCGGCAGAATGCAGGCTGACGAGCGCGGCACGGCGCGTCGCCTGCGCGTAACCGTCGGCCATGCCGACGGCGATCGATTCCTGCAGGGCGAGTGAGTAGCGAAAGTCCTCGGGGAAGTTGCGGAACATCGGCAGCTCGGTCGAGCCGGGATTGCCGAACACCGTCGTCATGCCGAAGGCACGGAACAGGTCGAAAACTGCATCGCGCACGGTCGCCGCTGGCTTCATGTCGCGAGTCTGTGCGCGTGCTTCAGCGGCTGACTATTGCCAAATCTGGTCGAGGGCATAACATCCTTGCATGGCTTTGGAACCGCGGCAGTTGCGGGCTTTTCTGGCGATCGTGCACACCGGCAGTCTCGGCCGTGCGGCGCAGGAGTTGCACCTGACGCAACCGGCGCTAAGCCGGGTCGTGAAGCAGATGGAAGGTCAGCTGCGCGTTCAGCTGTTCGAGCGCCGCACCACGGGCATGGAACTCACGACCTTCGGCAGGGCATTGCTGCCGTATGCGACCCACCTGACCGAAGAGGCCGATCTCGCCATCGAAGAGATCAACGTGCGTCTCGGCCTGGGTCGCGGCACGCTGCGCATCGGCACGGTGGCGAGCGCCGCGACGGTCGTGCTGCCCGCGCTGCTGGATCGCTTCCACAAGCAATGGCCGAATCTGCTGCTGCAGATTACCGAGGCCGTCGAGGACAAGCTGGCCGCTGCGCTGGTCGGCAATGACGTCGACGTAGTCCTCTCCGGGCCCATTCCCGAAACGGAAGAGATCATGCAGGTGTGCGAGCACCGCTTCAGCGACCGTTCGGTGGTGATCGCGTCCGCTACGCATCCGCTGCACGAGCGCCGCAAGGTCGCGCTGGTCGATCTACTGGAATACCCGTGGGCCATGCCGTCGGCGGATGCGGAGCCGCGCAAGCGCTTCGATGCGCTCGTGCATCGTCTGCGCGGGAAGCCGCCGCACGTTGCAGTCGAGACGCGGTCGCCGGCCACGATCAAGGCGATCGTCGCGCAGACCAGGCTGCTCGGCTGGCTGCCCGAGCCGCTGTTCGCGGCGGAGCAGGCGGCGGGACTGATTCGCCCGGTGCGTTGCGAGGAGATGGCGTTGCCGCGGCGCTTTTTCGTCTATCGCCGGCGTCGCAACTTCATGGCGCCGCCGCTGCAACAGTTCCTGCAGGCGCTACAGAAGTGAGGAGCCAGAGCGCCGATTGAATAATTGGATCCAATAATCCATACTGCCTGCCATGCTCACCAAGGCGGTGGTCGAACGCATCAAGGGCGCGATCGAAAGCGGCTCTTTGCCCGCAGGCAGTGCCATCGGACAGCAGGAGCTGGCGGACCGGCTCGGCGTCAGCCGGCAACCGATCCGGCAGGCATTGCCGCTGCTGATTGCAGAGGGCTGGATCGAGAGTTTGCCGAATCGGCGTCTGCTGGTGCGGGAGCTGGCGGCTGAAGAAGTCGACGAGATCTTCGCCGTGCGGCGTCTGATCGAGCCCGTCGCTTTGGCGGCATCTATCGAGCGTGCGACCCCGGCGATGCTGCGGCGTCTGAACTTCGCTCTGACGGAATACGAAGAAGCGGCTACGCCTGCCGAGCTCGAAAGCGCGGACGTCGCATTTCATGAAGCGTTGTACTCGTGCTGCGAGAACGCGACGCTGCTGCGGTTGATAGAGCAGTTGCGGCGCTCGCTGAAACGCGTCTACGAGCTGAAGCCGAAAGGCAGCGCGCTGCGTAAGAAGGCGATTGCTGAGCATCGCAAACTGGCGACGCTTTGCGAGGAAGGCGATGCACGTGCCGCTTCAGCTGCGCTGCTGGCTCATCTCGAGGCCGCGCAGACTGCGATGCGCAGGAAGCGGCCGGCGATGGCCGACAAGGTGACCTCCGGGGGAAAACGTGGAAAACATTGAGCTGGCCAGAACTCCGCAGCCGCCGTACTACGCGGTGATCTTCGCTTCCGTGCGCACCGCGAGCGACGATGAAGGCTATGGCAAGGCAGCGGAACGCATGGCGCAGCTCGCGAGCGCGCAACCGGGGTATCTCGGCGTGGACAGCGTGCGCGGCGCGAATGGCGTCGGCATCACTGTTTCGTATTGGTCGAGCGAAGAGGCGATCTTGGGATGGCGTCGCAATGCCGAGCACACGCTGGTGCGCGAGCAAGGCCGCAAGAACTGGTACGCGGAATACGAGTTGCGGGTAGCGAAGGTCGAGCGCGCTTACGGCTTCAAGCGCTGATTCGATAGCGCGCGTGCTTCGATCAGAGCCGCGTGGCTCTCGTCCACGGTGTTGGACAGCTGCGTAATGGCGGAGGCAAACGCCTGCTGGGCTTCCGCCGATTCGTGAAGTTGTCGAAGCGCTCGACCCAATAGCAACCACGCACGTCCAGTGCGTTGCGAATACGGCAGCCCGCTCTGCAAAGACGTCGCTGCGCTCAATGCAATTCGCGCACTTTCCGCCGCGGCAGTCGGGTCGCCGGCGGCAAGCAGCGTGTCCGCCTTGCCGAGCTCGCCATCTACTGCAGTCGCCTTGCTGCCGGTATTTGCAGCCACCGCTTCGAAGCGGCGTCGGGCTTCAGCGATATCGCCACGCGCGAGGGCGAGTCGCCCGCGCATTAGTGCCACGCGCGGCGTCTTATTTGCCTCTTCGACAGAGCCAAGAACCTCCGACGTGCGATCGAGATAGGCAGCTGCTGCCGCCCTGTCGCCGCGCTGGATCGCGATGCTAGCGAGCCCGGCTAGAACCTGCGTCTGCCCGATGGTGTGTTTCGAGTCGACTGCGACTTGCATCGCCGACTCATACGCCTTCTGCGCCTCCCGAAGGCGACCGATTGCTTCGAGCGCGCGACCTCGGTTGACAGCAAGATAGACAGGCGGGTTCGCATCGGGCGAGCGCTCCGCGAGTGCCGCGAGCGTGTCGTCATAGAGCTGCAGTGCCCGCTTGGGCATCCCCGCAGCCTCACTCACCAGGGCCATGTTGTTACGAATGACCATCGCGCCGGCGCTGCTGCCGCGCCCAACCGACGTGAACTTTTGCAGCGCCATTTCGTAGTAGTCGATCGCCTCGCGATGACGGCCGGTTCGGTGATAACTCCACGCGAGGTTCTGCAGGACATCTGCTTCCTGCTCGTTCGATGTCGGTCCGCTCAGGCGCAGCTGCTGCAGGGCTTCGCGTGCATACAGCAACGAACCTTCGGCATCATCGAGAGTGCCCGCGACGACCGAGCGTGCCTTCATACATTCTGCAAAGCTCGCGTGGTTCGCCGGCGGCTGTGAGAGCTCAAGATCGATCTTCGTTGCGGCTTCACTGGCGCGGCCCATTCCAGAAATCACGAGCGCGTGAGCGCACACCACTTCGGAATGCAGCCCATGTGCCGGCGCATCGCCAAGTACCGCGAGCGCCCGTTCCAGCAGCTCAGCGGCCTTGCCGCGGTTTCCCCAGGCGAGATAGTGCAGCCCGAGCGTGCGCAGCACGGCGGCACGGCTTTCCGGATTGCCGCTCGTGTCGGCGAGCGCAAGCTTCTCGCTGTGCGCGAGCATGTCACTGACCGTGACCGGCTTGTCGGCTTCCGCGGCTTCCGTGATCAACATGCCGAGGAACTCGGTTACCGCGGAGTTGCGTGTTGCCAGTGCGACCGCGCGATCGCGTTCCTCCGATGCTATCTGCGTCTGAGTGAGCGCGAACGCAAGCGTGGCGCATAAGCCGACCACCGCAACGAACGAGATGGCGACCGCGACACGATGACGAGCGATGAACTTGCGCGTCCCGTAGAAGCTCGCTCCGAGTCGTGCGACGACTGGCTGGCGATGCAAATACCGGAGCAACTCATCGCGCAGCGCTGCGGCAGTCTGATATCTGTGGCGCGGATCGGTGTGCAGCGCTGTCGCCAGAATGGCGTCGAGGTCGCCGCGCAGCTTCTTGCGCAACGCACCGGTCGCCAGGTCGGAAGCGCGCGGCACGCGACCCGAGAGTGCTGCCCGGATACGATCGGCACGTGTCCCGACGGTCGTCAGCGGATGGCGCCCGATGAGCAACACGTAAAGAAGCATGCCGAGCTGATAGACATCAGTGGCAGTGGAGGGGAGCTCGCCGAGGAGCTGCTCCGGCGCGGCGTACTCCGGTGTGAGCACGATCTCGTCGACGAGCGTGCGCGTCGAATCGTCACCTTCCGGCCGTTGCGCGCCGATCAGCTTCGCGATGCCGAAGTCGAGCAGCTTGACCGCGCCGCCACGAGTGACGAGCACGTTGGATGGCTTGAGATCGCGATGTACGACCAGGTTGCTGTGCGCATGGGCGACCGCGAGCACGGCGTCCATGAACAGACGAATACGCGCCTCGACATCGAGGTCCTGGGAGTCGCAGTAGCGATCGATGCGGTCGCCGTCGACGTACTCGAGTACCAGGAACTGCCTGCCGTCGGCGGTCGCGCCGGCATCGAGCAGCCGTGCGATATTCGGGTGTGCGAGTCGCGCGAGCAGGCGGCCTTCACGGCGAAAGCGCTCCGCCAGCTTCTCCTGCGAGACGGCGCCATCCAGAAGCTTGATCGCGCACTGGGCTTCGAAGCGCCCATCGCTGCGGCTGGCGAGCCAGACTTCGCCCATGCCGCCGCGACCGAGCAACCGCTCGACGGTGTAGGCGCCGAGCCGCGCGCCTTCGAGCTGGGAGCCTGTCGGCCGTGGCAGATTGGCGAGCGGGGAGTCCTCGAGGAACTGGCTCGCGTTCAGCGCCTCGCGCTCGGCGAGCAGCTGGCGCACGATCCTGGCGATGCCGGGTTGCGACGAAGTGAGCTCGGTCAGCCAGAGCTCACGCTCGGCTGGCGCAAGATCCAGTGCGCGATCGAGAAATCCGTCGATCTCCGGCCATGGCGCCAGCCCTCTCAGGCCGACTGCCACTGCCCCGTCTCTTGATCGTTGATGAAGCGATTGAGCAGCAGGCGCGCCTTGTCCCAATCGCGCTGCACGGTGCGCTCCGAGACATCGCGCAACTGCGCGATCTCGTTGAACGAGAAGCCGCAGAAGAACTTGAGGTCGACGCACTCGGCGAGCCGCGCGTCGATCTTCGCCAGCGACTCCAGCGCCTCGTTCAGCTTCTCGATCTCCACCGACTGCCGATCCTCGTGAACTGCATGGGGCAGTTCGGTCGGCAGCGAGGTGATCTCGAATTCGCCACCGCGCTTCTGCGCGTGACGGCTGCGGAGGTAGTCGACGATCAGCCCGCGCATGGCGCGTGCCGCATACGACATGAACTGTCCGCAGTCGCCGAACGCAAGCGACTCGCGATGCGAGATGTTGAGGAAGGTTTCGTGGAGCAGCGTCGTTGGGCTCAGCGTGACTGCGGCTCCCCGCCGCAGCTCGCGTTGCGCCATCCGATGCAGCTCTTCGTAGAGCATTGCGAACAGGCGATCGCGCGATTCCATATCGCCGGTGCCCGCCGCATGCATGATTGCCATGAGCCCGCTTTCCGTCATTGTTTGCAACCCTTGAGTCTACTGCCAGGACCAGTTCGGGGCGGGGGGCCGAGCCTGGCCTCCCGCTTCAGGCGCGCGTTCCTCCCGCGTAACTGCGGGGCTCCTAGAACGCGGCCTGAGCATCAATGCGCGTATGTGCCGCAAATAGCGTGCAGGGTTTAACGCTCTCCGTCTAGGAATGTGAAGGACATCGTTGGGTCGTCCCCGACTCGACATCGCGGGGCACCCTCGTGATGTCATGACAACGGCAACGCGCCTGACGCGCGCAGGGCTGTGCCTCCCTCTCAAGTCTATCGAAAAACCGCCGCGATTCCTGACACGCAAGGCATGCCGGATCGACGTGTCGGGATTGCGTTCCTGCATTTCGATTAGCCCGTAGCACGGAATCGTTCCTGAATGGGGGTAGTCATCATGCGCATTGCTTCGATTGCGGCCGCGGCATCGTCCATCGGCCTGTTGTTCGCTCATTCGGCAGGGGCCGCAGGGGAAGGGGAAAACGAGGCCCTGGAGCAGGTTGTCGTTACGGGCACGCGCGTCGCGAATCGCTCGGCGCTCGAAACGGCCGCTCCGGTCGATGTCGTATTGGGCGACCAGTTGCAGAACCTCGGCATCACCGAGATCAACCAGGCGCTGGCTGCGAGCCTGCCGTCGTTCAATTTTCCGCGGCCGGGCCTGAGCGACGGTAGCGATGCCGTGCGTCCGGCGACGCTACGCGGCCTCGCGCCTGATCAGACACTGGTGCTGGTCAACGGCAAGCGCCGCCACGTCGCGGCGCTGGTGAATGTGAACGCCACCGTTGGACGTGGCTCGTCCGCTACCGACCTGAACACGATTCCGAGCGACATGGTGCAGTCGATCGAAGTGCTGCGCGACGGTGCATCTGCTCAGTACGGCTCCGATGCCATTGCCGGCGTCATCAACCTGCGATTGCGCGAGGCTCGCGAAGGTGGCGGCACCAACGTGACGTATGGGTGGCGAGACAGTGACTTCGACGTCCGGACTGCGCCAGTGACGACGCCGGGTGCGACCTGGTCGGCGCCGCCTGTTCTCTCTCGCAGCCGCAGTGACGGCGAAACACTGACAGCGTCGATCTGGAAAGGCTTGCCGCTGACGGACTCGGGCTTTCTGACCGTGGCTGCGGAGTACAAGGATCAGGAGCACACCGAGCGCGGCGGATGGGACCACCGCCCGCAGTATCCGATCGTGAATGGCGTCGTCGATCCACGCGAGGCGACGTTCAACCGCTTCAACGGCTGGTACGGCGAGCCGGAACTGGCGCAGAAAACGGTGTTCGCGAATGCCGGCTACGACGTCTCCGATCAGGTTTCGCTGTATGGCTGGGCGAGCTGGCAGGACCGGCACTCGGTCGGCGCAGGCTTCTATCGTCCAGCCGGCGACCCCAAAAACGTCCCGTCGATCTATCCCGACGGCTTCCTGCCGTTGATCGAGGCCGACGTCAGCGATTACTCAGCTGCATTCGGCACGCGCTGGGAGCTTGGCGCCTGGCAGATGGACTCGTCGCTGGTCTACGGTCTGAACACCATGGACTTCACGATCGACCATTCGCTGAATCGCTCGCTCGGAGCCACCAGCAAGACGAAGTTCGACTCCGGCGGCTTCGACTACGGCCAGCTGGTCCTGAACGTCTCGGGCGTGCGTGGGATCGAGATCGGTGCGTTCGCTTCGCCGCTCAACGTGGCCGTCGGCCTCGAGGCGCGGCGTGAGACCTACGCGATCCACGCGGGCGAGCCGGACTCCTACCGTTCCGGCGCGCCGGGAACGACGCTGCCGCCCGGCGCACAGGTGTTTCCGGGATTCAGGCCGGCGAACGCGGGCAACCACGACCGGACCGCGGTGGGTGCCTACGTCGATCTCGAGGCGAATCTGACGCAGAGCCTGCTCGCCTCGATCGCGGTGCGCGGCGAGAGCTATTCGGACTTCGGCGAGAACCTCTCCGGCAAGGGTTCGCTGCGCTATGACTTCAACGAGCACTTCGCGCTGCGCGGCTCCGTGCAGAACGGCTTCCGCGCGCCTTCGCTCCAGCAGCAGTTCTTCCAGACGACCTCGACGAACAACATCCAGGGCGTGGGTCTCGTGGAGGTGACGACCTTCGCAGTGACCGATCCGGTTGCGCGCGCGCTCGGCGCAACGGATCTCGACGCGGAGAAGTCGACCAATTTCTCGGTCGGCACAGTGCTGCGCTTCGGCGGGCTCGACGTCACGATCGATGCTTATCGCATCGACATCGACGACCGCATCGTGCTGTCGGAGAATCTCATCTCCGCGAGCGTCTCGCAGTTCCTGGCCAGCCAAGGCTTTCCCGGCCTCGGCGGCGGGCGCTTCTTCATCAACGGCGTCGACACGCGTACCGAAGGCGTGGACCTGGTGCTGAACTATCCGCTCGAGACGGCCGCGGCCGGGCGCGTCGACTTCACGCTGGCGGCGAACTTCAATTCCACCGATGTCACCAAGGTGCCGCAGCCGCGGGCCCAGGGACTGACGCCGCCACCCGTGTTGTTCGACCACATGAACATCCTGACGTTCGAAGAAGGTACGCCGGAGGACAAGTACACCGCGACCGTGAACTGGGCGCTGTCGCGTTTCGGCATGACTCTGCGCGCGACGCGTTACGGCGATGTGTTGGCGGCGGGCGGCACGCCTGCCGGGGACTTCCTGCTGACGGCGAAGACGCTGGTCGATTTCGAGGCGAGGGTCGATGTCACCGATCACATCCGTGCCGCGATCGGCGCAGACAATCTCACGGACGAGTACCCCGACGCGCTGCCGGCGCCGCTGCTGAACGCGACCGGGACGACGTCGTTCAGCAACTACTCGCCGTTCGGTCGCTCGGGCCGTTTCGTCTATGGCAAGTTGAACTATCGCTTCTAGGAAGCCGCTGCTAGCGGGACAACGCCCGTGCCTGCACGAGGAGCGGATGCTCCTCGTCCACGGTGTGCGACAAGTGATCGATGGCGCTGGCGAAGGCGGCCCGCGCCTTCTCCGATTCGCCGAGCTGTTGCAAGGCACGTGCGAGCTTCAGGTACGAGTGGCCGGTGTTGGACGAGTAGGGCAGGCCGCCCTGCATCGTTAACGACCGCGTAAGCGTGCGCCGCGCGCTTTCGGCTGCGCCTTTAGCGTCGCCGGCGCGGAGCTGGAGCTCTGCGATTGCCCAGGTTGCCGAAGTGACGACCGCGGGGTTGCCATCGGCGATCGCACGGCCGAGCTGGATTCGTGCCGCGCCGAATCGCCCTTCGAGGATGTCGAGGCGGCCTTGAATGAGAGCGGCGGTGGCCTGCGCGGGCAATCGCGACAAGACAAGCGCACGCGACATGCGCGGCGGGTTCTGGCCCGGCGCGCGCGGATCCATCAGCGTGCCTGCCCGATCGAGATAGGCAGCGGATGCGGCCGCATCATCGGACTCTTGAGCAGTCGCCGCGAGGCCGAGCAGGCAGTAGATCTGACCCAATACGTTGTGCTGCTGACCGGCCAGTTCGAACGCCGTGTTGTACGCGGCCTCCGCTTCACGACGGCGGCCGACGCGCTCGAGTGCGCGTGCACGGTTACCGACAAGATAGGCGGGCGGCTGACTGTTCGGATTGCGCTCCATGAATGCGCGCAACGTCTCGTCGTAGATCTCCAAGGCGCGGCGCGGCATGCCGGCGTCGTCGAACACGACGGCCCAGTTGTTCCGAACCGCAATCGCATCGGGGCCGCCGTCGCGACCGAGCTCCGCGTACTTTTGCAAGGCGCGCCGGTAGTACTCGTCGGCTTCGACATTGCGCTGGTTGAGGTGATGGCCGAAGCCGACGGCGCCGAGGAACAGTCCCTCATCGCCGGCTGCACGGCGCGGCGCTGCACGGAACTTCGCGAGCGCTTCGGTGGAATAACGGGAGGCGTGCGCGGCATCACCATCGCTGTCGGCGATGAACGCGCGGTAGAGCAGGCAATAGGCAGCGTTCTCAGGGTCCGACTGCAGCTGGCGAAGCTCGTGCTCGATCGACAGGACTGCTTCGGTCACGCGCCCGAGGCTGGCGACCGAGAGTGCGTGGGCACACGTCAGTTTCGATTTCAGTGGCTGATCCGTCGACTTGCCGAGGAGCGCCAGGGCATTCTCCAGCAATCGTGCAGCCTTCACGTCGTCGCCGAGCGTGCCATAGCGCGAGGCGATCATCGCAAGCACGGCGGCTCGGTTCTCGGGGCTGCCGCTCGTGTCGGCGAGCGCCAGCAGCTCGCTGCGTGCAAGCATGTCGTTCACCGTAATCGGCTTGCCGCCCTCGGCAGCTTCCGTAATCAAGACTCCGAGGAACTCGGTCACGGCGGCGTTGCGCGTAGCGAGAGCAAAGGCGCGATCGCGCTCGGTCGCGGCCGCGTCGGCCTGGCTGAGCGCGAATACGAGCGTCGTGAAGAGCGCCGCTATCGCGGTGGCCGAGGTCACGACCGAAAGCCAATGACGCCGGATGAAGCGACGCGTTGCATAGAAGGCGACGCCGCGACGCGCCTCGACGGGCGCGCGATGCAGATAGCGCGTGAGCTCGTCGCGCAGTGCCGCCGCAGTCTGGTAGCGATCCGCGGGATTCACCTGCAAGGCCTGCGCGAGGATCGCATCGAGGTCGCCGCGCAGTTCCTTCTGAAGTGCGCTACTGGCTGCGAAACGCGATGCGCGCGGAAGACGTCCATCGAGTGCCGCTTTGATCCGCTCGACACGACTGCCGGCGAGATGCAACGGATGTCCGCCCGTCAACAGAACGTACAGCAGCATGCCCAGCTGATAGACATCGGTCGCGGTGGACGGGACGTCACCGAGGAGCTGCTCGGGTGCGGCGTACTCCGGCGTCAGCACGATCTCCTCGGCGCGCGTCATCGTCGCACCTTCGGCCGCTCGCTCCGGATCCACGAGCTTCGCAATGCCAAAATCGAGCAGCTTGACGATGCCGTCACGCGTGACGAGCACGTTGGACGGCTTCAGGTCGCGATGAATGATCAGCTGGCTGTGCGCGTGCGCGACGGCCGCGACCGCGTCGAGAAACAGGCGGACGCGCGCTTCGACGCCGAGGGAGTGCGAGGCGCAGTAATGATCGATACGCTCGCCGTCCACGTACTCCAGCACCAGGAACTGGTGACCATCGTCGGTCGATCCGGCATCGAGCAGACGTGCAATATTGGGATGGCCGAGCCGCGCGAGCAGCCGTCCTTCGTGACGAAAGCGATCCGCGACCCGCGGTCGCGCGATCAGCCGGTCGAGAAACTTGATCGCGAAGCGGCCTTCGAAACGGCCGTCACTGCGCGAGGCCAGCCACACTTCGCCCATGCCGCCGCGCCCGATCATCCGGTCGACCGTGTACGCGCCGACCTGCTTGCCCGCGAGCGAAGGACGATGACGCTTGGTGAGGTCGGCGATCGCTTGCGGCGGCTCCTGCATGAAGCCGCAGGCGTCGAGCGCGTCCCGCTCGGCCAGCAGGTTGCGCAGCGCTGCCGCGACCAGCGGCTGCGAGGTGGCGAGATCGTTCAGCCAGCGCTCGCGTTCGTCGGGACCCAGGTCGAGCGCCCGATCCAGCTGACTGCTGAGCTCGTGCCACAGGGAAGGATCGAGAGGCGTCAAGCTCATACCGAATGGCGAGTGTATGCGCGTGCTCGGCGCGCTTGCCGATCTTTATTAGTCGCGGCGCGTGTCGGGTATTGCGTGCGGATTGCGATTGGAAAAGACCGCTGTAGGCATTCGCCGCAGCAATGGCGTAAACCCCGGGCCGTTTGCGATTGATGCAAGCAAGAAAGCAATTGGTCGAAAGGGCCATCGTGGTCTACGCGGTCAGCACATTGCCTGGAATCGTGAGCGCACTGCTCGTACCGACTGTGTTCGGCACGCTGTTCGCCGTCCGGCGCCGACTCGCGCGATTGCTCAAACCGGGAACCGCCACCATGCTCGACGCCGAGGAATATTTTCATCTGGCCCTGCACGCCAGCTCGATGGGTGACCATCACGCGTGCATGCAATATCTGGAAGAAGTGCTGCAGAGAGAACCGCTGAATGCCCGGGCGATGTACCTGCGAGCAGTTCAGCACGCCGAGCTCGGCCTCACGCAGCGGGCGGTTGCGGGCATCAAGACCGCACTGTCGATCGAGCCCGATCTCGATATCGCGCGCTTTCAGCTCGGGCTGCTGCTGCTGTTCGACATCAATCAGCCTGCCGAAGCGAAGGAGTATCTGCAGGCACTCTGTCGCAGCCAGAACCGCGCGCTGCGCGCATATGCCGAGGCGATGATCGCGATCGTCGACAACGAGCTGACGCTGGCACGGCAGAAGCTGGCCATCGGCCTGTCCGAATCGTCGCCGGATTCGCAGTTGCCGATGCTGATGCGCCGGCTGTTCGAGCGCCTGCTGAGCGGGTCCGCTGGACCCGGTGCTGTGGACAAGAACGGGCTCGCCGCGCGGTGCTCGCTCGCCCCCTGTCCGCCTTCTTTGTCCTGATTCGGAGATATCTCGCGCGCCGGAATGTCTGGTCCGGCGCGCGATATCCGATTACTTGAGTGATGTTGTTACGTTCACTGCCAGATCTTGCCCAGAGCACCGCCGAGTTCCAGAGCTGGTTCCAGTCGAAATGGGGCCGGGAGAACTGCATCATCTGGGGCCGCGCACGCCAGGCCGAATTCGGGCCGTGCACTCACACGTTGTCGATTCGCGCCGCCTGGGGCGGCGTCGAGCACTGTTACGTCAACGGCCGCACGCTCGCGGTCGACGACGACAACTTCCTGATCCTGAATCACGGCCAGATCTACAGCACCAGCATCCGCTCGGTGCAGCCGGTCGAATCGCTGATGATCTGCTTCAAGCCCGAGTTGGCCGAGCAGATCAATGGCGAGGCATCCGCCTCGATCGAGCAGGCCCTGGCACGCGGCGACGCCCCTGCGGAATGCACGCCGGATTTCATGGAGAACCTGCATCCGCACGAGAACGCCGTCAGCCCGGTGTTGCGCTTCATCCGCGCGCACATCAGTCGCGGAGTTCTCGATGAGGCGTGGTACGACGAGCAGCTGACGTTCCTGCTGGCGCGCATGCAGTGCCATCATCAGCGCCTGCTCGAGCAGGTCGATCGGATCGCGCTGATCCGCCCGGCGACGCGTCGCGAAGTGTATCGGCGCATTTCGCTGTCAACTGATTTCCTGCACACCAACTACGCGCAGGATGTCGACCTCACGACGCTCGCGAAGATGGCGTATCTGTCCAAGTATCACTTCCTGCGCTTGTTCTCGCTCGTGCACGGCGTGACGCCGCGCACGTACCTGCAGCGCAAGCGCATCAGCGTCGCGATTCGATTGCTGGAGTCGACGCGCATGACGATGAGCGAAGTCGCCGCGAGCGTCGGCTTCGCCGAAGAGTCGACGCTGGTGCGCCAGATGCGCCGCTGGACTCAGCTCACGCCGCGACAGGTTCGCGCACGTGTGACGGAAGGGCGCGACCGCCTGACTGCGTGATTTCCGACTGAGTGAGGTTGCGCCGATGCGTGGCGCTTCGCACACAGCGCATTGGCAATCCACACCGGCGCAACCCGCAATTTCAGCGTCATCGATGCTTCGACGCGTTGCTAACGTCCGCCATAGTTCCCGGTGGAGTAAGCAGTCAATGAAGCAAGAGTCCAGAAGTCATCACGTTCAACGCGCGATTCGTCGTGTGCTCATCAGCGCATCGGGCGCTGTCGCCGTCGTCGCTGCACCACAGTTGCACGCGCAGGATTCGACGATTCAGGAGATCGTCGTGACCGGCTCGCGCATTCCGCAGCCGAACCTCACCAGCATCAGCCCGGTCACGTCGATCGGCGCCGAGGCGGTGAAGATCGAAGGCGTGACGCGCGTCGAGGATCTGATCAACAACCTGCCGCAGGCGTTCGCCGACCTCGGCGGCAATCTCTCCAATGGCTCGACGGGCACGGCGACCGTCAACCTGCGCAATCTCGGTCCGCAGCGCACGCTGGTGCTGGTCAACAGCCGCCGGCTGATGCCGGGCGATCCGACGCAGAACGGCCAGGCCTCGCCTGATCTGAACCAGATTCCAGCGGCGTTGATCGAGCGTGTCGAAGTGCTGTCGGGCGGAGCGTCTGCGGTGTATGGCGCCGATGCTGTCGCTGGCGTCGTCAACTTCATCATGAACGATAAGTTCGAGGGTGTGCGTCTCGACGCGCAGTACAGCCTCTACCAGCACAAGAATGACAGCGACGTCGCCGACATCGTGCGGTCGCGCAACTTCAAGCTGCCCGACAGCAACGTGGCCGACGGCACCACGCGCGACTTCACTTTCGTCGCCGGCGTGAACACCGAGGATGGGCGCGGCAACGCGACGGTGTATCTCGGTTATCGACAGCTCGAGGCGATTCGCCAGGATGCGCGCGACTTCAGCGCGTGCGCGCTGGCGTCGTCCGATGTCGAGCCGGGCTTGTTCGGTTGCGGCGGCTCAGGAACGCCGGCCATCACGCGCTTTCGAATGGCCGATGGTCGCGATCTGACGATCAATCCGGATGGGTCGCTGCGGCCGTTCGCTGCGGCCGATCAGTTCAATTTCGCGCCGGACAATTACTACCAGCGTCCGGACGAGCGCAAGACCGGCGGCCTGTTCGCGCACTATGACTTCAGCGACAAGGCGAGCGTCTATACGGAGTTCATGTTCATGGACGACCGCACGCGCTCGCAGGTTGCGGCGAGCGGTGCGTTCCTCGGCAGCGGTCCGGGGCAGCCGCCGTTCTTCGGCAGCCGCGCGATCAACTGCGACAATCCGTTTCTGTCGCCGGACATGGTGGAGCAGTTCTGTGGCGGAGACCGCAGCGCGCCGGATGTGCTGATCAACATCGGTCGGCGTAACGTAGAAGGCGGCGGCCGCCTCGATGATCTGCGGCACACGTCGTTCCGCGGAGTAGTCGGCTTACGCGGCGATCTCGCCGATTCGTGGAGCTACGACGTGTACGGGCTGTACGGCGAGTCGGTGCTGGCCGAAGCGTTCCAGAACGACTTCTCGCGCGAGCGGCTGGGCAAGGCGTTGAACGCCGTGACTGACAATCGTCCGGGCTCGCCGACGCTGGGGCAGATCGTATGTCGCGTGAATGCGGACGCGGATCTGACCAACAACGATCCGGCCTGCGTGCCGTACAACATCTTCAGGGCAGCGGGCGGCGTCACGCCGGATCAGCTCGCGTATTTGCAGATTCCGGGCTTGTCGGAAGGCGAGACAGTGGAGCAGGTGCTGAGCGGATCGATCTCGGCGGATTTGAGTCGCTATGGTCTGAAGTTGCCGACTGCGACTGATGGTGTCGGCATCGCGTTCGGTGCGGAGTATCGCTCCGAGCGCTCGGATCTGCGCACGGATCGTGCGTATCAGACCGGCGATCTGGCCGGGCAGGGCGCGCCGACGCTGAACACGAGCGGGTCTTTCGATGTGCGCGAGTTGTTCACCGAGGTGCGCGTCCCGCTGGTGCAGGACAAGCCGTTCGTCGAGCGGCTCGCGTTGGAGGCCGGTTATCGCTACTCGGATTACAATCTCGGCTTCAACACCGATACGTATAAGCTGGGGCTCGACTGGGCACCGATCGGAGACATCCGTTTCCGCGGTAGCTATCAGCGTGCCGTTCGCTCGCCGAACATTCAGGAGCTGTTCCTGAAGCCGCGCGTGCAGCTCAACAGCAACGGCGATCCATGCGCGAGTCTGCCGGGCGATGCTCCTGATGCGTCGCTCGAAGAGTGCATTCGTTCGGGTGTCACGCCGGCGCAATACGGCAACATCCTCGCGAACCCGGCTGCGCAGTACAACGGGCTGGTCGGCGGCAATCCGCAGCTCGATCCCGAGGAGTCGGACACTTATTCGTTTGGTTTCGTGTTGACGCCGCGGGTGTTGCCGGGCTTCTCGCTGACGGTGGACTACTTCGATGTGACGGTCGACAAGCTGATCGGCTCGATCGGCGGCGATTTCATTCTCGACAGTTGCCTGGCAACGGGTGATTCAACGTTCTGTAGCAAAGTGCATCGTGACGCCAATGGCTCGTTGTGGCTCGGCGACACGGGCTTCATCGAGGATCCGATCATCAACACTGGCTCGTCGCAGGCGAAGGGCGCGGACGTCGAGGCGAACTATCGGTTCGAGCTTGGCCGCGCTGGAAGCCTCGCGCTGAATGCGGTCGGCTCGTGGATCGGCGAGTTCATCACGGAGCCGCTGGACGGCGCGCTGAAGTACGACTGCGTCGGGCTGTACGGGACCGTCTGCGGCACTCCGATTCCGGAGTGGCGTCACAAGGTGCGCGGGACCTGGCAGACGCCGGTCGGTCTCGATCTGACACTGACGTGGCGGTTCATCGACAGCGTCGAGCTCGACGCGACGAGCAGCAATCCGCAGTTGCAGAGCGCCGTGCCGTTCAGCGATCGCAAGCTCAGCTCGCGCAGCTACTTCGACCTCGTGGCGGCTTACACCATGAGCGACGTCTCGATGTTCAGCAACGTGACCGGCCGACTCGGGATCAACAACGTGCTCGACAAGGATCCGCCGTTGATCGGCCAGGACAGCTGCCCCGGCGTTCTGTGCAACGGCAACACCTTCCCGCAGGTGTACGACACGCTCGGCCGCTTCGTGTTCTTGGGACTGACAGCGGACTTCTAAGCGCATTGTGGGTCGGGCTTCAGCCTGACTCCTTTCCTGGACGGCGAGATCCCGCACTCGCCGTCCTTTTTTTGCGCTTGTTTTTTACCGTGGCGGAATCCGCAGCCGAAAAACGATAGTCAGGCGAGACGAGGCCATTTCGAACAGTGTCTCGTGGCCGGCGGCGTACCCGTTCGACGAAAGGCGTTCCTATCCCCGGGCCATAGCCGGCGGTGCGCCGACCGGTCACGAGTCACTCTTGCCCGAAGGGTGAGAGAAAGAAAGGGGAGACGGGAGATGCAAAGCGACACTGCCGAGGTCCCACTGCACGAGCTGCTCGTCCAGGTCCTGGCCGGCGATCCGGGAGACAACGGATTCGAAGTGCAGTATCAGCCAATCGTGCGGCTCGCGGGACACGCGACCGTTGCGGTTGAAGCACTCGTTCGCTGGGAGCATCCGATCGTCGGCAAGGTCGAGCCCGCGCAGTTCCTGTCGGCGGCGCAGCGGACGGGGCTCACGGGTGTGCTCGAGGATTTCATTCTCAACCAGGCGTGCGCGGATGCGGATGAGTTGACGGCTGTGTATGGCCTCGATGTGCCGGTGCATGTGAACGTGTCGGCGGGGCGGTTGGCGCGGCCGGATTTGCATGCGGCGATCGATTGGGCGCTGGGGCGATACAAGCTGGCGGCAAGTCGGCTGGTGGTGGAGCTCGCGCAGACGAGTCGGATCGAGAATGTGAGCGCGGCGTCGCGGGCGATTCAGAAGATCAGGAATCGTGGCGTGCGCGTTGCGATCGGTGATTTCGCGGGGTACGACATCATGGCGCAGCTGCAAGGGCTGCCGGTGGATCTGATCAAGCTCGACGCGCGGATTACTGGTGCGGGAGTGGACGCTACGCGTACGGAAGCGATGTGTGAGGCGGTGCTGGATGTGTGCCAGAGGATTGGGCTGACGGTGATCGCGCAGGGAATCTCGACTGAGGAGCAGGCGCACGCGTTGCTGGGATTGGGATGCGAACTGGGACAAGGCGAGCTGTATGGGGCGCCGCTGCGCTTGCAGCGGATGGCGAAGGCGCGTAAGCCCAAAGCCGCAAGATAAATCCGTCCAATAAACCCTCGAATCGAAAGATAGGTAGTCCCACCGCGAAAGATGGGTAGCTGCTGCCCATCTGCCGGCCGCGGCTGAGGATCACCATTGGCCCATGTTGCGATCTTGGGCTTTTCCGCTGGTGTTGCTTATGGCCTGGCATGGGTTCGGCGCAAGTGCCGCCGGAGATGTCGAGGCCAAAGTTCGGATCGCCGTTCAGGCCAACGATCCTGCTGCGCAAGTGAGTTCTGTGGATGGGTCGCCGGTCAGTGGGTTGTATTCGACGACTATCGATGGCGTGTCGGGGTACGTCAGTGCGGATGGAAGGTACTTCATCGTTGGGGACATGCTCGATTTGACGTCGCGGACGAATGTGACGGAAGAGAAGAGGAAGAAGACGCGAAGGGAGTTGTTGAAGAAGATCGGGCCAGGGGAGGCGATCGTGTTCGGGCCGGAGAAGCCGAAGTACACGATTACTGTGTTTACGGATGCGGATTGCCCTTACTGCAGGAAGCTCCACGAAGAGATGGGAGAGCTGGAGAAGAAGGGAGTCGAGGTGAGGTATGTAGCGTTTCCGAGGTCGGGGCCGGGGACGAAGACGTGGAAGACGATGACGGCGGTGTGGTGTGCGGAGGACCGGCGGGAGGCGTTGACGCGGGTGACACAGGGAGAGATGGTGAAGGAGGAGAAGAAAAAGTGTAGTGATGCGGTGATAGCGAAGCACTATGAGTTGGGGCAGAAGCTGGGGATTCCGGGCACGCCGATGATCGTGTTGGCGGATGGGACCTCGCTCGGTGGGTACGTAGCGCCGGATAACCTGGTTGTCGCGCTGGCGGAGCATGCGCACCGCGCGGGCGGAGATTCTCGCGAACAGTGACTCACGGCCGGGATGAGGTCTAGAGTCTGTGCAATTTCCACTGCCCGCGATTGAACAATGCGCGGTTCCAGAGTGCGAGTATCGAGAAGGACACCAGCACGGCAACGAACACGCCGACCGGCCCGAAGCCAAGTGTATGGGCAAGTATCCACGCCAGAGGAAGCTGTCCGAGCCAGAAGCAACAGAAGTTCAGGCGTGTCGGTGTCCAGGTGTCGCCGGCCCCGTTGAACGCAGCTGATAGGCAGTTTCCCGCGGCGTACAGAGGAAATCCCAGGCTGACGATACGCAGTGCATCTGCGCCGTGCGTAATCACGCGGACGTCGCTCGTGAATAGCTGGACGAGCGGCTCAGCAAGCACCACGAACACTGCCCCCACTATAGAGAACAAGACGACGTTCCAGCGCATAGCGATCCGCACTGCGTCCTCGGCGCGATCTGGTCGCTGCGCACCGAGGTTTTGCCCAACGAGAGTCGCGCCTGCGTTCGCCAGTCCAAGACCAGCGAGCATCGCGACGTTCACCAGCCTCATCGCGACGGTATAACCGGCGACGGCGGCCGTGCCAAAGATGGCCACGATGCGGAATAGCGCGACCCAGCTGATCGTCGTGATCAGCATCTGCGCAACACCAGTCCCGGCGGTCACCGCAATCCTTCTCAGCAGTGCCGGCGCAGGGCGCAGATCACGCAAGTGGATGCGCACGCGAGAGTTGCGACCACAGAGGTGCCAGAGTTGATAGGCCACTCCGATACCCCGCGCAAGGTTGGTAGCAATCGCGGCTCCCGTGACGCCTGTCTCGGGGAAAGGTCCCCAGCCGAAGATGAAGCAGGGACACAGTATTACGTTCAGCGCATTCGCCAGCCAGAGAGTTCGCATGGCGAGGACGGCGTCACCGGCTCCGCGGAAGATTGCGTTGATCACGAAGATCACAAAGACAGTGGCATTGCAGCCGAACATGATGCGGGCAAAGCCGGTGCCGAGGTCGACGATGGCAGCGTCCGAGCTCATAGCCTCGAGAATTTCCGCCGCAACCGGGCCGAGAGCGAGACCGAGCGCCGTCGATACTGCGCCACCGAAGAGCAGGATCTGTCCGGCTGCCTGTGAGGCAAGCTGTGGATTGCTTGCGCCAATTCGCCGCGCCACGATGGCTGTCGCTGCGAACGAAATCCCGACTGCAATGGCGTATATGAGCGTCATTACAGCCTCGATCAGGCCGACGACGGCGACTGCGCCCGGTCCCAGGCGTCCGACCCAGAATGTGGCGACCAGCGCAAACAGCGCTTCCATCAGCATTTCCATCATCATCGGGAGCGCCAGCATGAGCACCGCGCGGTTCAGGGGTTCGGCGAGGTAGTCACGTTGCTCGCCGCTCAGTGCGTGCGCGACATCGCTCCACAGTGAGCGCTCGAAAAGTGCGAATGAATGCTTTGTCGACGAAGGGCGCATGGGCGATGCGATATCACATTCGCGGTTCGGGGAGGCTCTTATAGGTCTACTTCCCTCGTGGCGCCACGCGGCAGTTCGACAGTGTGCGAGCGCTGCAGCGGAGGCAGGACAATCGAGCGAGCGCCGCTTCTGGTCAGTGTTGGTATATTCGTTTCTGACCGGCGCCAGAGCTATGGCGCCTCTTGCTGTACAAAGGTAATGCAGTAAGCTCGAAGCGAGACCGCAGCGTGGAGGCCAGGATGGACCAGGAACGAAGGACGGACACTGCAGACTTGAGTTGCTCTGTGTACTACGCACGGAGCATTGTCCGTTGCGATCCGCTGTCGGCGTGGGAAATTCTGCTGAGCTACGAGGCGTGGAATCCCAGCTTTGCTACTGCGCAGACGTCGAGAATCCATGGCACTGCCCGCTGCGAAGGGGAAATCGTTCGCATCGTTGCATGCCCTCCGGGTGGTGACCCGCAGCCTGCGTTCTACGCAGAAACTGTCAAGCTGGTGCCTCAACAGCACATCGTGTGGCACGTCTATCCCGAAGAAGGAGACTCGTTCAGGAACTTTCTCGAGTTCGGGCTCTCACCGAGGCCAGAAGGCGTGCAGTTCGATATTCGGTGTTATGCGCGCGAGAGGATGAGTGCGGATGCGCTCGCGAAACACCGCTCCGACACGGAAACTGGATTGCAAGGGCTGGCACTGGCATTCAAAGAATATTGTGAAAGGCGTGCCTGAGGTCTGGCGACTGCCACAACTCGTCTCCATCTAGAGTGAGACCGCCACACCGGCAGTTCTGAACCTCCCTTCGCGCATTCCAACCGCGCGCAGCGTTCCACAGACGGCGAGCGGCGCGATTCGCCGCGAAAGCAGGGATGACCTGCGCACGTGAGGCCGTCTAGACCTATTAGCTTCGTATCCAAACTTTCATCGCTACGAGGCAGCTTTGCAATTCAAGCTGCTGGCGCCGAGCGCGAAAGTTTCGATGGTTGCACACACGACATGAGTCCGTTCGATGGCGGGCGATGACAGGTATTGCCAGCGTCACACGCGTCTCTATGCGTCTTCGTAACAACTTACAAGAAGGTGATCTTGATGAACGCACGCGCGCGCCAGCATCTGACCACGGAAAGTGGTGGGTATCTTATCGCAATCACATCGCTGGCAGCATCCGCATGCGTCTATTGTATGGGTTCGACAGCGTCGGCGGCGGAGCAGGCGCGGGATGCCAAGGGCAATATCGAGGAAGTTATCGTAACGGCGCAGAAGCGAGCCGAGCGGCTGCAGGATGTACCGATCTCCATTGCTGTGCTCGGTGGTGAAGGTCTGGATAAGTCTACGGTCGAGGGAGTCACCGAAGCCTTGAAGCGCGTGCCCGGCGTGACCAATACAGTGGGGGTCAATGGTGGCACGCAGCTGGCGGTCCGCGGAGTTTCGGCCGGAGGGCCTCTGTTCAGCGGATCGAGTCCTGTGGCCTACTACCTGGACTCCGTCCCCTTCGGATTCGTCAAGACTGCAATCGTTCCAGATTCCAACGCCTACGATGTGGAGCGCGTCGAGATCCTTCGCGGACCTCAGGGAACCTTGTATGGGGCGAGCGCGCAGAATGGTGTCGTGCGCGTCCTCACACGCGACGCAAATCCCGATGCTTTCGAGTTGAAGACTCGCACCTCCGTCTCGACTACTGACGGCGGCGGCGACAACTATCGCGTGGACGCGGCGCTCAACGTTCCGCTGGTGGAGGACAAGCTCGCGGCACGTGCAGTCGTCGGCTACCAGGACATGGACGGGTGGGTCGATGCTCCGAACCGGGATGATGTCAACGATGCAAAGCTGGTGAGCTATCGGCTCAAGGTGAATGCGCGACCGACCGAAAATTTGTCGATCGGGTTGTCCGCATGGCGATCGGACAACGATTACGGCGCTCCGTCCACGTCGGATGACCAGGGGCGCGTGGCATCGGTCCATGATCAGTCGATCGCGACGGACTACGACGTCTATGGACTGAAGATCGCATACGATTTTGCTGGCATCAGGCTGACGAGCTCGACGAGCTACCTCGACTACCAGAACATCTACGACCTCGACTTTTTCCTGCCTACGCTGCTGACCACGGAGCTCGATTCCAAGGTGAAGGCCGAGGAGCTCATTCTCAATTCGACTCAAGGCGAAACCTGGCGATGGTCGCTGGGCGGCTTTTACCGCGATGCCGAAGACCGGCTGGTGCAGACGTGGCCCGGTCTCCTCCCTTCGCCGCTCGACTGGAGCGAGACTTCCAAATCCTTCGCGTTCTTTGGCGAAATAACGCGAGTCCTGCTCGACGGACGATTCGAGGTCACCGCCGGCTTGCGACATTTCGAGGACGATGTCGAAGGTCGCGAGAACTCCAGCCTGACGGGCGACCCCAACGCCCCGCTGAATCACAGCAAAAGTAACTTTGATGCCACTTCGCCACGCCTGGTTCTGACATGGCATCCGAACGCTGACGTCACTTCCTATGTGTCGTACGCAGAGGGCTTTCGTAGCGGCTTCAACCAGAATCCGTTGGTGCTGACCGTAGCCCCGGCGTTTCCACCGCTCACGGCAGATACCTTGAAGAACTATGAGATGGGCCTGAAGACCGGTCTGTTCGATGACCGCCTGGCCATCGACAGCGCAGTCTATTTCATGGATTGGCAGGATGTGCAGCAGCCGCTGACTGTCGATTTCAATGGTGCTCCAGTTGCAGCGATTATCAATGGCGCGTCTGCCAGTGGCCTTGGCGTCGATCTTGGCATCTCCACGGAAGTCATAGGCGGGTTGCGCATCGGCGCGACCGTCAGCTGGAATGACTTGACCATGGACAGTGACGTTTTCTCGCAGGAACCATCCGGTCCTGTCCTGCTATTCCATGAAGGTGATCGTCTGAGCTACTCCGCCGAGTACACGACAAGCTTGTCCGTGGACTACGCGTTTCCCTTGAGAAAGAACGGTATGCAAGGGCGGTTCTCGACGTCAGCGACCTACAGCTCCGAGCAGGCGTATCGCACCATTGTTGGTGGCACACTGATCGTGGACGAGGGTGATCCGATGTTGATCTCTCGGGCAAGCTTCTCGATCGATTTCCCGCGGCGATGGTCGGCCACACTGTTTGCCGACAACATCAACAACGAGGACGGCGCCTACGTCGGATTTCTGAACGTACCTGATTGGGCCTCACGCACCCGCCCCCGTACGATCGGCTTGCAGCTCGAGTATCAGTTCTGATGATGGAGGTATTGCCGAGCGATTGTGTCGTTGCTCCATTTATCGACGGTACGCTGTCGCGCTCCGACAGCGCTGCCACGCTCGAGGTCGTCAATCCGTCGAGCGGTCGGCCCTGCCTGTCCATACCCGTCGGCTGCCAGGGCGACGTGGACCGCGCCGTGGCATCTGCAGCGCGCGCGTTCGAGGACGGACGGTGGAGTGAGGCTCCACCGTCGTTTCGAAAGCGAACGCTGCATCGGCTGGCAGACCTGATCGCCGCCGACGCGGCAGCACTGGACAGGCTGGACGCCGGCGAGATGGGCAAGCCCGTGAGCGAAGCGTTCTGCAACGCTGCAGCAGCGGCCGAGCTCATCCGGTTTTACGCAGAAGCCGTCGACAAGGTAACTGGCGAAGTCTACGCGAGTGATGCGAAGAGCTTCGTCGCGCAGCGACGCGTGCCGCGCGGCATCGTGGCAGCGGTCGTTCCGTGGAATTTCCCAGCCTACGTTGCGGTTCTCAAGATTGCTCCCGCGTTAGCAGCGGGGAACTGCGTCGTCTTGAAGCCTTCGGAGCTCGCATCGCGCTCGGCCATGAGAATTGCGCATCTTGCATTGCATGCCGGCCTGCCACCGGGTGTCCTGAATGTCGTGCCTGGAGCCGGCGAGACGGTGGGCCGCGCGCTTGGGCTGCATCGGAATGTCGACATGCTCACCTTCACCGGCTCGTCTGCCGTAGGCCGATTGATGCTGCAATACGCCGGCGAGTCGAACATGAAGGTGGTGATGACCGAGTGCGGCGGCAAGTCACCGCAGATAGTGTTTGCCGATGGCGTCGACCTGAATGCTGCAGGCGAAAGGATTGCGCACTTTCTGCTGACCAACCAAGGACAAATCTGCAGCGTCGGTTCGCGCGTGCTCGTACATCGCTCTATTCAAGCCAGGTTGCTCGACGTGATTACCGCGCGTCTGAGTCGAATAGTGATCGGCGACGCCCTCGACTCCAAGACGACGTTCGGACCCCTCGTCTCGGCTGCGCAATGCGGGCGTGTCACAGAGTACATCGAGGCAGCGACACGTGACGGGGCCCGGCTGATTTTCGGCGGTCGCCGCGTAAAGCGAGAAACCGGAGGGTACTTCGTCGAGCCAACGGTCTTCAGCGACGTGTCACCGCGAGCACGGATAGCTCAGGAGGAAGTCTTCGGCCCTGTGCTCTGTGTCATTCCGTTCGAAGACGAGGCAGCCGCTCTGCGGATCGCCAACGACTCGATGTATGGTCTCGCCGCCTATGTGTGGACGGCCGATCTTTCGACTGGCATGCGCATGGCGAAGGGTCTGCGCTCGTCCGTGTTGATCAATGCTGCAGCACCCGCGGGTGAGGGCGCAGGTCACGCGACATCGTCGGAGCCGTTCAAACAATCTGGAATCGGCAGCGAAGGAGGGCTTGTGGGGATGGAAAGCTATCTGCGCCGGCAACTCGTCTGGTTCAATCACGGTTGAGCGATCTACATGGCACGCAATGGCTACAAGAACTACCTGCTCGCCGTGCTCATGGTCATTCTCGTTTTCAACTGCGTGGATCGCGTAGCGCTGGGTTTGGTGCTGGAGAACATCAAGGCCGACCTTCATCTCAGCGACACCCAACTCGGCTTCCTCAGCGGTATCGCATTCGCATTGTTCTACTCAGTCATGGGCGTCCCGATCGCTCGCTGGGCCGACCGCAGCAACCGCGTGCTCATCATCTCGGTAACCGCTGCTCTCTGGAGCGTAGCGGTTGCTCTGTGTGGCTTCGCTGACACGTTTGTCCAGTTGCTGTTGATTCGCATAACAGTAGCAGTAGGTGAGGCAGGGTGCATTCCGCCCGCGTTTGCGCTGATTGCTGACTACTTCAATCGCGCCGAGAGGCCACGAGCCGCAGCCATCTATGGACTTGGCGCGCCGTTGAGTACCGTGATCGGGTATTTCTTTTCAGGTTGGCTGAACGATCTCTATGGCTGGCGAGTGACATTCATGCTGTTGGGCGTTCCCGGCTTGGTACTGGCCGCGCTGGCTTGGTTCACGTTGCGCGATCCGAGGCACGCCGACGCGAAGCGCGCCGATCGTCACTCGCGAGCGACTCCGCAGACCGTTGCTCCGCCGTTCAGGGAAACGTGCGTGACCCTGTGGGCCAATGCGACGTTTCGCCACTTGCTGTTGTGCCTCTCGGTCATGTTCTTCTTCAGCTACGGAATCTTCGTCTGGCTTCCGGCATTTGTGATGCGGAGCTACAACCTGACCAGCGGCGAGCTCGGTACGTGGCTGGCACTCACTTATGGACTGGGGGGAACCATCGGCGCATACGTCGGTGGCCATCTCGCTTCTCGTCACGCCGCGAACAACGAGGGCTTGCAACTGAAGGCGATGGCCGGCGCAATCGCATTGGCAGGTGTGCTGTCGGTATTGGCGTACCTCTCCTCGAATCAGTACGTCGCCTTCCTGCTCATCGCCTTGTCCGCGATGGGTCTGACAACAGCCAACGGTCCCTTGTTCGGCACAATCCAGACGCTCGTACCCGAAAGCATGCGGGCCGTATCATTCGCGCTGGTCTACCTTTTTGCGAACCTCATCGGCATGGGTCTGGGGCCGTTGGCTGCGGGCGCGCTTAGCGACGCGCTCCGGCCTTGGGTAGGGGAGGAATCGCTGCGCTACGCGCTTCTGATCCTCGCACCGGGATACCTCGTATGTGCCTGGCACGCCTGGCGCGCAAGCAAGACCGTTGCGCGCGATTTGGCCGCCGTCCATGCGGACGCCGCCGATGTCGTGCATGCCGAGAGCCGTGGACGCATCGACCAGAGCTACGCTCTCTGAAGCAGCTGCGTCGGCCAGGTGCCGACGACCTCCAATGCAAGGGAAGGAACAGGGGGAACGTCGGTTGGGCGAATCAGACAACGACCGCGTGGAGGTACGCTGGGGAATAAGGATTCCACTGCGCGATGGCATCCTGCTGAACGCCACCCTCTATGCGCCGCGTGAGCTCACCGCGCCCATGTCGGTGATCTTCACGCTGACCCCCTACATCGCGCAGACCTATCACGATCGCGGCATCTACTTTGCCGCGCGCGGCTATCCGTTTCTGACAGTCGATGTGCGTGGCCGCGGAGATTCGGAGGGCGTGTTCAAGCCCAACATCAACGAAGGCCGCGACGGTTACGATGTGGTCGAGTGGCTGGCGCGGCAGTCCTATTGCTCTGGCCAAGTGGCAATGTGGGGCGGGTCGTACGCGGGATACGACCAGTGGGCGACTGCCGCGCAGCTGCCGCCGCATCTCGCGACGATCGTGCCGGTCGCCGCGCCGTGCTTCAGTGTCGACTTTCCGATCCGCAGCAACATCGCGATGCCCTACTGGATGCAATGGCTCACGCTGGTCGGTGGTCGTGCTTCCCACGACAGGATCTTCGGCAGCGAGCGTTTCTGGGCCGACATGTTTCGACGTTCGTTCGAGCGCGGCCTGCCATTCAGGGAGCTGGATGCGATGCTCGGCAATCCGTCGGAATGCTTCCAGGAATGGGTGGCTCATCCGCAGCAGGACGAGTACTGGGATCGTTACAACCCGACAACGGACCAATACGCAAGATTGTCGATGCCGATTCTGACGATCACCGGCATATACGATGGCGACCAGCTCGGCGCGCTCACTCACTATCGTCGCCACATCGACAGCCTTGCATCTTCAGAGCGGTCGAGACACTACTTGATCATAGGCCCGTGGGACCACGCAGGCACGCGCACTCCAGTCCGGGAATTCGCCGGACTCCGCGTCGGAGACGCCAGTCTGGTCGATCTCGCGGAGCTGCATCTGCAGTGGTACGACTGGACGATGCGCAAGGGCCCCAAGCCGACATTCCTGCGGAGCAATGTTGCCTATTACATGATGGTCGTCGACGAGTGGCGTTACGCCGATTCGCTCGAGGAGGTCACTGCCGGCTTCGAAGCCCTGTACCTGCAATCGCAGACCAATCCGACCGACGTGTTCCTGTCAGGCGGGCTGGGCAGACAACCGCCGTCAAGCAGCGAACCGGACCACTACGTTTCCGATCCTCGCGATGTCAGTCTCGCTGCGCTCGAGTGCACGGTCGATCCGGCGAACAGAGTCGACCAGCGGTTGGCGCATGCCCGAAGCGGCAAGCACCTGGTCTATCACACTGCGGCGTATCAGCAGGACCTCGACATCGCCGGCTTCTTCCGGCTGACGGTCTGGCTGTCGATCGATCAGCCGGACACGGACTTTGTTGCAAGCATCTACGATGTGAGTTCGACTGGAGAAGTCGTACAGCTCACCACGGATGTGATGCGGGCGCGCTATCGCGAGAGTCTGCGCACCCCAAAGCTCATCGAGAGTGCCGCGCCCCTGCGCTATGACTTCGAGACCTTCGCATTCGTAGCGCGAAGGATCAGTGCGGGCCATCGGCTGCGCCTGGTGTTTGGGCCCATCAATTCGATCTACAGCCAGAAGAACTACAACAGCGGAGGCGTGGTGGCCGAGGAATCGGCGCGCGACGCGAGACCTGTGACTGTAAAGCTATTGCATGACGAAGCGCACCCGAGCGCTCTCTATGTTCCGGTTGCGGGATCCAGTCCCCATGCGCGCCGGTAATCCTGTGCAGCGAGCATTGAGGGTGGAAATCGAAAGCTGGTCTCTGCGCGAGCCTTTTCGCATTACCGGCCGCACCATCGATGCCTTCGACGTAGTCGTGGTCACTATTGAGGAGCAGGACTTCGTAGGGCGCGGTGAGGCGGCCGGCGTGCACTACCTTGGCGAGGACCCAGCATCCATTGTTGCCCGCATCGAGGCCGTACGTGGAGCGATAGAGGGCGGTATTGATCGCACTGCTCTGCATTCGCTGTTGGCGTGTGGAGGTGCGCGCAACGCAGTCGACTGCGCGTTGTGGGATCTGGAGGCGAAACGCTGCAGGTCGCCAGTCTGGCGGATCGCCGGATTGCAGGAACCGAAGCCGCTGTTGACCACATTCACGTGCGGAGCAGATGACCCTGCCAGGATGGCTGACGCGGCGCGGGCGTACGCCGGAGCACGATCGATCAAGTTGAAGCTTACCGGTGAGGCCGTTGATGCGGAGCGCGTCTGCGCGGTGCGCGAGGCAAGACCGGACGTCTGGCTCGGTGTAGATGCGAATCAGGGCTTCAGCCGCGCGGCGCTCGAACGCCTGATGATGGTGCTTGAGCGCGAGCGCGTCGCGTTGATCGAGCAGCCATTTCGGGTGGGCGAGGAGCACTTGCTCGACGGCTTCTGCTCGCCCATACCGGTCGCTGCGGACGAAAGCGCGCAGGGCGTTGCCGATCTCGATGTGCTCGCGGGACGTTTTCAGGCAGTCAACATCAAGCTCGACAAGTGCGGCGGACTCACCGAAGCGCTCGCGATGGCTCGGGCCAGCGAGCAGCTCGGGCTGACGCCGATGGTAGGGAATATGGGCGGAACCTCCCTGGCGATGGCGCCGGCTTTCCTGGTCGGACAGCTTTGCGGGCTCGTGGATCTCGACGGGCCGGTGTTCCTGCGAACGGACAGGGCCGCGACGGTCGAGTATCGCGATGGGTTCATCGACTGTGGGTCGATGATCTGGGGCTGACAGGCCAATCAAGGATTCGCCGAATCGCCGAGGGATGAATGGACATTCACGACCAGCTGTTCGAACTCATCGGCAAGCTCGTGCTGCGGCATTCTCCCAGCGGTGTCGAGGCCGATGTGGATGAGTTGCTGCGAGAAAGCTTTGCGGCCTTGGAGCTTGCTCCGTATAGCGACGCGTCCGGCAACCTGATTGTCAAGATTGTGGGCCGTGGAGGTCACGGCAGGATTGCGATTACCGCTCACAAGGACGAGATCGGTGCGATCGTGACTGAGGTGCGTGAAGGTGGACGCGTGGCGATCCGCAAGCTTGGCGGCGCATTTCCATGGGTCTACGGCGAGGGTGTGGTTGACCTGCTGGGCGATTCCCGGCTGGTTAGTGGCGTCCTGAGCTTCGGTTCGCGTCACGTTTCGCACGCGTCTCCACAGTTCGCGCACAAGGAAAGCGCGCCGCTGCGGTGGAGCGACGCCTGGGTTGAAACTAAACTCAGCGGGGCAGAGCTTGCCGAGGCTGGCGTGCGACCGGGTACGCGAATGGTGGTCGGCAGGCACCGCAAGGCGCCGTTTCGCTTGCAGCAGCACATTGCCAGTTACACGCTGGACAACAAGGCTTCGTTGGCGATCCTGCTCGAGTTGGCGCGACGTATCGACCATCCCCGGCCGGATGTGTACCTGGTTGCGACCGCAAAGGAAGAAGTTGGTGCAGTCGGCGCGCTCTACTTTACTCAGCGGGAACAGGTCGACGCGCTGATCGCGCTGGAGATCTCGCCGATCGCACCGGAATACAACATCGTCGACGGCATCGCTCCGGTGCTCCTTGCCGAGGACAGTCATGGACTGTACGACCATGCGTTGAATGAAATCGTGCGCCGCGTGGCGGCTGCTCGACAGATTCCGCTGCAGCTTGCGGTTCTGAACGGCTTCGGAAGCGACGGCTCGATCGTGATGAAGGAAGGACATGTGCCGCGGGCGGCGTGTCTCGGATTCCCGACTCTCAACACTCACGGCTACGAGATTGCGCACCTGGGTGCGATCGCAAACTGCGTCGAGGTTCTCGACGGTCTCTGCCAGGAATCGTTCGCCTGAACTGACCGCAGCTGTTCGCCAGAGCTGCTCCGTGGAGCGGCCGCTTACCAAGAATCAAAACCTGTCACGACATCGCGTGCTCTGCAGCCCGGACATGTCATGGGACCTGCGCGGTGGGACCACATGCGCATGCACTGTGCAGCAGCGTTGCTCGACTGTTCGTAGACCTCTGAATTCTGGGCGATCCGCGGCAGTGCGCCGAGCGTCGCGGCAAACCTAAACGACCCTGTGCGCAATTCGCCGCGCACCATCGTGACGCTTCGCTTTGGACGCTCACGATTGCCGCAGGGTCGGCTTGCCTGATACTCGCCGTTACCCAGAGAGTGGCGGTCGCCTCAAGACATGGAAAAGTCGATGAATGACGAGTGCAATTACGACTTGAACAGTCAGCAGTTTGAAGCAATCGCTCGCACCGTGCCCGGTGGCGCAGAGAACGTTCAGGACGTCTATACCTTATCCGCCCTCCAGGAAGGCATGCTGTTCCATCGCCTGTTAAGCGAAGACAGCGATCCCTACCTTCTCTCGACGCTCTTCGAACTTGAATCGGCGGACTGTGCCAACCCGCTAAAAGAAGCGCTGCAGGCGGTGATTGCGCGACACGACGCGCTGCGCACAGCCGTGCTGTGGGAGGGGCTGCCTCGGCCACTGCAGGTCGTGTATCGACGAGCTCAGTTGCCGTTCGAGACACTGACGTTGGCTGAAGACGATAATCCGCATGAGAGGCTGCGAGAAATGATGCGGCCGCAGCGTCAAATGCTCGATCTGCATCAGGCTCCTCTCGCCAGGCTGCAGCTGGTTGCGGATCCGCAGCACGCCCGTTGCTATGCATTGCTTCAGGTTCATCACGTGGTCTGCGATCACCAGTCGTTGCGCCTGTTCGTTGCGGAGGCGATGGCATTTCTGCAGGGGCGAGCGCAGGGCCTGCCAGCGTCGCTGCCGTATCGCGAATTCGTTGCGGCACAGAGCCTTACGACTGATCGAATTCGACAAGCGGAGGAGTTCTTCCGCCGCAAGCTGGGCGCGATCAGCGAGACCACGGCACCTTTCGGCCTGCTGGAGGTGCACGGAGACGGCAGTCGCCTTCGCGAGGTACGGATGGCCCTCGACGAACGGCTGGCTCGGCAAGTACGCGCGCAGGCGCAGCGATCACTAGTGAGCCCTGCGCGGGTGTTCCATGCCGCCTGGGGTCTGGTGGTCGCGAACACTAGCGGGAGGGACGACGTGGTGTACGGCACTGTGCTCTCAGCGGCCAGAGCATGGCGTGGTCAAGCTGGTCGCATGCTTGGAATGTCGGTCAACACGCTGCCGCTGCGGCTACAGCTGGCAGGTGCAACTGTCGAGGAGTTACTGCAAGACACCGACAGTTCTCTGGCGGAGCTTGCGGATCACGTGCACGTTCCGCTCACCACGGCGCAACGGTGCTGCGGAATTGCCGGTACGACTCCGTTGTTCACGACCATCTTCAACTATCGACACAATCGCGAGATAGCTGCGGACGCAGGTGACTCGAAGGCGGTTCGCGTGCTCGAGCGCGGTGAGGCCTGGACGAACTATCCAATCGCGATGACGGTCGACGATCTCGGCGACGACTTTCTCCTGACGGCGCAGGTCGATCAGCGGATCGATGCCGGTCGACTCGGCGACTACTTGCAGGAGGCGGTGCGCGCGCTCGTAGTGGCGCTGGAGGAGGCGCCGCGTACACCTGCGACGACGCTGTCGATCCTGCCGCCAGCCGAACGTCAGCGCATTGTAGAGGCGTTCAACGCAACCCGCGCCCTCTATCCGAGGGACAAGCTGATCCACGAACTGTTTGAGGAACAGGTGCAGCGTACGCCCAACGCCATCGCCGCGCTGTACAACGACGAGTTGCTCACCTATCGCGAGCTCAACGAGAAAGCAAATCGGTTGGCCCGACACCTCGCAACGCAAGGCGTTGCGGTCGGCATGTACGTTCCTGTGCTGATGCTGCGCTCGATGCAGATGCTGATCGCGCAGCTTGCGGTGTTGAAGCTGGGCGGCGCCTACGTACCCATCGATTCGGACATGCCTGAGATCAGACGGGCCTTCATGATCCGCGATTGCGCAGCATCGGTGTTGTTAGTGGACGGCACAGGCGCCGCCGAGTTGAGCGGGCTCAGTGTACGGTCAGTCAACTGTGCAGATGCCGACGCCGCCCTGGCCGGCGAGTCAAGCGACAACTTGCCAACCCTGGCAGAGCGCGCGCTCGCCGCGTACGTGATGTACACCTCGGGTTCGACCGGTGAGCCGAAGGGAGTAATCGTAGAGCACCACAGTGTCATTCGCCTCGTGGTGAACAATGGCTACGCAGAAATCGTGCCGCAGGATTGCCTCGCACACTACAGCAATCCGACATTCGATGCTTCCACTCTGGAAGTCTGGGGTGCATTGCTGAATGGCGCCAGGGTGCTCATCGTGCCGCAAGCGATCGTGCTCGAACCTGCGCGCTTCTGTGAGTTGCTCGTAGCTCGCGACGTCACGTTGCTGTACATGTCTGTGGGTCTGTTCAATCAGTACACGGAAGCGCTCGCCGATGTGTTCGTCCGGCTTCGGTACCTGTTGGTGGGTGGCGATGCCGTGGATCCGGCGGCTATCCGACGTGTTCTCCGCAACAGCCCGCCGCAGCATCTGCTCAACGCGTACGGTCCGACGGAGTGCACCACGCTCTCGACGATACAATTGATCAGCAGTGTCGAGACTCCCGACACCGTAATACCGATTGGTCGACCGCTCGCGAACGGACAGGCATACGTGCTGAATGAGCGCATGCATGTCGTGCCACTGCAGGTCACGGGCGAGATCTATATCGGCGGCGACGGTGTAGCCCGCGGATATCTGAACAGACCTGAGCTCACGGCGGAAAGGTTCGTCGCTGACCCGTTCAGCGGCGCCCCACAGGCTCGTTTGTACAAGACGGGCGACCTGGGTCGCTGGCGTCCGGACGGCACCCTTGAGTACCAGGGCCGTAACGACAACCAGGTCAAGGTCAGAGGATTCAGGATCGAGCTCGGCGACATCGAAGCACAATTGCTCAAGCACGAGCGCGTCCGAGAGGCGCTGGTCGTTGCGAGAGTGGATCGGACGGGCGCCAAGCGGCTGGCCGCGTATGTAGTGGCGTTGCCGGCGATCGATGCCGCAGCGTTGCCTGGCAGTGAGCTCCGTACGCATCTCAAGTCTCTGCTGCCTGAATACATGGTGCCCAGTGCGTTTGTAGTGCTGGACCGAATGCCGCTCACAGCCAACGGCAAGATCGATCGAAGAGCGCTGCCGGACCCGGAGTTCGAGGCATACGCCACGGCTCCCTACGAGCCGCCGACGCGAGAGACCGAGGTGCACCTGGCCGACATCTGGCAGGCCCTGTTGCAGATCGATCGCGTCGGGCGACACGACAACTTTTTCGAGCTCGGTGGGCATTCGCTGCTTGCGATGCAAGTGAGCGCGCGCGTTCGAACGATGCTCTCGATCGAGCTGCCGGTCAGGACCGTGTTCGAGTCTCCCATTTTGCGCGACCTGGCGGTCGCGGTGGACGAGTTGCGCCATGTACAGCTGCGCGAGCGCATTGCAGCGGGCGGCGCGGAGATCGAGGAGCTGATGGACTTGTTGGGTGCAATGCCGGAAGCCGATGTAGAGGACGCATTGCGGCGATTTTCTGCTCAGGGAGGAGGATTGCGATGAGGGATTCGGTGTCGGCGCAAGCAAGGCTCGAAACACTGTCGAAGAGCAAGACCCGGCTGCTGGGACTACTACTGCAACGCAAGTCAGTGTCCGCGCAGCCCATCAGACAATACTCTCGCAACAAGTCCGGCCCGGTGCAGCTGCCCATCTCCGGCGCGCAGCAGCGCTTGTGGTTTATTGATCAGTTGGAGGGAGCCAGCACGGCCTACCACACTCCGCTGACGGTGAGGATAGTCGGCCACCTCGTGGTGCCGGCGCTGCAGCGGGCCATGGACACACTTGTGTGCCGTCACGAAGTGCTGCGCTCAGTCTTCGTCAAGGTCGATGGCGAGGCTGTGCAGCAGATCATGCCGATCGGCTCGTGCACGCTGCAGTCGCTCGATCTCACGACCCTCGACGCACTCGAGCGTGAAGCAGCGGTGCTGAGATACTCGCACGAGGAATTGAGCAGGCCGTTCGATCTGACAACTGGGCCGCTCATTCGCAGCTTGCTGCTACGTCTGTCGCCCAGTGAGCACGTAATGCTCATCACCATGCATCACATAGTATCGGACGGCTGGTCGCTGGGCGTGCTGCTGCGGGAGCTGACGGCACTGTACGAGGCCGAGGAAACCGCTAGCGGCGAGTCCCTCCCGAGCCTGTCGATTCAGTACGGTGATTATGCGTGCTGGCAGCGCGAGTGGCTCGAAACACCGGATGCGCACCAGCAGCTGGAGTATTGGCGCGAGCACTTGCGCGATGCGCCCGAGCTGCTGGAGCTGCCACTGGATCGGCCTCGGCCCGCCGTTCAAAGTTACCGCGGCGGGAACGCGCAAGTGTCATTGTCTGTCGAGCTCACGCTCGAGCTGAAGAAGCTCGCCGAGCAACACAACGTCACGGTACCCATGATCCTGCATGCCGCCTGGTCAATTCTGCTGTCCAGGCTCAGCGGTCAGCAGGATATCGTAATCGGTATTCCAGTCGCGAACCGCAGCCGCACGGAGTTCGAATCGCTAATCGGATTCTTCGTCAACACCCTCGCGGTACGAGTCCGTCTGAACGACGGCGAGTCAGTCAGCGATCTCTTGCGACGGGTGCGAACGATTCTGCTCGGCGCCTATGCGAACCAGGAGATTCCGTTCGAGAAGATCGTCGAGGCGGTGCGGCCCGCACGCACCTTGAGCTACGGACCGGTTTTCCAGGCGATGTTCGCGTGGCACAGCGCGCCACCTCGGGCGGTCAGTCGTTCCGGCATTGACTTCATGCCGCTGACAACGCCGCTGCCAACGGCACAGTTCGACCTGAGCCTGTCCCTGGAGGAGCGGGCAGGTGCAATCGGCGGCACCCTCAACTATGCAAGCGACCTGTTCGACGCAGCGACCATGGACCGTTGGGTAGCGTGCTTCGAAGTCGTCGTGCAAAGCATGGCGAGAGACCCCGGCGCAAGCATCGAGCGCCTGTCGTTGATTGACGATGCCGAGCGCGCGCGCGTCCTACAGTCGTTCAGCAGCGCGGAGGGGGCAGCGGGAATCGACGATGTAATTCCAGCGCTCTTCGCCGCTCAGGTGCAACGTACGCCGCACGTGCCCGCCGTGATTTGCGGTGAGCATTCGCTTAGCTATCGGGAACTGGACGAGCGCTCTGGACAACTCGCTCGCTATCTCGTGCGCACGGGTGCGGGGCCTGACGTGCTCGTGGGGATCTTCATGGAGCGCAGCGTCGAAACGATCGTGAGTTTGCTCGGAACGCTCAAGGCAGGCGCTGCATATGTTCCGCTCGACCCACGGTATCCACGCGAGCGGCTTGCACAGATACTGAAGGACGCGGCACCGCTCGTAGTGCTCACGCAAAGTGCACTACGCGACCATCTTGCGCCAACCTCCGGGATGGTCGTTGCTCTCGACGGTGACTGGGGAGAGATCGCGCAGGAACCTGGCACCGATGTCGAGCCCTGTGCATCGGACTTGCGCCCTCATCACCTGGCGTACGTCATCTACACTTCAGGATCTACCGGGGTACCGAAGGGTGTGATGATCGAGCATCGCAGCGTCGTGAATCTGTTCCAAGGGCTGGAGAATCTCTATCGCGGCTCCAGGCCCTGTAGCCGCATCGCCCTGAACGCCTCGCTCAACTTCGATGCATCGGTGCAGCAGGTGGTACAGCTGCTTGCCGGACGTACCCTCGTCCTGGTCCCGCACGAGGTGCGCCAGGATCCGGCGGAGCTGATCCATTTCCTCGATAAGCAGCAGATCGACGCAATCGACTGCACACCCTCGCAGCTGAAGACATGGATCGATGCTGGCCTGCTCGAATCCGGCCATCGCGGCTTGCGGGTCGTGCTCGTCGGTGGCGAAGCAATTGATGCTGGCCTGTGGAGCAGGTTGTCGAGCCAGATCGACGTGGACTTCTACAACGTGTACGGGCCCACCGAATGTACGGTTGATGCCACCGTCGCGCACCTGAATGGCGACCCGAGTCCACCCCACATCGGCCGGCCGATGCCGAACCGACGCGTCTATATTCTGGACCCCGAGGGAAGAGTTCTGCCGATCGGCGTAGCCGGCGAGATCTGCGTTGCAGCCGCGGGCGTGGGTCGCGGCTATCTCAACAGGTCGCCATTGAGCGCTGAGCGATTCGTGGCCGACCCGTTTGGGAGCGCACACGATCGCATGTACCGGACCGGAGACCTGGGTCGATGGCGCGCCGACGCCTGTATCGAATATCTCGGTCGCAACGACAATCAGGTGAAGATTCGCGGTTTCCGCATCGAGCTTGGAGAGATTGAAGCGAATCTGATCGGTCACCAGCGCATCCGCCAAGCTGTCGTGGTCGCCCGCGAGGACGTCCCTGGCGAAAAAAGCCTCGTAGCGTACTACGTTGCAAAGCAAGCTGAGAGTTGTCCGACGGTCGAGGAATTGCGCGCCCATCTGTTGCTCACGCTACCCGAGCACATGGTGCCGAGCGCTTTCGTCGCGCTAAAGCGATTACCAGAAACTCCCAGCGGCAAGGTGGATCGGAGGGCGTTGCCGGCGCCCGACCTGGGTTCCTATGCAAGTCGGCAGTATCAGGCGCCGCGCGGTGACGTAGAGGAAATCCTGGCGAGCACCTGGCAGGCAGTGCTGCGGGTCGAGCGTGTCGGTCGGCAGGACAATTTCTTCGAGCTCGGTGGGCACTCGTTGCTGATCATGCAAATGATGGAGCGCTTGCGTCGAGTTGGATTGTCGATTCAGGTTCGATGCGTATTCGAGAGCCGGAACCTCGCCGATCTGGCCGCAACCTTGACCCGTGAAGGAGGCGGGCACTTCGAGGTCCCGCCGAATCTCATCCCGGCTGGCTGCGAGGTGATCACGCCGCAAATGCTACCGCTCGTCGAGCTGGATGAGCGTCATCTCGAAAGCATAGTTCGAAACGTGCCTGGCGGCGCTGCGAACATCGAAGACATCTATCCGCTGGTTCCGCTCCAGGAGGGAATTCTCTTCCACCATCTGCTCGACGGTGGCGACACCTATGTGCTCGGAACCGCGCTGCTCGTCGCTTCGCGCGCGCGCTTGGACGAGTTGATCGCAGCGCTGCAGTCGGTGATCGATCGCCACGCGATATTGCGGACCGCAGTGCTGTGGGAGGGCTTGCCGCGACCCGTCCAGATAGTCTGTCGGCGTGCGACCCTGCCGATCGAGGAGTTCGTGCTCGATCCGGCGCAGGAAGTGCTGAGGCAGATCGACATGCGCCTGGAGCCCGGGAAGCAGCACATGGATCTGCGTCGTGCACCGCTGATTCGGCTCATGGTGGCTGCGGATCCGCTCGGCAGCGGCCAGTGGTACGCGTTGCTGCAGAGTCATCACATTACTACTGATCACGTTACGTCCGAGGCGGTGATTTCCGAGGTAGTTGCACACCTTCAAGGCCAGGCCCAAATCGCGGGCGTACGTTCAGTGCCGTATCGAAACCACGTTGCCAGGGCGCTGGCGTGCGCGCGTGCGGAGAATGCCGAAACATATTTTCGCGAGGAGCTTGGGAGCGTCGACGAGCCGACAGCGCCGTTCGGCTTGCTCAATGTGAAGGCCGACAGTACCGGCATCTCAGAAGCGCGCAGCAGACTCGATGCCGATTTGGTCCGGGGGGTGCGAATGCACGCCAGGCGCCTAAGCGTCAGTACAGCGACACTGTTTCATGCTGCGTGGGCATTGGTGGTTGCACGCACCAGTGGCCGCGACGATGTCGTATTCGGCAGCGTCTTGCTCGGGCGACTCCATCAGGGCGCCGGAACGCAAGAGATGCTTGGTCTCTTCATTAATACGTTGCCGATGCGCGTGGAGCTGCATCGCGCCACTGTGCGCGAGGTCGTGGAAAGGACGCAGCGAGGACTGGTGGAGCTGCTCAATCACGAGCACGCATCACTGTCAGCCGCGCAGCGTTGCAGCGGGATTGCAGGTGGGGCGCCGCTGTTCACATCCCTATTCAACTTTCGCCACAGCACGCCGGATCCCACGGGCAGTTGGTCCGGTGCCGACGGGATCCGCACATTGGCGACGAAGGAGCGAACCAACTATCCCATCACCGTGTCCGTAGACGATTTCGGCGAAGACCTGGAAGTACTCGTTCAGACCGATCCGCGCATTGATTCGCGACGCGTTGCGGACTACCTGCAGACCGCGCTGCAGGCTATGACGAAGGCTCTCGAATGCGCGCCCGAAATGCTGGCCGCGGACATCGCAGTGATGCCGGATCGCGAACGAGTTGAGATCCTCCGGACCTTGAACGGGACCCGGGAGATCTATCCCGACGGCAAGTTGATCCACCGGCTATTCGAAGAGCAGGTCGAGCGCACGCCCGCAGCCGAAGCAGTCGTGCAGGGCACGCGGTCCCTCACTTACGCAGAACTCAATGACGCCGCGAACAGGCTGGCTCACTACCTGCGCAGCCGTGGCGTCGGGGCCGACCATGTCGTAGCCATCGCTGTCGATCGCAGCCTGGAAATGGCAATTGGCCTGCTGGCGATTCTGAAAGCGGGAGGGGCTTATGTGCCGATCGACCCGGGCTATCCGCCCGAGCGATTGCAGTACATGTTGGAGGACGCCGCTCCGACGCTGGTGCTGGTACAGCGGCGAACCAAGGCGATCCTTCCTACCACCAGCGCCGAGCTCGTAGATCTCGATACGTTGTCGGCGGAGTTGAGCGAAAGCCGATCGGACAACCCATCCGCTCCCGCCGGCTTGAGTGCACGCAACGGTGTCTATGTGATTTACACGTCGGGTTCGACCGGTCGACCCAAGGGTACGGTGATGTCACATGGCGCGGTGGCAAATCTGCTCGCGTGGCAGCGTCGTACTCTGGACGCCGCTGGCGTGCGCGTACTCCAGTTTGCGGCGCTCAGCTTCGATGTTGCATTTCAGGAGACGTTCTCGACGCTCTGTGGAGGCGGGACGCTGGTATTGCTCGATGAGTCAGTGCGCAGAGACCTGCCTGCTTTGCTGACGCTGCTGAACGCGCAGCACATCCAAAGATTGTTTCTGCCGCCGCTGATGCTGCAGAACCTCGCGGAATGGGCTAACACATCGCGAATCCACCTGCCGGCGCTGCAAGACATCGTGACGGCTGGCGAGCAACTGCGCATCAGTCCGGAGATAGCGAAGTTCTTCGACCGCATGAGTGGCTGCCGCCTGCACAACCACTACGGACCAACGGAGACGCATGTAGTTACGTCCCTCACGCTCGACGGCAGTCCGCAGCGATGGCCAACGCTGCCGAGCATCGGGAAGCCCATTGCGAACACGCAGATATATATTCTGGACGGCAGACGCATGCTGGTGCCGTTCGGTGCGCAGGGCGAGATCTACATCGGCGGTGCAAACGTCGCGCGCGGCTATCTGCATCGGCCGGACCTCACCGCGGAACGCTTCATGCCGGACCCGTTCAGTGCCGATCCGGACGCGCGCATGTACAAGACCGGCGACCTCGGCCGCTGGCAGACGGACGGTACGGTCGAATATCTCGGTCGCAACGACGACCAGGTCAAGATTCGCGGCTATCGGATCGAACCCGGCGAGGTCGAAGCGAAACTTGCGCAGCACGAGCGTATCAGCGAAGTCGCCGTGATCGTGCGCGAAGATATTCCGGGACTGAAACGCCTCGTCGCCTACGTCACCGAAAGCGGACAGGGCGGAGTGCGCGCTGACGAGCTGCGTACTCACCTGCTGGGAGCGCTGCCAGAGTACATGGTGCCCTCTGCCTTTGTATTCCTGCCGAGCTTGCCGATGACGCCCAGTGGCAAGCTCGATCGGCGCGCGCTGCCACCGCCGGGTGCCGACTCGGTTGCTGCCGGGCGTCGCGAGCCACCAAGCGGTAAGGTCGAGCAAGCGGTCGCGACTATCTGGCAGGAAGTCCTCGGTGTGGAGAGCATTGGCCGCGACGATGATTTTTTCGACCTCGGCGGGCATTCACTGCTCGCACTGAAGGCTCTGCTGCGCGTCAACCAAGCGTGCGGCTGCACCCTGCGGGTCACCGACATCTACCGCAACCCGACCGTGCGCACACTAGCGGCCGGCATTGGCGGTGACACCGTCGAGGATGATCTTGTCGATCTGGCGTGCGAAGCAGTCATTGACAGCAAGCTCACGGCGAATCCATCGCCGCGACATGCGACAGCCGGCGCGATTCTGCTCACTGGGGCAACTGGCTTCGTGGGGAGGTTCCTCCTTGCAAGCCTCTTGCACCAAACCACCACGCAGGTCCACTGCCTCGTGCGGGCAAAATCGACGTCGGAGGCAGCGACGCGGCTGCGCGCAGCCTTGCTGAAGTGGGATCTCTGGGACGACGGGTGCGAGCGTCGGGTCATCGCCGTGCCCGGGGATCTGCGACAGCCGCGCCTGGGCTTGGATGAGCATACGCACGCGATGCTGAGCCATGGGATCGACAGCATCTATCACTGCGCTACCAGCATGAACCATCTCGAGACGTACGCCATGGCCAAGCCTGCGAACGTCGACGCTGTCGGCGAGTTGCTGAGGATCGCGACCAGCGGCCGGCCAAAGGTCATCAACTATGTGTCGACCTTGGGCGTATTCGGTGCGTCGGCACTCGAGCCGCTGCGTGCAGTGGACGAGCTGACGCCGATCGATGGCGAAAAGTACCGCCGCTCTCAGGGATATTTGGCAAGCAAGTGGGTTGCGGAAAAGATGTTCATGACTGCCAATGAGCGCGGCATTCCGTGCAATATCTTTCGGCCAGGCCTGGTTTGGGCTGATTCGCAGCAAGGGCGCTTCGACGAGCTGCAGCACGTGCATCGAGTCTTGAAGAGCTGCATCTTGTCGGGTTACGGCATCGCGAACTACCAGTACTCGATGCCGCCGACACCGGTCGACTACGTGGCCCAGGCTATAACCTGCCTCGCCATGCGCCACCCGAACGGCGGTGGCATCTTCCACATCTCTTCGCCGGATCAGGCGATCGACGACGTCTTTGAGCGTTGCGGAAGGATCATCGATGCTCCACTCGAACTGTTGCCGCACTTCGAATGGATCCGCGAGATGAAGCGCATGCATCACTCGGGCAGATCACTGCCGGTCGTGCCGCTCATCGAGTTCGCGTTCGGCATGGACGAAGCAGCGTTCCGCGAGCACCAGGCCAACGTCCGCGTTGCGGGCAACATCCGCTTCGATTGTGCACGCACTGCGGCCGAGCTGGAACATGCCGGCATCGTAGCGCCCGTGGTGAATGACGAGCTGCTCGCACTTTGTCTGGAAGACATGATCTCCAGGGACGATGAGCTGCGGGCTCGGGCTGGCGGAGGCGCCGACCACTGGAACGTGACTGCCAGCATCAGCCATCGCGGGGCGCAGCATGCGGTCAAGGTCGGTCTTACTTGAGAGGTCCCAGCGTGGGACGAGGTTGTGCGCGCAAGTTGGAGAACAATGCAATGAGGAATGGCTATCGGACCCTGGAAGACAAGCCATACGAATCGATGTACATGTATGGCGAGACGATCATCGATCACCCCGTCGAAAGAGTCTGGTCGCATGCGCTCAACATCGGTGGCTGGATGTCCGCGCACCGCCTGGAGACCCTTGACGGTGAGCCGGGCAAGGTGGGGTTTTTCGAACGCGTGTTTCCCAAGGGCATCGGAGCAGAGGTGCCACTGGCGCACTATCACCTCTATGGGATCGCGGAACTGATCCCGCTGAAGTTGATCGCGTTGGAGGTATTTCCTGAGGAAGGCGGCAGCTACGGAAGCACAGCGCCGCGCCTCTCTTTCGACTACATCCTGTTGACCGATCTAGGCGATCGAACGAAGGTTGTGTTCGCCATGGTGGATGTCACGCTGCGCAAGGGTGACCAGGAATTCCGCGAGCGGCAGCGCCGCGAGCACGAGGAAGGACGGGAGCGGCTCGAGCCGTACTTCGACAATCTGAAGCGGCTCATCGAGGGTGCGAACTGACCGGAGATTGCAACTTGCAGTTCCGACCCTTAGGATGCGCTCCTTCCAAGTCGGGACGTGGCGCAGCCTGGTAGCGCACTTGCATGGGGTGCAAGTGCGCGAACCCATGCGACACCGCCATTCGCGCACACACAACAATCGCTTAGCTGCGTCGTGCTTCGGTCGCCTTCGGTCTGGTGGACACCGTGGTGGACACTCTTTCCCATACGGCTGCCGAACGGTAGTTGATGCGACAGCCTGCGACTAGTTGCAACGAATTCCGACAACGGTGAACGCGCTCCAAAAGCTCTGCACTGGAAGCAGAGACAGCTGGGTAGGGCGCTCCAAAGTTCGCGTCAGGCGTGGATGGTTCGATTCCCCGGGCCGGATTCCAAATCCATCGCAGGTTCCTGATACATAACGGACTGCGCTGACCAGCCACTTCGCGTACCCCCGCCGATACTCCCATCGATGTCTGCGAGCACCCCCTTGCAGCGTTGGTAGTAGGGATGGCCGACTACCGTCGTCCCTAAGGAGCCATATATATGAGTGCCCCGGCCCGCATCGCCCTCGTGACCGGCGGTAGCCGTGGACTCGGTCGCAGCACCGTGCTCAGTCTGGCCAAGCGCGGCGTTCATTCGATCTTCACCTATCACTCGAATCGGGCCGAGGCCGACAAGGTCGTCGCGCTGGTCGGTGAGGCTGGCGCAAAGGGAATTGCCCTGCAGCTCGACACGGGCAACGTTGATGCGTTTGACGACTTCGTCACTCGCGTGCGCGATGCATTGCATCGCCTCGGCGCGCAACGCTTCGACTATCTGGTCAACAACGCTGGCACCTCGCACCACAACTCATTCGACCGAACGACCGCGGCTGAACTCGACGCTCTCTACAACGTGCACTTCAAGGGCGTGTTCTTCCTGACCCAAAAGCTGCTGCCGCTGCTCAACGACGGCGGCCGCATCGTCAATCTCTCCTCTGGATTGACCCGCCTCACGATACCCGGCAGCGCGGCGTATGCCTCCATGAAAGGCGCCGTCGAAGTGCTGACACGTTATCTCGCGAAAGAGCTGGGCCCACGCCGCATCGCCGTGAACACAGTGGCGCCCGGTGCAATCGCAACCGATTTCAGCGGCGGCATGGTCCGCGACAACCCGGAGCTCAATCGGCGCATTGCTGCGGACACTGCGCTGGGCCGCGTCGGCGTGGCCGAAGACATCGGACCGATGATCGCGGCGCTGCTCTCGGACGACGATCGCTGGATCAACGGTCAGCGCATCGAAGTCTCTGGCGGCATGGCGCTGTGAGCGCAGTGACCGGACGTTACCGGAACCGTTCCGAACGCTTAGTAACTGGATTGTCCTGCCACAGCCGGTAAGTTGCAGCAGTCCTCCAATGTCGCGAGATCTACCAATGAACCTTCGATCGATCGATCTGCTGTCATTCTCGCTCGCTCTGGCGACGATGACGCTGACGGCAGCGTGCGGCCCTCGCGCGACGACCGTGGAGGCAAAGGCCCCAGCACCGGCCGCGAGCGCAACGCATCTCAAGCCGGTGACCGGCATCCAGGACATCATGGCCTCGATGATCGATCCGGCGGCCGATCATCTCTGGGAATCGGTGGCCACAGTCGCGAACGAAAAAGGAGTCGAAGAGAAGCGTCCGAAGACCGACGAGGACTGGAAGGCAGTGCGCAGTCAGGCCGTGATCCTGGCCGAGGCGGCCAATCTCCTGATGGTGGAAGGACGTCCGGTCGCGAAGGAGGGCGCGATCCTCGAAGATCACGGCGTGCCCGGCAATCTCACGGCCGCGGAATCGGAGCAGGCGATCGCTGCCGACCGCGCAGCGTTCATCGGATTCGCCGAAGCGCTGCGCGAAGTGGGCGTGACGATGTTGACCGCGGCGGACCGCAAGGACACGCAGGCACTGTTCGACGCCGGCTATCCGCTAGACGAGGTCTGCGAGGCGTGCCACCTGAAATTCTGGTATCCGGGGGCCAAGGCACTGGAAGCACAGCAGCGCGCGCTGCGCGCAAATCAATGACTTAGCTTTCTCGTAAGAAAAAATGTCGACGACAGTGCGCGGTGAGCGTTCGCTGTGTTGGGGCACTCTGTCTGGAGTGCTATCTTGCGTCGGCATCGCCTGCAAAGCAGACCGCACCGCTGCGGCACTTCGACGATTGGGCAGGCGTAGCGAGGAGGGGGAGTGGTTGCAGGCCGTGCCGCTACGGTCGGTGCTCTGCTGTTTTTCATTGCTTCGATCGCGGCGCATGGTGCGCCGGCGCCCGGGGAAAAAGTTCGTTTCGACATTCCGCGCCAGCCGCTGAGCGGCGCGCTGCACGAGTTCTCGCGTCAATCGGGCCGTCAGCTGCTCTATCCATCGGAGATCGTGCAGAAGGATCTGCTGCGCGCGCTGTT